>Ga0116144_10004648_pt1 | contig 12907 bp, 11 predicted proteins | sample AD_UKC035_MetaG_FD_89746 | JGI IMG/M metagenome (GOLD analysis project Ga0116144, IMG submission 89746) | Active sludge microbial communities of municipal wastewater-treating anaerobic digesters from USA - AD_UKC035_MetaG | ecosystem: Engineered > Bioreactor > Anaerobic > Digestate | place: USA... | reverse complement strand
TTAAATTACTGTTTTTCAGTTATTTAAATTGTTTCTAATTGTTTTGGGGCCTACTTTTGATTAAACAAAAAACCGATATAGCCATGCCCATACGATTAGGAAACAGTTGTTCAAATTGCAAAAACCTTTTGGCAACGCAGACATGCAAAAAACACGAAGTAAAAGTAACTCCAAGCTATACATGCGACAATTTTGACATGAAGGCAACGCTCAAAGACGGTGCCAACTGTAGCAATTGCGCAAGGTACAAGAGTACCACCTGTGCCAATCCAAAAAAGGCAGCTCCCGGAATGTTGTGCTCACACTGGGCTCCAATAAACGCCACAGCGTAGCTTTTGCAACAACATATTACTTCTGAAGATACTTAAAAAAAAGCCCGTTCCATGGAACGGGCTTTTTTTTAATCCAAATGGTAAATTTCCATAATGTTCTTGAGGATATTGTCAAAATCGATGTTCAAATCCACGAGTTTGCCGGTATGAATGTCAAATACCCATCCATGCACCTTCAGTCCTCTGTGCCTGATGGCTTTTTGAACCGCTGCCGTCTTTACGAGGTTGATACATTGCTCCTGAACATTGAGTTCCACCAACCGTTCATAGCGAAGTGCTTCATCTTCGATTGAATTCAGTTCTGTTTTGTGCAATCGATACACATCGCGGATATTACGCAACCAAGGGTTCAAAATCCCCAGATCGGCAGATTGTATGGCCGCCTTGACTCCCCCGCATCCATAATGGCCACAAACAACAACGTGGTTTACCTTTAAATGCTCAACCGCATAATTGATGACCGACATCACGTTAAGGTCGATACTGATGACCATATTGGCAATGTTTCGGTGAACAAATACCTCTCCCGGCTCCAGTCCCATGAGCTCTTCGGCGGTAACCCGGCTATCCGAACATCCTATGTAAAGAAGTTCCGGATTTTGCCCTTTGCCCAAGTTGTCAAAAAAATTTGAATTGAGTGCAAGTTTGTTCTTTATCCATTCTTCGTTGTTCTGAAATACTTTTTTTAAATCCATCTTACTTAATATTTATCTTCCACGTTAGACTTTATCCAATTGAGACATTGCTTGAAATCATTAAAAACATGCGCTTCTGGCACCAGTTCCGGAATCATTCCCACCCTTTCCATCATATATCTTGGTTGTTCAAGAAGCCCCACAAAGAGGACGTTTATCTTGTTCTTTTTCAGATCCACAAGTACATCTTCCATTGCATAAAGCCCGGACTGATCCATATATTGCATCCTATCCAATCTTATGACCACTGTATCTGCCGTTTCGGGAATTTGTTTTGCAAGCTCCATAAATTCGTTGGTTGAACCAAAAAACAACGGTCCTTTTAAGTGTTTGATGAACACTTCTTCTTTCAAATTTACTGGAAAATCAGCTTCGTCTTGCCATCCTTTTTCATCTTTGAGTGGTTTCACGTCGGATCGTTGTATTGTAAGGTCGCCAATTTTTTTCATGAACAACAAAGATGCGATTACCAAACCAATCCCTACGGCATACACAAGGTTCCATAAAGACGAAAGTACCAATACCACGATCATTACCAATACTTCAGAGCTTAATTTCAAAGGTCCAAACTTCATGTCTCGGGGCAAACTCGGTATGGCTTTGAGGCCTTTGTAATCCATCACCCCGATACCTACGGTAATAAGAATACCTGCCAAAACAGCGGCCGGTATTTTTGATGCAACCGGCCCAAGGACCAACAATATCAATAAAAGTACCATTCCGGCAATCATGCCCGAAAGTTTGGTTTTCCCTCCCGAATTGATGTTTACCACTGTTCTTATGGTTGCTCCGGCACCTGGCAAGCCTCCAAAAATGGCCGCAATACTGTTTCCGACACCTTGACCTATGAGTTCCTTGTTGGGTTGGTGCTTGGTCTTGGTCATATTGTCTGCAACCACACTCGTGAGCAACGAATCGATAGCGCCGAGCAATGCCAGTGTTAATGCCGTAAAAACATAGGGCGAAATGCTACCCAGAGAAAATCCAGTGATGATTTCCAAATTTGGAATTGGCAAACCAGACGGGATTTCTTCTATAGGGCGGTAATCCAACCCAAAAGCGACTGCTACGCCAGTAACGATCAAAAGGGCAGCCAATTGACTGGGTATCACAGTTGTAATCCGTTTAAACCCATAAATTATGAAAATAGTGGAAAGCGTCAGGATCAATTCTAACCATTTGGTGTTTTTTAGGGCTTGTGGCAACACCTTGATGGCGCCAATTACACCAGAAGCCTCGTTGGCCGCCAAAGTTTTGGATTCATTAAGGATATCTTCGCTTCCAATTTTTTCGGCCCTTATGATGGTTTCCTTAAAATCTTCAAGTACCAAAATCCCTTCATTTACTTCTTCCTTTAAAATATTTTCGAGGATTAGCTCTTCGGCTTTTGGTTTAAACGTTTCAATATAGGCCAAATCTTCTTTGGGATAGTATCCTACGGCAGGGAGTATTTGCGTGATAATTATAATCACGCCAATGGCCGTCATAAAGCCCGAGACCACCGGATATGGAATGTACTTTATATATTTCCCGAATCCAAAAAACCCCAATACTACCTGAATAAGCCCGGCCAAAAGGAATACGGTCAAAATTGCCGGCAGTGCCTTGCCTACATCTCCCTCATTTGCAGCAATAAGCCCAGAGATCACCACCATGCTCACGGCCGTCATGGGTGCGGTAGGCCCCGAAATTTGCGTGTTTGTACCCCCAAACAAAGCGGCAAAGAAACTCAAGAAAATAGCGCCATAAAGCCCTGCGGTCGGCCCCAGGCCAGAAGAAACACCAAATGCGAGTGCCAATGGTAATGCGACAATCCCTGCGGTAATACCGCCAAAGGCATCGCCTTTTATGTTTGAAAACAAATTTTTCATTGAATATTCGATATATTTCTTTTTTGTATTCGTTTAATTAAATAAGCGTTTTTTTAAAAAGCATTGATCCGTGTAAAATTTAAGGTTAAATAACAACATCCGGCAATGGTTTTCCTTTATGGCGCTTCATTAAAAATTTTTAGGATTTCCTCATTGGGACTCATCTTGTTGCGATCAGAAAGGTAACAATAATTGCCAGTTTTCTTCATTATTGTACCCAAAAAATAGTTTTTTGCCAGAACAGGCAAATTTGAACAAGTCCTAATTTTCATAAAACATTACCGCCCCGGTACATAAATCGTACATAGCGCCCACTATGGCTATTTCATTGTTATCTTCCATTTCTTTGAGGATACGACTGCGCATCCTGATGTTATCTATGGTAAGCTCAACATTTGACCTTGAAACGTCATCAACAAAATCAAGGTTCTTGGAGTTTCTCAAGCTCACATCGTACGGTTCAGCAACAGCCTCGACAGCCGGACGTATTTTTGCCAACATGGTTGTAAGGTTGCCCATCTCAACGTCGTCGCAGGCACCTTTTATGGCACCGCAGCTTGTATGCCCCAAAACCACGACAAGCTTGCTGCCTGCCACTTTACAGGCAAATTCCATACTTCCCAATATGTCTTCATTGACAAAATTTCCGGCAATCCTAACGCTAAAAATATCTCCAAGACCTTGGTCAAATATGAGTTCTGCCGAAACCCTGGAGTCAATACAACTCAAGATCGTGGCAAACGGAAATTGTCCATCACTGGTATCGTTTACCTGTTCAAGAAGATTTCTGTTTGCTTTCAGGTTATTCTGGAACCGGAGGTTTCCTTCTTTCAAAAATTGTAATGCCTTTTGAGGTGTCATTGTTGCCTGTGTTTCTTTTGTATGTGCTTTCATTGTCGTCTTAATTTTTTAATATTGAAGAGGTTATTTACCCATTAGCCACTATCAACGAGGTTTTAAGGTCGTTGATGGCTTCAATCAAATTGGGCTCCAACATATTAGGTTTTTCTTTAGTTTTTTTGTTTGGTCGATCCATATATAACAGGTTCACATTGCTTTTGGACAAATAGCGCGACATATTCTTTATTGAATTGTCGGCCTGCTCAAAGATGTAATCGATATATCGGCCATCATTACCGTCTTCTAGGACATTGAGCGGAGCATGTTTTTTGACCAACTTGTAAGATCTGTAAGGCTGTTGCACGTGTTTCATCAGGGCGTCGGCAAACTCAAGATCAAAGGTATCGCTAACCTTGTTTATTGTCGCAAACGAAACGGTTTTGTTGGGTTCAAGTACATTGTGATTGTCAGCGATCATTACTGCACATTGGCACTTGTTGAGTACAAACTGTATGATACTATCCCCGATAATACTAATGGGTTTTCTTTTTTTCTTACCAAGAACTATAATGTCGGGGCCAAAGGCGTCGATGGCTTTTGAGATTTGATCCCGTACATTGCCAATTGCAAAATGATGGGCAATGGCCACTCCATATTCGTCTGCAATGGGACGTATCTGGTCTCGTATCTTTTTGTCGATAGTATTATGTACATGGTTTATCCCTCTGATTGCCGTTAACTGATTGTCTATCTCGACAATATCAGTGGGTTTTTTTACATGAAAAAAATCGATGTTCCCTCCAATCATTTTTGATAGACTGATGGCGCTTTTCAATACAGGCATCAATGGATCCTTTAAGTCGGACAGTACCAGTATTTTATAATTGTTTTTATTTGTTTTCATTGTTTGGTTTTTTAAGCCACTTTAGGCCTTAATTTGAAAAATTCGATAAAACTCTGCGGGTTTTCCACAATGCCCCGCTCCGAAACCAACTTTATGTCGATGTTGCGTTCCTTTGCCTTGAATGCAAAATCATCCAATATCTCGATGATGTCCTGATCCAAAAACCTTGTTTTTCTAACATCGATTTCTAAATACGTATCCCTTGGCAAGCTGTCGAGCTCTTTAAGAATAGCGCCTTTATTTATAAAAGTAACTTCTTCGGCAAGGGTCATTTTTATCTTATGCTTTCCGTTGCTATGGTCTTCAATGTGCAAGAAATGTGAGTTTTGGTAGCTCTTGATAAGTACAACAACGATACCCACACCTAAACCCATACCGATTCCGACCAAAAGATCGGTAAACACGATACCCACTACAGTGACAATAAATGGCACCCATTGTTTCCAGCCCATTTGGTACATCTGCTTGAACAATGATGGCTTGGCCAACTTATACCCCACAATCAAAAGGATGGATGCCAAGACCGACAAAGGAATCATGTTGAGCAGTTTTGGTATTAAGATAATTGAGCCCAAAAGCAAAAAACCGTGGAGTATGGCCGACATTTTGGTCCTGCCGCCAGATTGTACATTGGCTGAACTTCTAACGATGACCTGTGTGATAGGCAATCCGCCTATCAGTCCTGATACAATATTGCCCGCACCTTGTGCCAAAAGTTCCCTATTGGTCGGTGTTACATTTTTGTGTGGGTCTATCTTGTCCGAGGCTTCAACACAAAGCAGGGTCTCCAAGCTGGCTACCAAGGCAATGGTAAAAGCAACGACCCACACATCGGTATTGGTTATCGCCAAAAAATTAGGAAAAATAAACTGACCAAAAAATGAAGATACATCTTCGGGAATTGGAACATTTACAAGGTGTTTGCCATCAATGGACAAAACTTCATTGCCTTTTGTGATCAATTGGAAAACGATACCAAGGACTACTACCACGAGCGGCCCTTGGACAATCTGGAAAACCTTTCCTTTTTTGCTCAATATTTTATCCCAAAAAATCAGAATGAGCAAACTGATGGCTCCTATCAAGGCGGCTCCGGGTGTGATGTTGTTAACTATCTCGATCAGCTCCGAAAAAGTATTGCCTCCATCGAGTTCAAAAAAACCCAGGTCCCAAGCCGATGCTTCATCATAACCAAAAAAGTTCGGTATCTGTTTTAAAACGATAATGATCCCAATACCGGTAAGCATACCCTTGATGACCGATGATGGAAAATAATAGCCAATGATACCAGCTCTCAAAAAGCCGAAAAGTAACTGTATGGCACCGCCCAAAACCACTGCAACGAGAAAGTTTTGGTAACCTCCAAGGGTTCCGATGGCTGTCATGACTATTGCGGCCAAACCTGCTGCCGGGCCACTGACTCCTATTTTGGAGCCACTCAAGGCACCGACTATGATACCTCCGACAACACCGGAGATAAGACCTGAAAAAAGTGGGGCGCCACTGGCAAGTGCTATTCCCAAGCACAATGGCAATGCAACGAAAAACACGACCAAACTCGCTGGCAGGTCGTTCTTTATATGTTTAAACATTTATGAGTTAATTAAAAATTGATAAATAGGTTAAATGATGGTATGACCAACAGATCAACGTTGGTACCAGCACAAAAAATCAATAAGTAATTAACAACGTTCGGGAGGTGGTGACAGGCACTCCAGAATAGAGGGCGTGTAGTTTTTTAAGTGGGAGTTGAAAGATTTTTCTTTTTCAATATCCATTAAGGAAATGTCGTAATCGTTATATGGCAAAAGTTTGGTCTCAAATATTTTGAGCGTTTCGCCGCTTTTGCTTTCTTCTTCGTTGACACTATAAAAAATTGAAGTGTCAAACGACCTTTCGACCACGGAAATGATGGTCGGTGCCGCAATGAACAGCATAAACAAGGTTAAAAAAAGAAATGAAACCGTCCTTTTGTACATTATTGTAATAAGAATTCCAATTTGTGCAAATATAGCACATCAAAGTTACAAAACCGTTAAATAAAATTTAAAGTGCTTTTATATCATCTTTTGGCACCCAACCGGTCTTGCCATCGGTGAGCTTTATTTTTTTCCACTCGTTAAAAGTATCCAGGATTTGGACCTTGGTGCCTTCATGGAGTTTAAAAGCTTCGTCACTACTTAAGTTTGGTCCGCTCTTGACCTTGCTTTCTTGCGCAAACACAATGGCGGGGCGGTCATTGGCAGCCAGCTCTTTATTGTGGAAAGCAAAAAAAAGCGAAACGGCCGCTAAAGCCAACATTAGGGCGCTCGCTACAAATGTAGCGCGTTTCTTAAAGACCGTTGAGGCAAAATAATAGAATAGAAAACCGGCAACAAAAAGTACCATGAAGCTTATGGAAAATTTACCCCACCCTTCAAATGTAAATGCTCTTGAAATCTCGTTCATTACTTTGGAAAACCCGACTTCTGGAACCGTGTCGATGGCGTCGATGGTCATATTTTTGGCAAAAACACTATTGTTTATTATTTCTCTGTCGTTCGGATTCAATTGCAAGGCTTTTTCGTAATAATAAATGCTGGGTGCTATATGGTCGAGTTTGTAATGGGCATTGCCGAGATTAAAGTAGAGTTCTGCTGAATGCTTGCCATCTTTGAGAATGGTTTCGTACTTTAGAATGGCACCTTCGTAATCGCCGTCGTTGTACAGTTTATTGCCCAACTCAAACAAGGCTTCGTTTTGGGAAAACCCCAAAAAAGCAATCAGGTAAAAAACTATGGAGCAGAGTGTTTTCATTCTTTATCGCATTTCTTTGTCAATGGCCGAAATCGTTTTGGCGGCCTTGTCATAATCCTGTTGCATCGTTACCACGGTTAGCGGTGTGTATCGTGCCAGTTCGCAAGAGCTCAAAATACTGTTGAATGCCTCAATTGTAGCATCACCAACGTTTTTTTCCCGCAACAACATACTGATACGATCTTTGCTCAATTCGCCGGTTTCAAGGTGCAACTTGGCTTTCAGATAGTTATGTAGCGCCTTTTCAAGTGCGATATAAAACGCATCTTTGTTGCCCATAGCTTTTTTGGCTTCTCCCAGATATTTTTTGGAGAGTTTGTCGGCGGTACGGATTTTGTTACCGAAGATATCGGCATCGCGCGCCGCTTTTTTCTTTCTCAAAATTATGGTCAATGGAATTAGGAGCAATGGCGATAGCAGCGAAGCCCAAAACCATGAAGTCCCGAAGAAATAATCTGTTTTTATGGGTTTTAGTGCCGTATCTGTCTTAATGAATGCAAAATGATTGCTGTCCATCACTACTTCATGCTTGCCGGTAAGGGCAAGATTGTTATCGGAATTTGAGGCATTGGTCGGTCCTTCCAGAACATCGATCACAAGGTCATCGGAAGTGATGGTTTTATAGGTTTCTGTCTTGGGATCAAAATAAGAAAAAGTAATGCGCTTTATGGGATATTTTCCTTTGTACTGTGGTACGATGGTATAATTGTCAACAATGTTTCCCTGCATTCCGTTGAGATCTGTCCGGACGTTTTCAACATGTTCGGGTTCATAGACTTCAAGTGCGCTTGGCAAAACCAATTTGGGCAATTGAAAGAGTTTTAGATTGCCATTGCCCGACACTTCTACCCTTGCCTGAAGCGATTCGGTGGCGTTAAGGAACGCTTTGGACGTGGTTACTTTAAAATTGAAATTGCCTACGGCTCCTGAGAAATCGGCAGGTTTTCCGTTTTCGGGCAATGGTTTTACATTAATGGTCTTGCTCCCTGCCGAAACCGTTTTATGAACCTGCGTCATCAGCCTTCCGCCAAAAATATCGCGACGGTTTGTGGGAACTTCCACGGTAAGGTCGAGACTCAAAGGTTCTATCTCCAATTGTCCCGTTTTTTGGGGATATAGCACCACTTTTCGCAACACGACATAGCGGTAATCCTGACCATTGTAGGTGCCATTCTCCACTTTCATGCCTTTCATGTCGATGTTCTGGCTCCAAAAGGAATTGTATTTTGGGTTGTCAATCTCGCGCCAATTGCTTACTCCTGTGTTTGATGACACATACAGTTTGTAAACGACTGTTATGGCTTCGTTGAGATACGGATTGGTTTTGGATATTTCTGCTACCAAATGGATGTTATCATCGGCTACGGCTACGGCATTATCGGGATCGTTGGGCCGCTGTACCGCTGGGGTGACCTCAACGGTTACGGGAACCGTTTTATAGGTTTGGCCGTCAATTTCAATGGTGGCTTGACCAATGGTAAATTTTCCTTGTGCCTTTGGCGCCAAAAAATAGCTGTATGTTTTTGAAAATGAACGCACACCGTTATGCCAAGATTGGCTAACCGATTGATTGGGCCCACCTACAACCATAAAGTTTTCAAAACTGGGCGGGTTAAAATTGTCGCCGTCTTTGTTCATCTCAAAATCGACCCGCAACCGTTCATTGACACCAAGTTTGTTCTTGCTCACTTTGGCTTCAAATTTAATCTGTGCAGAAACGAATCCTGTGCCCAAGAGGAACAAAACTATTGCTATGTGAGTTGTGATTTTCATCTTTTCGTCAATCTTTCTACCAATCTTTGTCGGTTCTTACTTTTTCGCCCCTTGCTTTTTCTGCGTTGATTTTTTCTTGTGTTTTCTGCTCTTGATTGTTCATGGCTTCCAAGAGGTTCTGTATCTGTTGTGGCGAGAGTTGCCCAGGCTGTTGTGCTGGTTGTTGCTGTTGGTTTTTGTCTTCGCCGTCCTTGCTTTCATCGGGCTTGTTGTCTTTTGGCTGTTCTTTTTGCTCGTCTTTGTTATCTCCTTTGTTATCCTGATTGTCCTGGTCCTGGTTGTCTTTATCTTGGTTGTCTTTATCCTGATTGTCTTTGTTGTCGTCTTTCTGGTCTTCGTTCTTATCTTTGTTATCGTCCTGTCCATCGTCTTTTTGCTGTTCTGCACACTCTTTTGCAATGGCCAGATTATATCGGGTTTCTTCGTCGGTTGGGTCGTTTCTCAAAGCATTTTTATAAGCTTCTACGGCTTCTTTGCATTGTTTGTTTTTCATCAAGATATTGCCGATGTTGTGGTAAGCCCTGTGTTTGTCGGACTTTGTTGTGGCATGTTTTGCCGCTTGCTGCTGGCGAAACAGTGCCTCGTCATAATGTCCTTTTTTGTAATATGAATTGCCCAGATTGTATGCGCCGGCAACATTGTCGGGCTTTTCTGAAATAGCTTTCCGGTATGCCATTTCTGCACTTGGGTAGTCTTCTTGTGCCACGTGCTGATTGCCGTCATAGACATACCCATTGGCGTTTTTGGCCGCCAATAATGCTTTTTGTTCGTTTTCATTGTCCTGCGAAAATGAAAGGAACGTAACAAGCAACAGTAATATGGTAAATAAAATTCTCATTTCTAATCCAACTTTCAAAGCTAATCAATGAAACTATATGATGATTATAATGTTTTCTTAAAAAATTTAGAGCCTATTTAAGTATCTATGACAAATTTTGTTAAAACTATTTTTTGCGACTGCGGTGTTCTATCTTGCAAAACAACGGAATTGCATCCAAAAATAAACATAACAATAAAAAATTAGATATCTTTTTAAACAGGCTGTCAGAAATTTTCATTAAACAAATTCAGGCGTTTGAGCCATGCTGTTTTTCGTTCCAAAAGGAAAATATCGATAAACAAAAGGAAGATGGCAGCGCCCAAAAACCATTGGAACTGGGACTTAAAGTCTGCAAATTGCTTGGCTTCAAATTCAGTCTTGTCCATCTTGTCCAATATGTCACGGATTTCCTCAACGACTTTTCCTGTATTGTTGCCATTGATGTAAGTGCCTTTTGCTTCTTTGGCTATTGTTTTTAATGTCTGTTCGTCGAGGCGTGTTATGACGGTTTCGCCGTTACTGTCCTTTTTATAGTTAAGGACAATGCCGTTTCGTTTTTCAGGGATGCGGTCACCCTTTGTGGTACCTACACCGATGGTAAAAATCCGGATACCTCCTCTGCCAGCTTCTTCGGCAACTTTTGCCGCAATATTGCTATGGTCTTCCCCATCCGAAATGATGATCAAAACCTTGTTGGTTTGGCTGTCATCATAATAGGTTTTCGCCAGGTTGATCGCCTCATTGATGGCTGTGCCTTGTGACGACAGCATATCTGTGTTCATGCTTTGCAAAAACATTTTTGCCGAAGCATAATCTGTCGTGATGGGCAATTGCGGAAACGCTTTGCCGGCATAGGCGATGATCCCAACACGGTCACTGGCCAGATTGTTGATGATTTGCGTAACCAATTGCTTGGCTTTTTCCAGTCGGTTGGGCGCTATGTCCTCGGCCAACATACTTTTTGAAACGTCAATGGCAAAAACTATATCGACACCCTCGCGCTTGACCGTTTCGAGTTTTGTGCCAATCTTTGGGTTGACCAATGCCAATGCCAAGAAGGCTAAGGCCATGCACAGTACAAGAATCTTGAGAGCCGACTTGAACAACGAGGTGTTGGGGCTCAATTTCTTGAAAGCCCTTGTTTCCGAAAATTTCTTTTGCGCACGATACTTCCAATATTGGAGTACAAGAAATACGAGAAGTACCAACGGGATAACCGCCAATAACCAAAACCAGATTTTTTCGTCAAATTGGTACATGTTTTCTTAATTAATTGAAACTTCTAAATAGCGTTGAGCGCAACAAAAACTCCAAGAGCAACAGTCCCAATGCCGCCAAAAGCAACGGGCGGAATTTTTCTTGGTAGTTGTAAAACTTAAACTCTTCTACATCGGTTTTTTCGAGCTTGTTAATTTCTTCATAGATTTCTTCAAGCTTTTTGTTATTGGTAGCCCTAAAATATTTTCCTCCGGTGGCGTTTGCAATATCTTTTAGCAGTGTCTCGTCTATTTCTACCTGTACGCGACCGTACTGAAAACTACCATTGGGCAATATCGCTATGGGCGACAGTGCCATGCCGTTACTTCCCAAACCGATGGTATAAACTTTTATACCATATTCCACTGCAAGGATACTTGCAGTTTTTGGATCAATCTGTCCGGCATTGTTGACACCATCTGTCAACAGGATGATGACTTTGCTCTTGGCCTTGCTATCCTTCAAACGGTTGACAGCCGTGCCCAGGCCCATGCCTATTGCCGTACCGCCGTCTATGATGGTATTGTACCTCACGTTTTCAAGTGATTGCAACACTATGGCCTTATCGCTGGTTATCGGGGTCTTGGTATAGCTTTCTCCGGCATATTCCACAAGCCCGATGCGGTCATTTGGTCTTCCTTTTATGAAATCTGAAGCCACATCTTTAAGTGCTTCCAATCGGTTTGGCTGTAGGTCTTTTGCCAACATACTGGCCGAAACATCTATAGCCATGACGATATCGATACCCCGTGTGGTTTTGGTTCTTGATGATACATCTACGGTCTGAGGTCTTGCCATTGCCACAATGAGCAATGAAAGGGCGAGCAATCGAAAAACAAACAACAAATGGCGGGCTTTTGGCATCCAACTTCCGGAAACCTTAAAACCTTTGGCAGAAGAAATGTTCAGCTCGGCTGTTTGCTTCTTATGGAAAAAGATATACCATACTATGGCCAATGGCAGTAGCATAAAGAGCCAAAAAAACTGTTTGTTCAAAAATTCTATTCCTTCGAGCATCATTCCGTCTTTTTAAGTTCTATGGAGTTCTGTACCCGTTCCATGATTTGGTCTGCATAGACGTTATCTTCTTTCCATGCGAGTACAATGGTCTGCAACACATTTTTTGCGGCAAAAAGATAAATGGCATATTGTCCTTTTTTGTACTGGCTGGTCAAAGGTATGGGAAAATCGGCCGTGCCATGTATCTTGAGGCCTTCCGCACCATTGGGCGTGGTGAATTTGTCTTGCTTTGTGATGATATCGCGAATGCCGTTGTTGTCCAAAAGCTTCAATGCCGTTTCGGCGGCAGCGTTAATATCTACTTGAACCGAATCCGGTAAATCAAGTTGGGAGTTGGTAATCGTGATGTTGAGGTCTGCCAGTAAACTTCCATAGCTGAAAACCGTCGTTTTGGCACCGGTGGCCCGGTTAATGTTTTCGGGGTCGATACGTTTTAAAACTTCAGGGGTTGAGATATAAACCGGCGGAAAACCATAGGCACTATTGACCCAGTTGCCTTCGAGCAATTCTTTACTGTCATTTCCGATGATGGTGTCTTTTACATAACCAAACCCATATTTTACGGCAAACCCGGTAAAGATTGCCAACAGCAACAGCAC
>Ga0116144_10004647_pt1 | contig 12908 bp, 6 predicted proteins | sample AD_UKC035_MetaG_FD_89746 | JGI IMG/M metagenome (GOLD analysis project Ga0116144, IMG submission 89746) | Active sludge microbial communities of municipal wastewater-treating anaerobic digesters from USA - AD_UKC035_MetaG | ecosystem: Engineered > Bioreactor > Anaerobic > Digestate | place: USA... | reverse complement strand
CCAACTCATCCACCACTTCCTGCTGCGGTTGAGTCGCGTCGTGCGCCACACGCAGGCGCACCTATCCGCCACGGCGCAGGATGGCGCGCTGGACGCCTCGCTGCGGACGTTGGCGCAGCGGCGCTTGAGCGAACTGGCAACCTACCGCCGGATGCTCTACAATCTGCTTGACTTGGATTTCTTGCAGGACATCAGTCCCCTGCGATCTATCCAACCGGTCACGCCGACGCTGCGCAAAGACCCTTCCTACGCCCGTTTTTACACGCTCTATCGTCAATTTGACCGGGCGATTACGCCTTTTACTGGCGCACCTTTTGACCTGAGTCTGGAAAAGACCTGGCAATTGTATGAATACTGGTGTTTCTTTCAGGTGATCGCCGCCCTGCGCCAACTCGCAGGGGAGACCTTACAATTTGACGCCGGCAGCCTGTTGCAACCACACGCCGACCGCGTCAGTCTGGCGTTGCCGCAGGCCGAAGTGCGTCTCAATGCCCGGCTGCGGGTCTGCTTCCAGAAGACGTACGGTTACTATGGGTGGCAACCGGGGCAAGCCGCTACGCATCCTGGAACCTACTCTCATGCCATGCGGCCGGACATCAGCATCGAAGTGACTGCCCCAGATGGACCGATAGCGCAGATTGTAGTGCTGGATCCCAAGTATCGTGTCAGCGCAAATGGTTTGAATGAAGCCATGAACGACTTACACCGTTACAAAGACGCCATCATCGGGCCGGAGCGGCAGCGATTGGTGCAGACCGCGCTGGCGCTCTGCCCCGGCACCGCCGGCGGCAAGTCGCTCTATTTCCAGGAGGACTACATCCACACACACGGGTTGGGTGCTTTGGTCTTATGTCCTGGCACAACGTCCGGTGTAACGCCTTTGGTGACCCTATTAGCGCGGTTGCTGATGGTGTAACCATGGTTGGTATTGTTGCGCGACGGCCAAACCTTCCTCGCCGCGGACGCTGCCACGTCCTTCTCGCGCTACCTGGCGTCGGAATCGCTCCGGCCGTGCTAGGACCAATCTCCGACCGCGCCCCTCAACGTTTTTGGCGACAGTGTAGTCGTAAACGGGTAGCCGGCTGAGGAATGTGGGTATCATAGTATCCCCCTGGCGGGCGCAGTAGCTCGGCGCCCGGTAGTTCACCCCCTACCTCCATTTTCTCTCGTTTTGGAGCCGTCAAGGCAGCCGATGCAGCGTTGAAGCAATAAATAGCGCAAAAGGTGGTATTTGCGCATTTGTCTGTTTGAGGGTACACTGGGAAAGGTTGACCAAAGAAAATGCCCCGCGCTGATCAGAGCAACGGGGCGAGAGGTCCCAGGCGACATCACCGCCCAGGTAAAGAGAGTATAGCCTGCCTGCCCGCCGGTGCAAGTCGCCCGGCGGGTATTGTTTGCCCGCATCTTGATTGAAAGGGGCCGTATGACTGAAACACCAGCGCTCTTTCCGCCCATCGGCGCGATCCTCAGCGGGCCGCACTGGCCTACCCGCGTACGTGTGGTGCGCGTAGAGGCGCGGGGGACAGCCCGCGTCCTCATCGAGGCTGCCACGCTCGATGACCAGGCGCGCCTCTTGCAGCGCGTCCTGCGGCGGGAGGAGCTGGCCGCTTTGGAGGTCGAAAGTGCTGCCGGCCGGCCCACCCTCGCCGGCGCCCCCCAGGGCTTCCGCCTAGCGGCCGAGGCCACCCGCATCCGCCTGGCCTACACCCACGATCCGCTGTTCGCGGCCAGTGTCGCGCGCATTGCCCCGCTGCCACACCAGTTGGAGGCCGTGTATCACTATATGCTGCCCCAGCCCCGGCTGCGCTTCCTGCTGGCCGACGATCCCGGCGCGGGCAAGACCATCATGGCCGGGCTGTTGCTCAAGGAACTCAAACTGCGCGGCGCGATCACCCGCACGCTGATCGTGGCCCCGGCGAACCTGGTGCCCCAATGGCAGCGGGAGATGCGGGATAAGTTCGATGAGGCCTTCGACGTCGTAGACCGGGCCGCGCTGAACGCCCACGATAGCCGCGCCTGGGAAATCGGCGACCAGTGCGTAGTCTCGGTGGACTTCGCCTGGCGCGCCGACGTGCTGGAAAGCCTGGCCCGCGCGCAACGCTGGGATTTGATCATCGTGGACGAAGCGCACAAGATGGCGGCCTATCGCCAGGGCGACAAAGTTCGGCGCACACGGCGCTACCGGCTGGGTGAGGTGTTGAGCGAGCATGCCGAACACCTGCTCCTGATGACGGCTACGCCCCACAAAGGCGACCCGGACAACTTCCAACTCCTGCTGCAACTCCTCGACCCCGATCTCTTTGCGGATACCAACATCCTGGCCCGCGCCGTGCAGCGTCACGAAAACCCCATCTTCCTGCGCCGGCTCAAAGAGGATATGAAGGATTTCGATGGCCAAGACCTCTTTCCACCCCGCCACGTCGAGACGTTGGGATTAGAACTGACCGACCCGGAACAGCAACTCTACGAAGCCGTCACCCGCTACGTGATGGAGAACTTCAACCGCGCGCTGGCCGAGGATAATCGCAATGTGACCTTTGCCCTCATCATCCTGCAACGGCGGTTGGCGTCCAGTGTGCGGGCGATCCGCTGTTCGTTGGAGAACCGGCGCGACCGGCTGAGCCTCCTGCGCGACGAGGTGCGCGCGAATCCGCAGTGGCTGGAAGCGGCGCGCCAGGGCGCGGACTGGGAGGAAGTGCCAGAGGATGCGCCTGAAGCCGAGGTGTGGGAGGCCGAAGAACGCGCGCTGCGTTACACAGTGGCCCGCAACCTTGACGAACTGGAGGCCGAGATTGCCGTGTTGGAGACGTTGGCGCGCCGGGCTTGGCAGGTCGAAGACCGTGGGCCGGAGCGCAAGTTGGGGGAGCTGCGCCGGGTGCTGGAACGGATTGACGTGTTTCGCACCGGCGAGAAGCTGCTCATCTTCACCGAGGCCAAGGACACGCTGGACTACTTGATGGAGCACCTGGAGGCCTGGAAGCTGACGGTGACGCACATTGATGGCTCGATGACGCCCCCGGAACGCTATCAGGCCGAACAGGATTTTGAAACCGTCCACCAGGTCATGGTGGCGACGGAGGCGGCGGGCGAGGGTATCAACCTGCAATTCTGCCATTTGATGATCAACTACGACCTGCCCTGGAATCCGGCGCGCCTGGAGCAGCGGATGGGCCGCATCCACCGCTACGGGCAGCGGTACGAGGTCTTCATCTACAACCTGGTGGCCACCAGCACCCGCGAGGGCATGGTGTTCCAGGCGCTGTTGGACAAGCTGGAACGGATGCGCGCGGGCCTGGGCCAGGATCGCGTCTTTGACGTGGTGGACCAGCTCCTGGAAGGACTGTCGCTGGAAAGCCTGATCCGCGAGGCGCTGGCGAGCCGCCTGACCTTCGAGGAAATCCGGGAACGGGTGCTGGCGCGCCTGGATTCCTTCGACTCCGCTCAGGACAGGTCCGACCAGGAAGCGCGCTTGCAGCAGGCGACGCTGGCTGGACTGGCGACGCGCTACGTGGACTTGAGCCGCTTGCAGGCCGACCGGCAGCGGGCCGCCGAGGCCCGGCTGGTGCCGGCCTACATCCGCACCTTCTTCCTGCAAGCGTTGGAAGCGCTGGCGCCGGGGCGCGTCGAACGGCGCGACGACGGCTTCTGGCGCATCCCCTACGTTCCGGCGGCGCTGCGCGATGTGCCGTCGGCGCTGCGACGGCGTTATGGGGCGCCGGAGGAGAGTTACGCGGCCATCACCTTCGACAAGGCGGATGTGGAGAAAGGGCGCGCGCATGGACTGCCCGGCGGGCCAACGTTTATCGGCCCCGGTCACCCGCTCTTCGAGGCGGTGGTGCATCACACATTGGCGCGTTTCGGCCCTGACCTGGCGCAGGGCGCCGTGCTGCGCGATCCGTCCGGCGAGAGCGCGGGCCTGTTGTGGCTCCTGACCGGCAGTGTGGAGGATGGCCTGGGGCGGGTGATGGGCCAGCGCCTGTTCGCGGTCTTCCAGCCGGCAGATGGCGGCGCTTTGCGGCACGTTTTTCCGGCGCATCTGCTGGACTTCGAGCCGCCGGCGGAGCCGCTGCCCGTCCCGGCGGCTTACCAACACCCTCTGGCAGAGGGCGGTACGGTGGTGGATTGGGGGCTGGATCACGTGCTGGACCCGTATCTGGCCGACCTGCAAGCGCGCCGGCGGCGCGAGACGGACATCATCCGCGACTACCTGCGGCGCTCGTTCGACGTGCTGATCGCTCGTTCCCAGGGCAAGCTGATGGAATACGAGCAGCGCGCCGTGCGGGGGACGGAGATGAGCTTGAGCCTCCAGGAAGAGCGCCGCCACCTGGACGACCTGCGGCAGCGCCAGGCGGCCCGGCTGGCGGACACGGAACGCGCCGCCGTGCTGGCCCCCAGTTGGCCGGAGGTGGTGGGCGTGGCCGGCATCGTGCCGGAGCGCGCGCCGGACGTCATCCGGGGGAGTGGGGAACCGCCCATGCGCCGCGACGACGCGGTGGAGGCCGCCGCCATCGCCCGCGCCATCGCTTACGAGACAGCGCGCGGCTGGCAGGTGGAGGACGTGCAGGACGAAGACCGGGGCTACGACCTGATCAGCCACAGCCCGGCGGGGGAAGTCCGCTACATTGAGGTCAAAGGCCGGGCCGGGGTGGGCGGCGTCGAAATCTCGGAGAACGAGTGGCTCAAGGCTGAGCAATTGGGCGCGGCGTACTGGCTCTACGTCGTAACCGAGGCGCGCAGCACCGCCCAGCTCTACATCGTGGCCGACCCGGCGCATCGCCTGCGCCGCGAGGACGTGATCCCCAAAGTCCGCTACCGCGTGACAACCGAGGGCTGGCAGCGGGTGGCGGAGGCGGCGGGCGAATACCAGACTACAAAAGTCTGAGCAGGCACCTGATAGATAAGCAGCTTCGTTTAGCAAAGACACCTGCTAGACCAGGTCTCTCGTGAGACTTTTGTAGTCTAATAGGAGGAAGAATGACAGAATTCATCGGACGTAACGATCCTTGCCCGTGTGGGAGCGGGAAAAAGTACAAGCACTGTTGTATGCGCAAAGCGGGACAGAAAACGCCGCGCGCCGGTCAACCGCCGGCGCCACACCGGAAGACCCATCATCCCGCGCGCCAGGGAAGGGCGACCGGCCAAGCGCGCGCGCTGGAGCCATTGAACACGCTGATCGCAGAGGTGTCCGCTTACGAGGCGCGCAGCGCTGACATTGAGGCCGCGATAGAGACCTTGAAGGCGCATCGTCCGGCCTTTGAAGCCTTGGCGACGGATATGCAAGCGCTCATGGAACGCACCCGCCAGGTATTTGCCGACGCACGGTTCCGGCCTTTTCACTGCACGGCCGACGAAGTGCAGCAGGCGTTTGCCGAAGTTGGCTTTCCCGGCGACTTCCTGGCGGCGTCTGACCAGGAAGCCGAAAAGATGGTCGCCGCCATCCAGTACGTGGCCGCCCACCGCGAGGATCAACTGAGCGTGGCGCGTAAATTGTTGATGATGGTGCCGGAGTACGTGGCCGCGCGGCAGTATATGGAGGCGTGGATCCTTGTCCATTCGGTCACGCTGATGACCGAGACGCCGGATGAGAGCAATCCGTTTTTGTTCGAGATGTTTGGCTACGGGTATGAGGCGCTCGAACGGCGGCTGGCACGGCAGAAAAAGACCTTGCTGCAACGCCTGGGATTGAACCTTAAGGGACTCGGCAACCTATCCTTTGACGAAGCGGAAGCCCTGGTGCAGGCGCAGACCGCCGACCCGGCCCAGGCCGCCGCGCTGGAGGCTTACTTTGACGCCCATCCTGAATTACGGGAACACATAGAATCGCAGGTCTGGGATATGGAACGCCAGTCATTGACGCTCCTGGAACGCGAAGATGCGGAGTGCCTGCTCCTGGACCTCGAAGAACTCGAACCCTATCTCCCTATGCTGAAAGAGCGCATCGAACCGTTGGAAGCCCAGGCGCGGGAGACGTTGGTACCGGGCGCGCCGCCGCGCCCGGAAGTCGTCGAGGCGTTTGGGGCGGCGTTGATGGAGATAGCGCGCACGATGGTTACAGAGATTTTCACGCCGGACCGGGTGGCCCAACTCGTCCGCACCTTGAAGACCTACGAGCGCGACCTGACGCGGGCGAAAGATAAGGCGGCGGCCGGGCTGGCTTTCGCGGCCGGGATGCGGCTGAAAAATGAAACCCAGCCCGCCGACAACCCGCTGTTGATTGGCGTCTGTTTCGCCTCCCTGCGCGCCTGGTTGATGGCGATGTCGCAAGCCGCCTCATCGCAAAGTGAGCAGGACGGCGAGGATGCGCAGGAAGCTACCCCATGATCACCTACACCAACCGCAAAGGCGTAACGTACACGCTCTGCCAGGGCGTGACCAAGACCGGCAATCCGCGCTACTTCTTTGCGCGCGAACCGCAGGGCAAGCCGGTGGAAGTCATCCCCGCCGGCTACGAAATTCAGGAGAGCGTCAACGGCGTCGTCTCATTGGCAAAAGCGCGCCCCGGCAACATTCTGGCCAAGGAAGCCGCAGCCGTGGAGTCCGCCATTCAGCAGCATCCCCAGGCGCGCAATTACCGGATGGACGTCAAGCCGGACCGCATTGACCTCTACGAATTAGCGGGTGGGGGGATGGATGGGTTGTTGGGCACTTACGATAGCGTCCTCGCGCCGGCGTTGCTGGCCGCGCTGCGCGCCGACTGCGAGCGCTACGGTCAGTATGCGGCGGTGATGCGCTTCATTCTCGCAGATGAAGAACAGCGCCTTTTCCGCGCCGAGCGGATGTGCTACCGCAGCAGCGTGGATGGCTGGCTGCCCCTTTATAACATCGGCACAGCGCCCATTGCGGAACTGGCGCGGCAATTAGTACCCACACTCGGCACGGAGGCGTTTTTTGAACTCTATTGAAGGAGTGTGTAGATGCAATCCATAGACGCTTATTCGCCTTACGAAACCGGCCTGCGACAGCTATTGCAGCGGATGGGGCAGGAGCACCCGCGTTACGCAGACGCACTGATCTACCAACAACGCCTCATCGAAAACATTACGTTGACCCGTCATCTGGGCGATACCGATACCCGCAAGGCCGAACGCACTGAAGTTATCGCGCAGTTGAACGCACTGGCATTGGTCACACTGCAGCTTTCGTTTACAGACCTATGTGACTCCAGTTTGTTTATACCCTTCCAGGCAGCTGGAGACCGACCTACCTTCCAAAACTTACCTTCAAGGAGCGATTTCATTGGCCGTGAGGACGCTAAAGCCCTGGTGCATGAAGCCCTGCGCTCACGTTCTTATCTGATTAGCATTGACGGCATTGGCGGGATTGGTAAATCATCCTTGGCGTTGGAAGTGGCCTATGAGTGCTTGAACGCCCGCAAGAACGGCGTGACCGACGTGAAGATTGCCATTTTTGAAGGCTTTATCTGGGCCACGGCCAAAGATCGCGATTTATCCTTGAACGATTTGTTAGATATTGTTGCCCGTACATTGGATAATCCAGGAATTGTCCAGAACCCCCTGGAAGAAAAACGTTTCGCGGTGGAGAAACTGTTGCGGAAGCAGCCCTATTTGCTCATCATAGACAACTTCGAGACGATCAATGATGATACTGTGCGTGAATTCTTGCTCAACCTGCCGGAACCGTCTAAGGCACTTATCACCACCCGCGAGCAGAAGTTAACCCGCGTCTGGACCGTCTCCCTCAAAGGCTTGACGGAAGCAGAGGCCCTGATGCTGATGCGTAGCGAAGGCAAACGTTTGGGTATGCATGCATTGCAAGTAGCGGAAGATTATGTTTTGCTGCGTTTATATCAAGCCACGGGTGGTATTCCGCTGGCAATTAAGTGGGCAATTGGCCAAATTAAGCAGAAGGGACAATCGCTAGATTTGGTTCTGGCTTCATTGCACGAAGCCACAGGCAATATTTTCGATCATATTTTTGGTTACTCTTGGGATTTACTCTCCGGGGATGCACGCCACGTGCTAATCGTGATGCCTCTCTTTGCAGCACCTGCTGCGTATGATGCTATTGAAGCTACCAGCGACGTACGGCACTTTGCACTGGATGAAGCTTTAGGACAGTTGGTAGAGATGTCACTAATTGAAGCCTCTGATGCTCTGGAAAAAGACACCCGGCGGTATGACATCCATTCTCTTACCCGCGCCTTCGCTCTAGGTAAATCCAGACAGTATCCTGAATTTATGAAGACCGCTTATACAAATCTGATAAGTTTTATACAGAATTTGCTTGAGAGCTATGTAAATTCTTCCTATGTAGACCTTGCACAATTGAGGCCTGAGTTTCCTACGATTGCGGCTGCGATTCGGCATTGTTGGGCGAATGACGATTTATCACTGGGGTTTCACATGTTCTCCAATATCAGCAACTTTTTGATTGTGTATGGCTATTGGGATGAGGCGGTAGCATTAAGTAGACAGGCTATCAGTTTAACAGAGCAAGTGGGACAGTGGGATTATGCTGCACGCTTTAAGGTCTGGCCCTTATCTTGTGTGTTGCGACATCGGGGCAAACTAGATGAGGCCAAAGACTTGGTTACGGAAGCCTTGTCAGTGCAAGAGCAAATGGGGGATGAACGCTCATTTGTAGTAACCAAGCGCAATTTAGGGCGCATCTATCAAGAACTTGGGCATTTTGAGCAAGCTGAACGCTTGCTTCGAGAGGCTTTGGCATGTGCAGAGCGTTTTGGTGTTTTGCATTCCGTGATCATGATCAAGGTGAATCTTGCCACTGTGTTGCTCGACAAAAACGAATTGGATGCTGCGCAAGCTCTATGTCGTGAGGCACGGGAAGAGGCAGAACAGTGGAACCTGATGGACCGCACTGTACATACGCGCAGCTTGTCGGCAGAGATTGCATTCAGAAAAGGTGAATTTGCAAAAGCCAAGGAATTGATTGATGACGTGATGAAAGAAACCAGAGAAATAGGGCGCCTGGATTTTATAGCATTTGGCCTATATCAATCGGGCAAATTCAAGAAAGCTCTTGGTGAAAAGGAACAAGCTAAAGAAGAACTCGAACAAGCTAAAAAATATTATCAATCACTTTCCATGCCTTTGGGAGTAAAAAAGGCGCAAGTGCTTTTAGATGAAATAGAAGAGGGATAACAATTCAGCTTATGACCGACACCAAAAAACGCCTCATCGAACTCACCCTCCCCCTCGCCGCCATCTCCGCGCAATCGGCGCGCGAGAAGTCCATCCGGCACGGGCACATCAGCACGCTGCACATCTGGTGGGCGCGCCGCCCGCTGGCGGCAATGCGCGCGGCGATTTTCGCCTCCCTCGTCCCCGCGCCCGAATCCGACGCAGAACGCGAGAAGTTGGAAGACCTGATTGCTACCATTGTAGATTGGGATCAGGTGAAGGACGGCAACAGCCCCGCGATTGAAGAAGCCAGGGCGCTCATCCGCCAGACCTTCCCCGACGGCCCGCCCCGCGTGCTCGACCCGTTTATGGGCGGCGGCGCGACCGGCCTGGAGGCTCTGCGCCTGGGCTGCGAGACCCACGCCGTCGAACTCAACCCCGTGGCGCACCTGATCGAGCTGTGTACTCTCGTCTACCCGCAGCAGTATGGGCGAGAAAGCGAAAAAGCGAGTGCGCGAGAAAGCGGATCAGCGGATCAGCGAGAAAGCGGATCAGCGGATCAGCGAGAAGGCGAACCACCTAACCACCTAACGACCCAACCTTCCAACTACCTTCCCGGATTGGAAGCTGTCCCCCGCGCCGCCGCCAACCCATTGGCCGAAGACGTCCGCAAATGGGGCAACTGGGTGTTGGAGCGCGCCCGCGAGGAAATCGGTCCCCTGTACGCGAACCCCGCCGGCGACGAGACCATTGTGGGCTACCTGTGGGCGCGGACGGTGACGTGCCCCAACCCCGCCTGCCGCGCGGAGATGCCGCTGGTGCGCCAGTGGTGGCTGGCGAAGACGAGCAGCCGCAAGCTCGCCCTCAAACCGGTGGTGGATCGCGCCAGCAAGACGATGGCGTTTGAGGTGGTGGACCTGAGCCGCGTCAAGAAGCCGGAGTTTGACCCCGACACCGGCACGAGCAGCCGGGGCAATGCGACGTGCCCGGTTTGTGGGCAGGTCGCGGACGTGGCGTACATCCGCGAGGAAGGGAAAGCCGGGCGGATGGGCGCGCTGCCGCTGGCGGTGATTACGGAGCAGCCCGGCGCGGGCAAGGCGTACCGGCCTTTCAATAATGAAGATGGGGCGCTTTTCCGAAAGGCGGCGGAACGGTTACAGCCGCTTGCGGACGAAGCGCCGGATGAACCATTGCCCGCCATTGGCACATTGGGATTTCGCGTGCAGGGTTACGGCCTGACCCATTGGCGCGACCTGTTCAACACGCGGCAATTGTTGGCATTGCTCACCTTTAGCCGCCAGGTGCGCGACGCTTATGAGGCGATGATTGCTGGAGGAATGGACGCGGAGCGAGCAAAAGCAGTAACGACGTATTTGGGATTATTGGTTGATCGTCAAGCTGACTTCAGTACATCACTAACTCGTTGGGTCTCTCAGGCAGAATTTATCGCCAATACTTTTTCACGTCAGGCTTTGCCGATGATTTGGGATTACACAGAGGTTGATCCATTTAGTGGCTCAACCGGTGATTGGTTAGGCGCATTGGACTGGATTATTCGTGTTATCGAACATACCGCAGAAACTGCCGACCAACCGGCCCAGGCGCAACAAGGCACATCCACTCGTCTTCCTTATCCCGATGATCTGTTGGATGCTGTCATCACCGATCCACCTTACTATGACGCTGTACCTTATGCCGATCTGAGCGACTTCTTCTACGTCTGGCTCAAGCGCAGTATCGGATTCCTCTATCCTGACCTTTTCCGCACGCCTCTCACGCCCAAATCCGCCGAAATCATCCAGGAACCGGCCCGTCACACGGATGACGCCGCCGCTAAAACCTTTTACGAGCGTGAAATGACTCACGCCTTTGCCGAAGCACGGCGCGTGTTACGGCCTGACGGCATTGCCATTATCGTCTTCGCCCACAAATCGTTGGCGGCCTGGGAAACGCTGCTCAACAGTCTATTGGAAGCCGGATTGGTCGTCACCGCTTCCTGGCCTCTGCATACAGAACGCCCTGGACGCCTGCGCGCCCACGACAGCGCCGCCCTCGCCTCCTCCATCTTCATCGTCTGCCGGGTGCGCGCCGCCGAGCGCGACGGCTACCTGGACGACGTGCGCGCCGATCTCGCCGCCACCATCCGCGAACGGCTGGACTTCTTCTGGGCGCAGGGCATTCGCGGCGCGGACTTCTTCATCAGCGCCATAGGCCCCGCCGTCGCCGTCTTCGGGCGCTACACCCACGTCTACAACCTCGACGGCAGCGAAGTCGGCGTGGGTGCGCTGCTCGATCTGGTGCAGGCGATGGTCTCGGAGTACGCCCTCGACCGTATTCTTGGCGGGGAAGTGGGGCGCGTGGGGCAGGTGGACGCGGCCACGCGCTACTACATCCTCCACCGCTGGGCCTACGGCAGCGAGAAAATCCCCTTCGACGACGGGATGCGCCTGGCGATGGCCCTCGGCGCGGACGTGACCACGTTGATGGACGCGCGCGGGATTCTCAAGCAAAGCGGCTCCGACGTTACCTTGCGCAGCCCCAAAGACCGCGCCAAGATCAACGCCCTCGGTCTGCCCGATCGCACCGGGATGGCCGCGCCCGTCATTGACGTGCTGCATCGCGCCGCCACGCTCTGGGAGCAGGGCGAGCGCCAGCCCCTGGCCGAATTCCTGGCCCAGGCCGCCCGTGGGCGCGAGGATCAAGTGCGCCTCGTCGCCCAGACCCTCATCAATATCCTGCCGGACGAGGACGGCGAGCGGCGCCTGCTGGAGGGCTTCCTCGCGGGAAGGGATGTGCTGCCGGAGGCGGCGGCGCAGGATCGGTTGTTTTAAATCTGACAGGGATACACAGGATATACAGGATTTTTTAAAAATATATCCTGTGCATCCTGTACATCCCTGTTCAAAGAAATGAACATGTAATATAAATGACCCTTACATTTTGAAAGGACAGACCTATGACCAAAAAACACCGCCTCTCTCACCTTCGCCCCCGGCCATCCGCCGATCAACCCGAGGCTTACCCTTCGCCGGAGGAGCGGCAGCGCATCGTCGCGCGCCGCGACCAATTGATGAGGGAACTCATCCACGCCACCATTGTGACGCCGAACGATCACACAAAGATTGACCGGCTCATTGCCCGTTACGGTGCGGACGAAGTGCAAACTGTCGCGGCGTCACTGAGGGGGCCGCATCCGCCGTTCATCAACGAAAGCCCCTACCTCTACCGCGACTATCGCCAGACCTTTGCCCGGTTTGGCGGCGACCGCCCCTTCCTGACCAAAAAGGAGTATGAGACGCTGATGTGGGAATTTTCCAAGCTGTTGGCGGTGCGCGAGTTCAAAGAAGTCCTGCGCCGTCCGCCCGGCGAGCGCGAGACCGAATTGCGGGACTTGCTGCTGAAAGATGCGTTTAGTTGGCCCGACATCATGCCGCCCGCCCCGCCGCCACATCCGCCGGATTACGCCGCCCCGCCCGCCGGTCATTACGACGATCCGGTGCAAACCCTGCTCACGTGGGGGCCGGACCGCGACGAGCGGCGCTACGCCGATTATGCGCGCTATGGACCCTGGCGGCGCGCCGTGTCCGATTTGCTGCGGATGGCGTTGGACCCGGGGCTGCTGAACGGCTGGCCGGGCGAGAGCGCCGGGTGGGCGTCCCTCCATGCCCTGGAGCTACTGGGCCACATCGGCGATGCCGCCGCCGGCCCGCCGCTATTCGCGCTGTTGGACTGTGAGAACGACTGGCTATCGGACCGGCTGCCGGACGTTTGGGGGCAGATGGGCCGGGGGGCGGAGGGATTTCTGTG
>Ga0116144_10004646_pt1 | contig 12909 bp, 13 predicted proteins | sample AD_UKC035_MetaG_FD_89746 | JGI IMG/M metagenome (GOLD analysis project Ga0116144, IMG submission 89746) | Active sludge microbial communities of municipal wastewater-treating anaerobic digesters from USA - AD_UKC035_MetaG | ecosystem: Engineered > Bioreactor > Anaerobic > Digestate | place: USA... | reverse complement strand
TCGGCATCCTGCTCGATCTCTACCGAGGTGCGCTCGGCATTGCCAGAGCCCAGGTGCTTGACCGCATATACGTGCACCTGGCCCGGGGCGCCAGCCCGCACCAACAGCGAGCCGCGGATATTGGCCAACTTCAACTGGGCAGGCTCGCTGACAGAAAAGGTCTGGTCAAAGGTTTCAACATCTTGAGACATGGTTCACCTCACAAAGGATGGTATGACGAAAAGCATTCCTAAAATGCAATGGCAGCAACGACTTTAGCCGCTGCTATTCGATGAAGACTTCGACGTGCTCGCCGTCTTCTTCGTCAATCACGTCTACGATCTTGCCTTCCATCTGCCCACTGCGGATGGCGTCGGCAATCTCACCAAAATTGACATCCGGCGCATACTGGCTGGCAATTCCCATGCCCGCATCCACCAGGCTGAGGGGCAGGTTGACGCTGACCTTGGTCTTGCCGGTGGCCATATCGGTCACGCGCACGCGCAGGGTGCCGCGGGCGGTCCTTCCGGGGGCCAGCGGCAGGCGCGGCTCACGGCGGCTTTCGCGCAGCGCAGACAAAAGCTTGGCGCCCTCCTCGGCGGTGATCTTTCCTTCTTGGATCATTCTCAAAATCCGCATGCGTTCTTCAGTAGTAGCCATTGTAAGCCTCCTCTACCCAATATAAACTTCCACCCGTTCACCATCCGGGCCTTCATCAACTTCAACGTGGAAAGGCTCGTCGGGCGAGAGATGCTCTAACCCCAACACCACCTCATCAAAATTCGTATTTTCCATCCCATGAATATTGCCCTTGAAGGTGCGCAAGAACCAGGCGGTTAAGCGCAGGGGGATGGGCAGGCTGAAGGCAATGCGCTGGGGCTTTTCGCCCTCTTTCTGCTGGATGCGGACGTGCAGCCAACGGGCTGTGCGCGCCGTCCAGGCCAAGGCCATCACCACCACGCCCAACAAGAAGGGGAACCACGAGCAGGCAAACCAAAAGCCATAACCGCTCGATCGAATAGACAGGTACATCATCACGCTGGCCAACACGGTGATGGTGACGCCAATGGCCATGGGGACCCACCACCAACGGCGCCATTTCTTGGCGCTGGGCAGATCAACCTGGCGCGGCCTTTCTTCAGGCTGGGGTGCAAACGCCTGGCCTTGGGCACCAGCAGGCTGGCCGGTGGCGGATTCTGGCAGGGCATCCTTCTCTGTTTCATCGCCGATGGCCTTCATCAATTCCAGGCCCTGCTCAGCCGTGATCGTGCCGTTCTCAATCATCGCCAGGATCTGGCGGCGTTCGTCTTCAGACATGTGGTTACCCTGCCTTTCCTTCTAGAGCACTGAGCAGTTTTTCTGCTTCATCCATTGATATTTTCTTCTGTTCCAGCATGCGCAGGATCATCAGGCGTTCTTCTTCGCTGACCTTCTCGCCGGGGGGCGGCGGAGGAACCGGGGGGACAGGCGGCCTGGGGGCGCTGCCAAAGCTAAAATCGATGCGCCCGCGGCGCCCGGCCCCGGTGCGGCCCTTGTTTTCCATGCGGCGCTGCAAGACGAGCATCTTCTGATCGATGCGCTCTTGAGCGCGGCGCATGCGTTCTTGGGCGCGCAGGGTGGCCTGCTCGCTGGCCTGGCGGGCGCGCTCTTCCACCCGGTGGGCCTGCTCTTCGCTCAGGCCGATGCTGCCCAGGCGCAGGTTCAGGCTGGCCATTTGGGCCTTCATCTGCTCTTCAATCATGCGCATCTGGGCTTCTACCTGCTGTTCGATCTGCTGGGTGAGGGTATCGGCCATGCCTTCTACCTCGTCATCCACCAGCTCCACATCCTCCAGCATGCTCCAATCGGGGGCATGCGTATCCAGGGCCACGTTGCCATCGGCTTTCAACTCCAGGCTGGCATCGCCATCGCCCAGCTTGAGGCTGTAAGGGGGCTTGGGGGCGGCTTCTAGCGCCACGCCCGGCAGGTTGACCTGAATGCGCCCGCCCGCCTTGGGGATGTTGACCTCCACGCTGGCGTCGCCGGGCACCCGGCAGAACAGGTTGCCGCGGGCTTCAAAACTGTATGCCTGCCCAGGGGCGGGATCGATGCGCACGCTCACATTGCCCATCGCCAGGGCCTGGGCGTCGCCATCCACATCTTGCACCGACAGGTTGCCCTTGACAGCGCCGCTGATTTCCAGGCTGCCCTGCACGTCACGCAGGCTGGCGTTGCCGTCTACGGTATCGATCAGCAAGTCGCCGCCCACGTTGCGGGCGTTCAGGTCGCCGTGGGCTTTCGACAGGTGGACCGGGCCCACACCGCGCAGCTCAAGGTCGCCGTGTACCTCACCCACTTTCAACACACCATCCAATGCCTTGCAGATCACATCGCCGTGGCCAACCGTGAGATTCACTTTGGCAGCCATCGGCACGCGCACCCGGCATTCGCTTTCGCAGCGCAAGGTGATGGTATCGCCTTCTTGGGTGAGACTCACATCATCGGGGTTGTCACATTTGACGATCACCTCGGCAAGCTCATCCTGGCCTTTCAACACCAGGTCGCCATGGGCTTCAATGGTCACAACCGGATCATTACCGGTGAGGATCGATATCTTTTCCATAGGATTTACCTCTCATTTTCTTGTAACAGGCGCATGGCCTCTTCGGCAGTAATGCGGCCCTGGTCCAAATCTTCCAAGATGCGCTGGCGATCGGCCTCGCTCATCCCAACCGGCTCTTCGCCGCCCGGCTCGTAGCCCAGGGCACGGATCACTTCGAGCAGGCGGTTGCGGATGGTGGGATATGACAGGCCCAGCTCCACCTCCATGCGGGTGATCTTGCCCTCGCAGCGGATGAAAGTTTCGATGAAAGCCAGTTGTTCAGCGCTCAACTGAGAGAATGGCCCACCGCCAAAGCGGCCTTCGATGGTGGTATCACACTCACGGCAGTAGATGCGGGTCACGGTCAGCTCGCCGCCGCACAATGGGCATTTGGTAGGAAGATTGTTCATCGACAGCTCCTTGTAGTCTTCACAGGGTTATGAACAGCGTTGGAGAAGGGTCGGGCTGAGGCATGGGGCGCTGCTGGAGCTTTTGCCCGGCGCGAACCAGCCATCCACCAATGGCCAGGCGGGCACGCAGCCCCAAGGGGGCATTGGCCGGTTGCGCCTGGCACAAGGGCAGCGCAGCGCAGATGTTGCAGGGCAGCGCTTGTGGGTGCAGATCAGATGTTTCGTTGGCGTTCAGGTCAAACATTTTTATCTCCTTAGCCTCTCTTACACCCCTATTTTACACCAAAAATTCAAAATGTCAATATAAATATTGAATATTTTAAAGGTTATTTTTGAATATTATAAATTATCGGTTTAATTTCGGCTGCATTTGCCCGGCCCGCCCCCACCCGCCGCCGGTGCGAACAGACCAAATCACAGCAGCAGCAAGAGGATGTGATACAATTCTCAGATTGTAAAGAAAGGACATGCTATGTCAGACGAAACCCCCAAACCCACCGATTTTATCCACGAGGCCGTTGCCGAAGACCTGCGCAGCGGGCGCTTCAATTATGTGCGCACCCGCCTGCCCCCCGAACCCAACGGCTACCTGCACATCGGTCATGTCAAGGCTTTCTTGATCGATTACAACATCGCCAAAGATTTTGGCGGTGAGCTGGATCTGCGCTTTGATGACACCAATCCGGCCAAAGAAGAGGTCGAATTTGTGGATGCCATCATGGAAGATGCGCACTGGCTGGGGATCGAATGGCAACGGGTATTGTTCTCTTCGGATTTCTTCGATCAGCTCTACGAATGGGCCATCAAGATGGTCAAAAAAGGCAAGGCCTACGTAGACGATCAGAGCCCCGAAGAGGTGAGCAAGAAGCGCGGCACCTGGACCGAGCCCGGCACCAACAGCCCCTGGCGTGACCGCACGGTAGAAGAGAACCTGGACCTGCTGGAACGCATGAAGAACGGCGAGTTCCCAGATGGGTCCAAGACCCTGCGCGCCAAGATCGACATGGCCCACGGCAATATGAACATGCGCGACCCGATCATGTACCGCATCATTCACGAGCCGCCCCATCACCGCACCGGCAAGAAGTGGTGCATCTACCCCATGTACGACTGGGCCCAGGGCCAGAACGATGCCATGCACGGCGTGACCCATTCGCTGTGCTCGATCGAATACGAAGATCACCGCATCTTATACGAGTGGTACCTGAACGAGCTGGAGATCGAGAACAAGCCGCGCCAGATCGAGTTCGCCCGCCTGAACTTGAACTACACCGTGATGAGCAAGCGCAAACTGCGCCGCCTGGTGGAGGAAGGCCATGTCAGCGGGTGGGACGACCCGCGCATGCCCAGCCTGCGCGCCCTGCGCCGCCGCGGCTACACTGCCGCCGCCATCCGCGACTTTGTGGCGCGCGCCGGCGTAGCCAAGAACATCAATGTGCGCTCGGGCGTCTTTGTAGACCTGGCCTTGCTAGAAGCCTGCGTGCGCGATGACCTGAACAAGCTCTCGCCGCGCAAAATGGCCGTGCTGAACCCGCTCAAGGTGACCATTGAGAACTACCCCGCTGACCTGGTGGAAGAATTCGAGGTGCTCAACAACCCCGAAGACCCCGAGGCCGGCACGCGCAAGGTACCCTTCTCAAAGGTGCTCTACATCGAGCAGGAAGACTTCCGCGAGGAACCGCCCCCCAAGTATTTCCGCCTGGCCCCAGGGCGCGAGGTGCGCCTGCGCAACGCCTACTTCATCAAGTGCGAGCGCCTGGTCAAAGATGCCGAGGGCAAGGTGACCGAGCTGATCTGCACCTACGACCCGGCCTCGCGCGGCGGCAACTCGCCAGACGGGCGCAAGGTCAAGGCCACCCTGCACTGGGTATCGGCGGCGCATGCCATCCCGGCTTCAGTTTACAATTACGACCGCCTGTTCAACAACCCTGACCCCGAAGTGAGCGGCGATTTCATTGCCGACCTGAATCCTAACTCTCTCGTGGTGCTGTCGAACTGCCTGATGGAGCCCAGCCTGGCAGACGCGAAACCCGGCGACAAGTTCCAGTTCGAACGCCTGGGATACTACTGCGTGGATATCACCTCGACCCCCGAAAAGCTGATCTTCAACCGCACCGTGGGGCTCAAAGATGAGTGGGCCAAGATCGAAAAGAAAGAATAAGGGATTGTGGGCTGCTGCCCACGCCCAAAAAAAATAAACCTTATAGGAGAATGATTGTTATATGAAACGCTTGAAGTTTTTCTCGTCCGAATTGTGGCTGGGTGCCCTGGTGGCTCTGCTATCGGTCCTGGTTGCCCTGGCTGCCTACCAAAGCGGGGTATCCGACTCGAAAGAAGGCGACTTGAACGTTGAAGGGCAAAAACAGTTGACCGATTCGAACGGGTACTATCTCGAGGCCAACCAGTACATCATCTACGACTACACCATGTACGATGGCTGGTATGTCAACGAGGGTAAGGATGACGATGCCGCCGAATATTACCTGGCCAACTTCTCTGAGGCCCTGACCGCCAACATCGACCGCGGTGAGGATCTTTTTGACGAGCAGTACTACGAAGAAATGTACGCAGACGCGAACGCCACTTATGACGAGGCGGTTACCAACTTCGACGAGGCTCAAAAAGCCGGCGACCGCGCCGACAAGCTGCAGTTGGTTGTGCTGATCTTCGCCGTTGGGCTGGCCCTGGCTGCTTATGGTTCTTTATTGGATGCAGAGAGCCGCTTGCGCTTGCTCTTCAGCATCGGTTCGGTGGTGGCCCTGGCCTTTGGCCTGGTCATCTACTTCGGAGCCATCCTGTAATAAGCAAGTAAACGAAATGCGGGGCAGAGAAAAATCTCTGCCCCGCATTTCGTTTAATCGGCCAATGCCAAGAACACATCTTCCAAAGAGGCTTCGGCGGGTTCGATGCGAGCACCAGGCAAAGCAGCACGCAGCGCGTCGAGCCCGGCGCCGGGGGCGGTGATGGCGCGCAGGTGGTCGCCAGCCAGGCCGGTGCGCAGCACCTGTGGGCAGGCCTGGAGGGCCGCCAGCGAGGCCAGCGCATCTCCCCCATTGTACACATCCCAGGCCAGGCCGGGCAGGGCGCTGCGCTTCAGCGCCGAGGGCGTATCCAGGGCCAGCAGCTTACCCGCCCGCATGATGCCCACCCGGCGGCAGTACTCGGCCTCGTCCATGTAGTGCGTCGTCACCAAGGCGGTCACCCCGTCTTCTACCACCTGGTAGATCAGGTCCCAAAAGGTGCGCCGCGCCGCCGGGTCTACGCCGCTGGTTGGCTCATCCAAGAAGAGCAGGCGCGGCCGGTGGACGATGGCGGTTCCCAAGGCCAGGCGCTGCCGCCAACCGGTGGAAAGGCTGCTGACGCGCTCGCGGCGCAGATCAGACAGCCCGATCAGGGCCAAGACATCATCCAGGCGCCGCTGGTCGTTGACCCCATATACCCCGGCATAAAAAGCCAGGTTCTCCATCACCGTCAGCTCGTGGTAGAGGGCAAACTTTTGCGACATGTAGCCCGAATACTGGCGCACCTGTTCTGATTGGCGCGCCACGTCAAAACCCAGCACCTGAGCGCTGCCAGCAGAAGGCCTCAGCAGCCCCAACAGCATGCGGATGGTGGTGGTCTTGCCTGAGCCGTTCGGTCCCAGGTAGCCGACCACCTCTCCGGCTTGGACGCTGAAAGTGACGTGGTCAACGGCGCAAAAATCGCCAAAGTAATGCGTCAGGTCTTGGGTGGCAATCACATTTTCAGACATGGTCAATTCCTACTCGAAACCTTTTCACCGCAGAGAGGCGGAGTGTACCGGGTATTGTGTGAAAAACTCTGTGTTCTCTGCGTCCCAGCGGTAAGGCCATCTCAATCATGCTCCTGCGCCATCTTCTAGCAAGGAGATGAACAAGTCTTCTAACTGCGGCTCGATGAGGGCAATGCTGCCCAAAACGCCGCCGGCGGCGGGGATGGCTTGCGCCAGGCGCTCCACAACCGCTTGAGCCTGCCCGGGCCGCAGGCGCAGGTGCAGGCGGTCGCCAAACATCTGGGCATCCTCCACGGCCTCTTCGGCCTGTGCCAGGCGGCGCAGCAAGGCCAGGGGGCTGCCGAACACTTCAACCACTTGCCCATCCAGGCGGTGACGCAGCTCGCCGGGCAGCCCTTCAACCAACAGCTTGCCCTGGCGCATGAAGCCCACCCGCGTGCAGCGGGCGGCCTCATCCATGTAAGGGGTGCTGACCAGCACCGCCACCCCCTCTTGGCTCACCAGGCGGATGATGAGCTGCCAGAAATCCTGGCGCGTCACGGGGTCTACGCCGGTGGTGGGCTCATCCAACAGCAGCACCTTGGGGCGGTGCGCCAGGGCCGCCGCCAGGCCCAGCTTCTGCTTCATCCCGCCCGAGAGCTGCCCGGCGCGCCGGTTGACGAAATCTGCCAGGCCGACAAACTCCAAGATCTCCATGCAGCGCGGCCGCCATTGGCTGCTTGGCAGGCTGCGCACCTCAGCAAAGAAACGCAGGTTTTCGAGCACGGTCAGGTCTTCGTACATCGAGAAGCGCTGCGGCAGGTAGCCGATCTGGGCGCGCGCGGGGTCGGTGTGGCGCAGCATGTCGAAGCCGCCGATCTCGATGCGCGGCGCTTCGCTGCCGTCATGGCGGTCGGGGCGCAGCGCGCCGCAGGTCAGGCGCATGGTGGTGGTCTTGCCGGCCCCATCTGGCCCCACCAGCCCATAGATCTCGCCAGCATTCACCTGCAGGCTCAGGTCGTCCACAGCCCGGGTGCTGCCATAAGATTTGGTTAGGTGAGCAAGTTCAATCAACATAGGCGAATGTATTGATCACTCCCCAAACGTTACGTCGGCCGGCATGCCGGGCTTGAGTAAGCCATCGGGGTCTTCGACTGCCAACTTGATGGCAAAGACCGTTGTGCGGCGGCCATCGTCGGTTTGCACGTTGCGCGGCGTAAATTCAGCTTCGTCGGCTATACGCATGATTTCGGCACTAAACCTGTGATTGGGGAACGGGTCTACGATCACCGCCGCCCCCTGCCCCAGGCTGACCTGGCCATAACGATCCTCAGCCAGGTAAACGGTGATGGTCAGGGCATCCAGCCGCCCCAGGGTCAGGGCAGCCGCGCCCGCTTGCAGCACCTCTCCGGCCTCGATACTGCGCGCCAGCACCACCGCCTGCACCGGGGCATAGACCACCAGCTTGCCAATCTGCACATCCAACAGGTCAAGCTGGGCCTGGGCCTGGGCTACAGCCGTCTCGGCCTGGGCGATCTTGGCTTCGGCCTGGGTCACGTTGGCCTTGGCCTGGATGAGGGCCGCGCCAGCCGCCCGCAGGCGCGGCGAATATTCGCCCGTCAGCAGGCTGTTGTAATTGTCCAGGGCGGTTTCATAGCGTTCTTTGGCCACCGCCAGGCGGGCACGCGCTTCGAGCACATCGGCGGCATCTTCATCCGAGAGCAGGTCATCGTAGTCGGCCTGGGCCGCATCGAGATCGGCCTTGGCCTGGTCGAACTCGTTTTGAGCAATGTCGCGCAGCTCGGCATCGCTCTGGCGTTGGGCCCGGGCCAGCACCGCCTGCGCCACCAAGAAGGCCGCCTGGGCTTCAGCCAGGGTCTCTTCGGCACCAGCCAGGTCGGCATTGGTCACGTCTTCGATCACGGCGTCAAAATCAGCCTGTTCGGCTTCCAGATCCAGGGCGGCGGCATCCAGCTCGGCCTGAGCGGCGGCGATCTCTTCTTCTTTGGTGAAATACCAGACCGGCATCGCAAACTCGGTCGGCGGGTAGAGGCCCCACTCGGCCTCCCGCAGGGGCTGGGCCTGGCTGCGAGCGGTCAGCAGTTCCAGGTCGTACTGCACCTGGGCGCTGTCTACACTGGCCTGCGCCAGGGGCAGGGCCGTGCGCGCCACATCCAACCCGGCCTGGGCGGCATCCAGGGCTGCTTGCGCCTGCACGCGCTGCGCCGCCAGCAAGGTATCATCCAGGCGAAAAAGCACATCGCCCGCCTGGACAGACTGGCCTTCTTCGACCAGCACTTCGGTCACGCGCCCTGAAACCTCTGCCGAGACGGTGACCTCAACCGCCTCAACCGTGCCCGAGCCGCTCAGCGGGCCTGGCTCGGCGGCCTTTTGGTTTTGTGAGATCAAGTACCAGGCGCCTGCAATGATCAAAAGGATGATCACAGCGATTGGGATGAGTACTCTTCTGTTATCATGCATAAGAACCTCCACAAGTTACTGATTTATCCACGAATGACACGAATGTCCACTAAAAAGATCAATCCAAACGTTTCCTGAAGCGCAGCGAGGCGGCTGTCATGATCACAATGCCAAATACAACCAGGGCCAGGACCTCGTTTTGCACCGCAGCAATGCTGCCGCCCTTGAGCGTCAGCGTGCGGATGATGGCCAGGTAATAGCGAAGCGGGAAAACCACCGAGACCCACTGCAAGAACTTGGGCATGGCCTCCAGCGGGAAGAAGAAACCTGCCAGGAACAGGCTGGGCAAGAAGATCATCCACACCGTCAGCATGGCTTCTTGCTGGGTGTTGGCAACCGTCGAGGCGAAAAGGCCAATCCCCAGGCTAGAGAGCAAAAAGAGGCCCGAAAGCGCCAGGATCAACCAGATATCGCCGCGGATGGGCATGCCAAACCACCAATGGCCAATCGCCAGCACCTCGAAAGTATTGATGAAGGCCACGATCACATACGGCAAGAGCTTGCCCACCACCAGCTCCCAGGGGCGAATGGGGGTGACGATGAGCTGTTCGATGGTGCCGCGTTCGCGCTCGCGCACGATGGCGCTGGCAGTGAGGATGGAGGTAAGGGCAAAGAGGATCATGGCGATCACGCCGGGGATCATGAAATGCGCGCTGATCAGGTCGGGGTTATACCACACGCTGGTACGCACCTCCAGAGGCGGGGTAAACGCCGTGCCCATGCCCCTCTCTGCCAGGCGGGCCTGCAAGATCTGGGTGGAATGCTCTTGGCCGATCATGATGGCTGCCGAAAGCGCTGTAGAAGCCACGGTGGGGTCTGAGCCATCGAGCACAAAAACGACCTGGGCCGCGCCGCCGCCGGAAACCTGCTCAGAGTAGTCGGGCGGCACGATCAGGCCGGCGCGGGCATCGCCGTTATCGATCAATGTGCGCAGCGCGTCTTCCGAATCGACATCGTAGGCCACCCGGAAGTAATCGGCGGCGCGGTACGCATCTAGCAGCAGGCGCGCCTGGGGGCCGCGGTCTTGATCGTAGACCGCCAGGGGCACGTTGCGCACATCGTTGGTGGCGGCGTAGCCCAGCAAAAAGAGCTGCATCACCGGGATGACCAACACCAGGATCAACGTGCGCGTGTCGCGCGTGATCTGGATGAATTCCTTACGGATAAGCGAGAGCAAGCGAGAATTGAACATAGGCATCATCTCTCGAGAACCAGGGTATCGTAGAACATAAATTGAGACAATTGAAGGAAACTGTTCATACCACACCTCCCGGCTGGTCCGGATCATCTTTGAGGACACCGCGCAAATAGATTTCCACAAAGTGATGCATGGCGTCCTGGTTGAACTCAGGCGGAGTACCGCGGGCAAAGATCAGCTCGGTGAGGTAATACCCGAGGAACATGCCCAAGAAGCTGCGCACCATCATCGGCGGCGACAGAGGGCGCAGCCGCCCATCCGAAACCGACATGATGCGCTCTACCACCTGCAAACCGTATGGCAGCATATTTTCAAACACATGCTGGGTATGAACATTCCTGAATTCAACAATCTCGATGAACAACAGGTTCAAGAAATCTGGCCGCTGGCGCACCACGTCTACCATGCGCTCGGCAGCACTGCGCACCAGCGTCTCTACATCCTGGCCTTGAGCATCTAAGAGCAGCGGCACCGTCTCGCGCGAGGGGTGATATTCGAGGAAGACCGCTTCAAAGACCTCTTCTTTGCTGGCAAAGTGGTTGTACAGCCCGCCCAGGGCCAGGCCGGCCTTCTGCGCCACCTGGCGCATGGAGGTGCCGTGGTAGCCCTGTTGAACAAAGAGATCGTGGGCAGCTTGTATGATCGCGGAACGGGTTTGCTCGCCTCGGGTAGGGGTTTCATCAGTCATAAATCATCCTTGTGTTTGTGAACGAACGTTCGTTCACATGATATAACAAAACAAGAATTAAGTCAATACCCTATTCCCCTGCCCCACAATGTAATGGTTTTGTTAACGCTCCAGGCTTGCCGCCCCGGGGATTTCCTCCATGCTATAATCCGAGCATGTCTCTGGTGTTAATTGTTGAAGATGAAACTGCCTTGCGCGAAACCCTGGCTTACAATTTGGCGCGCCAGGAATACCAGGTGGAGGCGGTGGGCGACGGCCTGGCAGCCCTGGAAGCGGCCCGCCGCCTGCATCCTGACCTGATCTTGCTCGATTTGATGCTGCCCAAGCTGGATGGGGTAGAGGTCTGCCGCATCCTGCGGCAAGAGATGAACATCCCCATCCTGATGCTCACCGCCCGCGACGACGAGATCGACCGCGTGCTGGGCCTGGAGATGGGGGCCGACGATTACATCACCAAGCCTTTCAGCATGCGCGAGCTGATGGCACGCGTCAAAGCCCACCTGCGGCGCGAGCGCCTGATCCGCGCCGAGGTGAAACCAGCGCCTGAGGCCGGCGCTAAGGAAACCTTGCAGCTTGGCAACCTGGCCCTCGATTTGACCCGCCGCGAAGCGCGCCTGGATGAGGAGCCCCTGCCGCTAAAGCCCAAGGAGTTTGAGCTGCTGCTGTTCCTGGCGCAGCATCGTGGGCAGGCGCTCTCGCGTGAATTCTTGCTGGCGCGGGTCTGGGGCTGGGAGTTTGGCGGCGGCACACGCACCGTAGATGTGCACATTCACTGGCTGCGCGAAAAAATCGAGTCGGATCCAGCCCAACCCCAGCGCATCGTCACGGTGCGCGGCTCAGGCTACCGTTTCGAGGGGTAGCATATGTTCCATTCCCTGCGCTGGCGCATCACCCTGCCCTTTGCCTTGCTGAGTTTCTTTTCTTTATTGGCCCTGGGGCTGTACATCTCCAATTTTGTCCGCCAAACCTACCTGGATAACCTGGAAGCTGAGCTGACCACCGAAGCACACATGCTAAGCGAGGTGATTGCCCCCCAAATGCAAGACGCTGATCTAGACGCCAGCGCCCGGCATTGGTCAGGCATTGTGGAAGCGCGAGTCACCATCGTGGGGCTCGATGGGGTGGTATTGGGTGAATCGCACGAAGACCGGACCCAGATGGACAACCACGCCACCCGGCCCGAGATTGCCGCCGCTTTTGCCCAGGGGCAGGGCAGCAGCACCCGTTTCAGCCGCACCGTGGGCTATGAGATGATGTACACTGCGGCAGCCATCACCCAAGGAGGGCAAATGTTGGGTGCAGTTCGCCTGGCAATGCCCCTGCAAGAAATCCAAGCTGACGTAGCCCACATCCAGCGCATCCTGATGAGTGCCACGTTGTTGGTGATGGCCCTGACCATCCTGCTGGCGGCCCTGATCGCCAACAACACCACCCGCCCGGTGCGCCAGCTCACCCAGGCTGCCCGTCAGATGGCTGCCGGCGAGTTGAGCAGCTCGCCCATCCCAACCGCACCCGACGAGGTCGGGCAGCTTGCCAAAGCGTTCAACGCCATGTCCAACCAGTTGAGCGAACAGATCAAAGCCCTGCAGGGCGAGCGCGCCCGGCTGTCAGCCGTCTTACAAAAGATGACCGATGGGGTGCTGATCGTTGATCCAGATGGAACCATCCAGCTCATCAATGCCGCCGCCGAGAAGATGTTCGCCATGCAGCCCGGGAGCGCCATTGGCAAACCCCTGGTCGAGGCCACCCACCACCACCAACTTTTTGAGATGTGGCAGAGCTGTCACCAAAATGGGCAGGCCCAGTCCACCAGCTTTGAGCTGGGACGCAAGAACCTGTTTC
>Ga0116144_10004645_pt1 | contig 12912 bp, 12 predicted proteins | sample AD_UKC035_MetaG_FD_89746 | JGI IMG/M metagenome (GOLD analysis project Ga0116144, IMG submission 89746) | Active sludge microbial communities of municipal wastewater-treating anaerobic digesters from USA - AD_UKC035_MetaG | ecosystem: Engineered > Bioreactor > Anaerobic > Digestate | place: USA... | reverse complement strand
ACCGCCTCGAACATCAAGCCGCTCCACCGGATCGGCGTTTCACGCGTCCCGGTGAACTTGGTATTATACCTCTTAGGAGTACTTCATGACCTTTAAAGAAAAACTGAAAACAATTTGGAGCAAAAACAACTCACTGCTTTGTGTTGGCCTTGACCCAGATATATCCCGTTTTCCTGTCCATTTGAAAAACGGTTTAGATTCAATTTTTCAATTCAATAAAGCTGTTATCGACGCAACCCATGACTTGGTGTGTGCGTTTAAACCGCAAATAGCATATTTTTCAGCCGAAGGTGCCGAAAAACAACTCGAACAAACAATAGCTTATATAAAAAGTAAATATCCACACATTCCGATTATTTTAGACGCGAAGAGAGGAGATATAGGCAGCACAGCGCAAAAATATGCAATCGAAGTGTTCGAAAGGTACGGGGTTGATGCGGTGACGGTTAACCCGTACTTAGGTTATGACTCTGTTAAACCTTTCCTCTCATATCAAGAAAAAGGGAGCATTATTTTATGTCGAACATCAAATTCTGGAGCCGGAGATATTCAGGACTTGGTGGTTGACGGTGAACCGTTATACATTCGTATAGCTCGGTTAGTCAGTGAGAATTGGAATACAAATAACAATTGTTTACTTGTCGTCGGCGCAACGTGGCCGTCACAAATGCATGAAATCAGAAAAATAGTCGGCGATATGCCATTTCTTGTTCCTGGGGCCGGTGCTCAAGGTGGTAATGTAGAAGCAATGGTAAAGGCTGGTCAGACTAAAGATGGTACTGGAATGATCATCAGTTCATCAAGAGGCGTATTGTATGCCAGCAGTGGAAGTGATTTTGCTGATGCGGCAAGAGCTGTCGCGCTAGATTTGCGAGATCAAATTAATACATACCGAGAAAAGGCATAACAAGGCTTTTGCAGCAGAACGTGAAAAGCGCGCGCCCGCTGAAAAGCAACGTTGGCCCTGAGATGGGATACGTGGAGTTAAACATTTCAAAATAACAGGTAAATCATGAGGAATGATATAAAATCGATCTACCCGCTCGCTATGCTCCGGGTGATTGCGGCGTTGGAGATATAAGGAGGCTGTTGTGGCCATATCCATAAAACGAGTTTACGACGCACCGGCAAAAACTGACGGAATCCGGGTTCTGGTGGATCGCATCTGGCCCCGCGGCATGAAAAAAGCGGATGCAAAGATTGATGTCTGGTTAAAAGATGTGGCGCCATCAACAAAATTGCGCCAGTGGTTTGGACATGATCCTGAAAAATGGATTGAATTTTGCGACAAGTATCTTGCCGAACTGAAAGAGAACCCGGCATTGGTTGAACTCCAAGCGCTGTCTCGCCAGGATAAAATTACACTGGTGTATGCGGCCAGGGATGAGCAGCACAACAACGCTGTTGTTCTTAAGGATCTTCTCGACCAGGACAACGATTCGCACTAGCCCGCGCCGCTTCACGCTGTCTGCTGATGAGCAGTGGTAAGCATTCTAACTCCATTTCTAAATCAAGCGCTATCTTTGTTGGCGTCGTCGTCGGCTTCCTCAACGTATGTATAATACGCCTGCGGAGCCTCCTCCTTGCCGCCGCGATATCATCATTGATTTAGAAATGGAATAACTCCCCGGTATATTTCTATGCCGGTTTCATCTTAACAATGTTAAACTGAACAGGAGAACTCAATGAACGCTGACGCCAATAAATTTTCTGATCTCCAGGAATTATTGATTGAACAATCACCGGATGCCGTCATATTTGCCGACAGCGCCGGTATGATCCGCATTTGGAATGCGGCAGCGGAGAGAATTTTCGGATTTACGAAAAATGATGCTCTGGGGGCAAACCTAAATATCATCATTCCTGAGCGTCTTCGGGATGCCCATTGGCGCGGGTTCGAGCGTGCCCTGGCGGAACGCACCACGAAGTACGCCGGACAAGCCTTGCCCACCAAGGCAGTACGTTCGGATGGGTCGCAGATCTATGTCGAGCTAACTTTTGCCATTGTCATCGATGCAAAGGGTGACGTCTTGGGTGCGCTCGCACATGCGCGCGATATTACGAAACGCTTCGAGAAGGAGCGGGCCGATCGAAAGAATCTCCAGAAACCCTAGAAATTATTAGACACCAGGGCCCAGCCATATTGCCTATTGCCGCGTGCTACCTATTATCGAAACCGTTAGAGCAGACCCCGCCATGAAGGGACTGTATAGCAACAAGGATAACCGAAAGCAACAGACGATCAGACAAGAGGAATCGCAAACGCCATACAGCGGATCGCAAAAAGCTGCGCCCGCTGAAGAGCCCGTTACGTTAACTAGAAGGAGGTAAAAAAATGCGCAATATAATTATCACATGGATATTGGCTATCACTTTATTCGCTTTTACCCCGGCCTTTGCAGATAAACCATCAGGATCGGCATATCTCGATGGAGGTCAAAGTAAGGTTGCTGTCATTCTATGCCATGGCCGCGGACAATATCCAACCTGGAAAGTTGTAGATCCGCTGCGAAAAGGCATTCATGAAAAGCTCGGGTATCACACGCTGTCGCTGCAAATGCCTGCGGGAAAAAAGAAATGGGAAGCCTATGCGCCGGACTTTCCACGCGCGTACAAGGAGATTGATTCCGGCATCGCCTTCTTGCGAGATGAAAAGAAAGTTGAGCGGATCTATCTCATGGGTCACAGCATGGGAAGCCGGATGGCGACTTCATATCTTGCCAGCAGCCCTAAAGCTCCAGTCGTGGGCTTCATCGGCGTCGGCATCCGAAATGGCGGCGATGAGCCGCTGGACAGCAACGCGAACCTCCGCCACGTCGTACTGCCGGTACTCGACGTTTACGGCGACGGCGGCGATGGGGTTGACGCGAAGCATGCCAGAGCAAGATCGGACATGGTTTCGGATCGCTATAAGCAAGTACTAATTAGTGGTGCGAGCCACACTTTCGATGACCATGAGAAAGAAATGCTAAAGGCCGTGATCGATTGGTTGTCTGAAAAACAATAGGAATCCATATGGCCTAACAAAGCAAATGCACTCGGCCAGCAAAAAGGGCCGCGACTTCAGCGCTCCGCTTTTTGTTGCCGGTGATTTGCGGTGTTATGTTTATTAGATGCCTCGATCCGGCAACGGCGGATTACGGCTTCAAAAACTTAATATATCAGATATGCACCAAGGAAAAGCATAATTTATTAGCCCATTTACAACAACATCGCCAAACAATTTTGCAGTCCCGTATTGGCCGCCGGATCATTTGATGGAACTGTATGGGAGAAAACCGGCTATCCCAACCCTTATGTTTGGAGCAGGATATGCTCGGTGACGAAATTGCAAATTTAAATTTGCTCTCTATATTTTGGCAACGAATTCGAATTTTTCGTTGTTGGGGCCGTCGAAAAAAACGATTCTCGCTGTTCCGACTTCTCTGGGTTTTGTATAGGGAACGCCCAGATCATTCAACAATTGAATTTTCTCGCCCAAATCGTCTACCTTGAAAGCGATATGTTCAATGGGGCCCACCGTTTTTTGAGTGTTGGTCTTCATACCGATGAGCTCTATAACCGCACCGCCGACATCTAAAAAAACAAGCCTGCATTCCGGATAATGATAGTCCTTCAAGACATTTGCCGATAAGACGGATTCATAAAATTTCAGGGATTTTTCCATATCCAGGACTTTGATGCCTATATGACCAAATATCATTTTGAGCCTCCTGTTTTTCATAACAAAATTTGCACACGGTTCGTTACCCGGCAATCACCTCGTAAAACTGAGGAGTCGGATGACCGTCAAGTAAAGGTTCAACGCGCTTGCCTGCTTCGTCATGGTCGGGGCTGGTATGCATAGCCATAAAGGTTTCATGACTTTCGTGTTCTACAACAGCAGCGTAGTTGCCGCCTTTCAAGGGCTTCAAAAGCCGCCGGTTAATAAAGCCTTTATGCTTTACAAACAGTTTATTTGACCAGGCAAACCATTCTTGAAACTCAGCATCCTTGCCTGCCTTGATCGGCGGGAAATGAATAAGAACTACAAACATGGTCGATACCTCCTTATTGTTATTTGCGACAATTGTAACTCAGGATACATTCATCCTGGACCAAAATAATACGTTTCTATTCTGCTGTTGAATCTACTTTTTCCGCTACTCTCGTCGTGGATATAAATACCAAAACTATGCATCCGCATCAATAAATATAACAGTCAAACCTTACCCGTTTATAATATTGGCTATTGAGCATTCCTGCTTTTTGCTTCATGGTTTCATCCGGTAATACCTCAGCAGGATTAAACCGGAAAAACCGGCGCAAAGCAGGCCGCCTACGGAGTAGGCACCGCTGGCGATGGCGGAGGGAAGAAGATAGAGGGTAACGGCGCCGAATGCCGGGCCGACAAAAAGGCCCGCTCCGATCATCGCTTCATGCACGCCGGCGTTGGCAGCCTGATGCTGCGGCACGTTCATGGAATAGTAGAGCGAGGAATAATAGATAAGCCCGATGGACAGACCGAAGGCGATTTGTGCGATCAAAAGCATGGAAATCGATTGCGAAAGGAGAATTCCAAAAAATCCCAGGATCATCATGAGGTACGCTCCCGCCAGCCACCGGAAACGGTAATGCCAGCCCGTCCATTGCCAAAGCACCGCAAAAGCGGCCAGCCTGGCGAACATCCAGAGAGAGCAGACAATGCCGGCCATGCCTGTCGATAGGTTAAGTTTTGCGGCGATGGAGGGAATCAGCGGAATAATGGTATTGATGGCGACATAGGAAAAAGGGCTGGAAAGCCAGGCCATGTGCAGGAACCTTTTTGCCTCGCTGAGGTAAATAGTCGGAGCCGGAGTTTCTTCGTGCAGTTTTCGGGTGTCTTCTTTTTTTATCAATCCGGCGGTGTATGATATCAGAATCAGCTCGGCCATTGCGATTCCGAGGGGAACCCAGAAAACGCTGGCCATGCCCAGGTTCTCAATCAGAATGCCTGCCGTGAAGTACGCCAGCGCCGCGCCGCCGGCCCAAACTACATTATAGATGCCGATGATCCGGGGCAACTGCCCGCCTGTCTTACTGCTGATCAGGGTTTCCAGAGGGGGCCAGGTAAAGCAGATTCCCAGAGTCCATAAGCAATAGACCATGACCTGCGCCGCAGGAGTCGGCAGTACCATGCCCAGGAGCATGGCCGAAACTACGCCGCAGGCGCCGATGCGGAGCACGCGTATGCACCCGTAGCGTTGAGCAAATTTACCGCCCATCCAGGCGGCGGCAATATAGACAAAACCGCCGGCGGCGGCAGTCAGCAAATTTTCCACTTCTCCGAAGCCGAACGTGTGCCGCAGGTAGAAAAAAATAAAATTGGAGTAACAAATAGTGGCGTAGCAATTGAGAAGTTCAATAAGAAAAATTAAGATTTTTACCGGACCGATCGTCATTTCGTTTTTCACTGATCACCTTAACAAGCGGGAATTAAATTAAATTTCTCGTCATTGACACGCACTGCAGTTTCTTCTATACTGCTTTCCAAAGACACGGCTTGCAGACTATATCAAGTCGCCCTTGCTGCCAATGAATTTATTGGTTTGAATTGCCGGTTTCCTTCAAGTGTGCGCAGTAATGCCGCGGATAAAAAGCTTCCTCTTTAATGTTAAGAGGATAAGATGAATGCAAACTGGTATTATAATATCGAACTATCCATTTCTCCTTCTCCGGTTATAGCGGAATCCAATTGAAACAAAGCAACATGGCCTGACCTTTCAGAGCAAGGAAGGATTCAATGTTTGAAAATGCCGAACCCCGGGAGTCGCTTTCCATAGTTGACGCGGTCGCTATCGTTGTAGGCGTGGTTCTGGGAGTGGGTATTTTCAAAACCCCGTCGATTGTGGCTGCCAGCGCGGAAAGCGACGGGATGGTGCTGCTGTTCTGGCTTATCGGCGGGCTGGCGTCGCTGATCGGCGCTTTATGCTATGCGGAGTTGATGTCCGCCGATCCGCACGCAGGCGGCGATTACCATTATCTGCAGAAAGCATTTGGTCCGATTCCTTCCTTCCTTTATGCCTGGGCGCGTATAGCCGTCATTCAGACCGGATTTATTGCCATGGTGTCCTTTATCATCGGCGACTACGCCTCCGAGATTTTTCGCCTGGGCCGGTTTTCCACTTCGATATATGCGGCTTTGATCATTGTTCTGCTCACCGCACTTAACATTGCCGGCCTCCGGCGGGGCAAGTTGACGCAGAAAATACTCGTTGGAGGGATTATCATCGGGTTGATAACAATATCCGCCATTGGATTGCTGACAGGTGCTCCACAACAAGTTATTCCGGAAGGCAACGTCATTCCGGAACAAAGAGAACTGGGGAAGGCCCTGATCTTTGTCCTGCTGACCTACGGAGGATGGAACGAAGCATCGTTTCTTTCCGCCGAAGTGCGGTCGGGACGCCGCAATCTACTGAAGGTGCTCCTTTACAGCATCGGCACCGTTACGGGAATTTACCTGCTGGTAAATATCGCCCTTTTGAAAAGTCTCGGGCTGGCCGGCATGGCGTCCTCCAGCGCCGTCATTGCCGAAATGATGAAAAGAACTTTGGGCACGCCGGCCGGTGATTTGGTCAGCCTGCTGATTCTTTTTACAGCGGCAAGTACGATGAATGCGGCCATAATCACCGGCGCGAGGTCCTGTTATGCGCTGGGCAGGGATTTCCCGCTGCTGAGCTTTCTGGGGCGTTGGCAGGGACTGAAACAGACACCGGTCAACGCACTGTTGCTCCAGGGAAGCGTCGCCCTTATCCTCGTTGTTTTGGGAACGGGAACGCCCGACGGTTTTGTGCTGATGGTGGAATACACCGCCCCCGTTTTCTGGTTCTTTTTTCTGTTGGTAGCTGTGTCAGTTTTCTGGATGAGACATAAATATCCGAACGAAAAAAGGCCTTTTCGTGTACCGCTATATCCTTTGACGCCGCTAGTGTTCGGCGCTGTCTGCCTGTTTATGCTTTATTCCAGTATTGCTTTTACAGGACGCGGTTCTCTGATTGGTATCGGCGTCCTGCTTTCGGGAATCCCCTTGATAATTATTCAGCAAAAAAGACCGCAGAAAAAAATGATCCTCTTTGTTTTCATCGCCGTATTTTGTTTATTCCTGCCGGCGTTGAACTGCCGGGCCGAAGTTGCTGCTGATAATGATTATGCCTTGCAGAGAGAAAGAATGGTGGCCGAGCAGATTGAGGCCAGGGGTATACGCAACCCCAAAGTACTTCAGGCTATGAGAACCGTGCAGCGTCATCAGTTTGTTCCCTCCGAACTCCGCGCTGTGGCGTACGGAGATTATCCGCTGCCGATCGGGGAAGGGCAGACCATATCTCAGCCTTACATCGTAGCGCTGATGACGGAAGCGATCAAGCCGGGGCCGGATATGAAGGTGCTGGAAGTGGGAACCGGTTCGGGCTATCAGGCCGCGGTTCTGGCCGAGCTTTGCAAAAGCGTTTATTCAATTGAAATTGTCGAGGTGCTGGGAAGAAGGGCCGCACGGATTCTTTCGGGGCTTTATAAGAACATACATATTAAAATCGGCGACGGCTACAAGGGGTGGCCGGAAAAAGCGCCCTTTGACGCAATTATTGTCACCTGTGCGCCGACAAAAGTTCCCCCGCCGCTGAAGGAGCAATTGAAAGAAGGGGGCAGGATGGTCATTCCGGTGGGAGGGGCGTGGACGCAGCAGTTGCTTGTGCTGATAAAAAAAGGCGGTCGCCTCGAAAAGCATGAGGCCATCGATGTGCGCTTCGTGCCGATGGTGGATCCGCAGGGTAAAAGATACTAATAATTTATTTGTTTTTGCCGGCTGAACATCAGGTGGGCGAATGTTATCGGCGGAAAGGAGTTGAAACATGGTTAGATTACAGGATCTTTGACGGTGTTAATTTAGATTCCGGCCCTTTTTGTCGCTGCTGGATCTTTTTATTCAAAGGGGGGTGGGATAGAAAGGCAGAGGAAGATGGAGCATGGGAACTGCTTACGGCAAAGGACGTAACGCGAAAACAACACAGACTGTCAGTGGAGAGGTAATCAGTATTGGTAAAATTTCCCTTATGAGGGGGGCGATTTATGGCGCTTATGCGATTGTAAAAAACGGCGACGAAAAAATAACCATTCATTTGGGGCCATTGTGGTTTATTGAAGGCCAGGAGATCAAGATTAAGCCGCAAGACCGGGTGGAAGTAAAATGTTCACAGATTATGTATGAAGGTAAGCCCACAATTATTGCGTCGGAAGTCAAAAAGGGAAAAGAAATACTTAAGCTGCGGGACGAAGATGGTTCCCCGTATTGGAATGGATGTAGCAACTGGTAATTCGTTTCAGAAGTCCACCTGAAATCGGCGGAAGAGAGGGTAGAGGCGGCACGGGATAAAATTTTAAATCGCATTTAATCTTTTTTGCTCCGTGCTCCTCACCCCAAGTACCTTTGATAACGTTTCCGAGAAAATTATCTTCGAATTGAAATCATAATAAATTAAAAATCGGGAGATAAAGGAATGATGTCTAAAGAAAACCGGACAGCGATTTTTGCAGCAGCCATTGCAGGTGCTTCTCTGATCGCGGGGCTTACTCTTGGGGGATACTTCATTGGAAAAGGCGGTGTCCGCTTTAAGTCGGATATCCGCACGGTCACGGTTAAAGGATTGGTGGAAAAGGAGGTCAAGGCGGACCAGGCTGTTTGGATATTGCGTTTTAGAAGAGCAGGCGAAGACATAAGGGATGTTCATATGAAAATCAGCGCTGACCGGGAGGCAGCAATAGCCTTTCTCAGGAATCAGGGCTTTCAAGATGAAAATATAAGCCGGCAGCCGGCGCGCACTATAGATAAGCTCGCCAGTGATTATAGCCAAGGTCCGGTGAATGAGAAGCTTCGCTACGTTGTTACCGGCTCTTTGCGGGTGACGACTTCAAACATCGATCTCGTGACCAAGGCGTTGGGGGCTACCGAGGAATTGCTCAAAGCCGGGGTACTTCTTGACGGCCAGCAGGGTGAAGGTGCGGCCAATCCCCGATACATCGTCACAAAATTTAATGCTCTCCGACCACAGCTTCTGGCAGAAGCGACCAAAAATGCCCGCCTCACGGCTCAGCAATTTGCCTCCGATTCCGGCGCTCAGGTCGGCAAGATTCGTTCAGCAAACCAGGGCAGCATTCAGATATTCGGTAGCGACGGCAACGATGAATCCGGTTCCTACAGTCCGACAAGCACGCCTTCAAAAAAGATACGCGTTGTCAGTACTTTCGAGTTCGAGTTGAGATAGATGTGACATCAGTAAAATATATTGAGCAAAAGGTACAGTCCACTTCCTTTGGTGGTGAATGAATAAGAATGTCGTGATTATCATTGACAAATTATTTTTTTACACTAAAATATTAAATAATTTACTTTATCAAAAAAACAGGATCAGTAAGCGATGATACTTCCCTTATCACCATTTCGTATTCTGATCGTTGTTTCTTTTCTCATCGTCGTACTGGTCGTTTTCGAAGTTAGTTTATTTATTTCCAGGGTTAACACGGGTCGTGGTCTTGCGAAAGCCAGCGTACCCTTTGAGGTCAGGGTAAAAGAGGCAAACCGAAGGGTCCTTGTGGTCGGGGACAGCACTGGTGTTGGTACGGGAGCTTCTGAAGCAGTGGATTCAGTAGCGGGGCGCATCGCCCGGGACTACCCTGGAACGGAGATCGTCAATCGGGCGCAGGACGGGGCCAAGGTTGAGGACATTTTTGAACAGCTTAAGGATTTCGGCACCGGGGAATTTGATCTGGTCCTTTTGCAGGTTGGGGGCAACGATATCATCCGTTTCACCGATCTGGAAAGGCTGAAGGCTTCAATCACCGGCGTCCTCAAACTGGCAGGCGATAGAGGCGGCGATGTCATTTTCATGAGCACGGGGAATGTCGGGCTTGCGCCTGTCTTCTTTCCTCCGGTCAGCTGGATCTACTCCTGGAGAACGAGAAAAGTCCGGGAGATTTTCCTGGCTGTATCGCACAGAGAAAAAGTTGAATATATTGATCTTTTTAAAGAAAGAGACAAAGACCCCTTCTTGAGGGATTCGGCGAAATTCTATGCCGCAGACACGCTTCATCCGGGGAGCGAAGGTTACCGGCTGTGGTATGAAGAGCTGAAGAGGCAGTCATCCATAGACATGATCCTTGGCCCAAAGGGAATGCGGGGGCGGAAAAATATCTGACCGCCATCTCTCGGATGGACATTATCTTAAGGATCGTAGTTTGCCCAAGTCTGTATTGGAGAGGGTACAATCTTTATTTTAATGATGATATTTGGAAATGAGGTCAACGTAATGATGGACGAATCCAATCTCAGGATCGCAGTCATTGGCGCCGGCATTTCGGGCATCATGTCCGCCTATCTTCTGGGGCGCCGTCACCGGGTTACCCTCTTCGATAAGAACGACTACATCGGTGGCCACACGAACACTATCGTTATCGAAGATGGGCCGGACGCGGGGCTGCCCGTGGACACGGGCTTTATCGTCCATAATGAGCGAACTTATCCCCTTTTCCGGTCCTTTCTTCAGCAGTTAGGGGTTGCGGCGGCTCAGACGGATATGTCCTTCAGTTGCCAGGACAATACGACGGGGCTGCAATACAGCAGTCTCGGCTTCAACGGATTATTCGCACAGCGAGCAAACCTCTTCAGACCTCCCTACTGGGCATTCCTGTTCGGCATCCAGCGTTTCTGCACGCGAACGCTTAGTCAGTTCGAGCGCGGCAGATTAGGCGGCCTCACCCTCGGTCAGTTTGTCGGGCGCGAGGGCTTCTGGCAGGATGTTATCGAACAGTTCGTCATCCCAATGGCCTCGGCCATCTGGTCCGCTTCAGAGGCCAAGATGATGGAATTCCCCATGGAATCCTTCGCCCGCTTCTACTCGAACCATGGCCTGCTGTCGGTGTGGGCCCCCCCTGCCTGGTATTACATCCCGGGGGGAAGCAACACTTACGTAAAGGCTTTTCTCAAGATATTCAAGGGTACGGTGCGGCCCAAGTGTTCCATCGAAGCGGTCCGGAGGACAGTTAACGGTATTGCCTTGAAACTTGTCGACGGCGCTGAGGAAACATTCGATGCCGTTGTCATCGCCACCCATGCCGACGAGGCATACAGGCTCCTGGCTGATCCTTCGCCTGAGGAGACACGCCTTCTCAGCCGGTGGGTCTACTCGACAAACCACACGGTGCTCCACCGGGACACGTCCTTCCTGCCCACAAACCGCAGGGCCTGGGCCTCGTGGAATTATCGTCACGAACCGTCCATGCCAAAGACGTGTCCGGCTATGGTTACCTACTACATGAACCACCTTCAGCACCTGGAGGCACGGGGTCAATACTGCGTCACCCTGAATCCCTGGAAACCGGTGAAGGCATCGGAAATCGTCAGAGAAATAGTCTACTCCCATCCGATGTACACTTTTGAATCCATGGCAACGCAGCCGGAACTGCATTCCCTAAACGGGAAACGAAACACATACTTCTGCGGCGCCTACTTTGGCTACGGGTTCCACGAGGACGGTACTCGCTCCGCCGTGGAGGTAGCGCGCCTTTTCGGAATCGAGCTATGAGCGCGTTTCTATACAACGCTTTGATCGAGCATCACCGTCACAAGCCCAGGGAACACCGGTTCGGCTACCCCCTGTATCTCTACGGCTTCGACCTGAAGGATCTGCCTGAGTTGGACCGCAGGATCTTCTTCTTCGGCTATAACTGCTTCCGACCTGCATCGCTTTACGACAAGGACTACCTCGACAGCGGCCCGGGTACGATCCGCGAGAAGTTGGACCGTTATCTTGCGCAGGAGGGCTTTGGCGAAACTGTCGCCCGGGTTTTCCTTGTCACCTCGCCGCGCTACTTCAACTATGTCTTTAACCCCGTAAGCTTCTATTATCTTTTCGCGGCCGACGGGGCCCTCGTGGGAAACGTGGCCGAGGTGAACAACACCTTCGGGGAAAAGCACCTCTATATTCTGCGCTCGCCCGGCTGGGTAAACGGCGATCATACAGCCGCATACCGGACGGAAAAGGCTTTCCACGTCTCCCCCTTTAACCGTATCGAAGGAACATATGAATTTTTCTTCGCCGATATTTCGAAGAAGCTCGAAGTGAGGATCAACATCCGGCAGGCCGGCGAGGTCGTCTTCGAGGCCCTCCTCCGGGGATCGCCCGAACCGTTGACCGCAGCGAGCCAATTGAAGATGTTCCTGCGCCACCCGATCGTGCCGCATCTCTCCATGCCGCGCATCCTGTATGAGGCGGCAAAGCTCTCCTTCGGCAAGAAGCTGACCTACCACGACAAGCCTGTACCACGCAGCCCCATGACGATCCGCACCAATCCGCCCACCTTTGTGCAGCGTAAATGCATGGAAACCGCTCTTAATGTTCTGGGCCGCGCCAGGACAGGCTCGCTCTGCATGAGCTTTCCCGACGGCTATTCAAAGACCCTCGGCGAGGCGGCATCGGCGGACCGCGCGGAAATGATCGTGAAAGACTGGCGGTTCTTTTCCCGGCTCATCTTCGGGGGCGACATCGGGCTGGGGGAATCCTACATGAACGAAGAGTGGGAAACGCCGGATCTGACAACGGCCCTGGCCTGGTTTATCCGCAACTGGGAGTCTTTCTTCGGCCGTCACGAACGTCTCGAGCCCTTCTTCGACAGGCTCAACCGGATCCTGTACCCCATTGCGGAGAACACAATCACCGGGAGCAGGAAAAATATCATTACCCACTACGATCTGGGCAACGAATTTTTCAAGGTCTTTCTCGATCCTTCGATGACGTACTCCTGTGCTCGTTACCTCAACGGGAAAGAGACGCTCGAGGAGGCCCAGAAGAACAAGCTGCAGGAGATAATCCGCAAGGCCGTAATCGGACCGGACGACCATGT
>Ga0116144_10004641_pt1 | contig 12918 bp, 5 predicted proteins | sample AD_UKC035_MetaG_FD_89746 | JGI IMG/M metagenome (GOLD analysis project Ga0116144, IMG submission 89746) | Active sludge microbial communities of municipal wastewater-treating anaerobic digesters from USA - AD_UKC035_MetaG | ecosystem: Engineered > Bioreactor > Anaerobic > Digestate | place: USA... | reverse complement strand
TTGTTAAGTCATATGAACGTGTATTAGCACAAACCGGTTCGGTTTCGCGTGTTAGTCAAATTGCTGCTATTAACGCATTAAAACAAGTAGGTGTTGTGACTCAAAGAATGTGGGTCAACACTGTTCGCAATATTACTAAAGTTTCTTCAAGTATAGAGCACGAGTATAAACAAAGAGTAGAACAACAAGCGAAAGATGCAAGAATCAAACGTGGAGAACCCGCTAGAAAAAACAAGTATGGTTCTGCTGAGGCAAGAATGTTTGTTACAGCACAGCCTGAAATCCCTGGATACAAAATTCCAACTTGGACACCGGAACACGGAAGATATCCAGGGCCAGTTTCAAGGTTAAAAGGGAGAAGAACGTTAGATTATTCAGAAAAACGTGCAGACAAAGAATTTAGAAAGTCTCTTGGTCCTGCTTATGAACAAACAATGGCAAGAAGGAGGGCGGCAAGAGAAGAAGCCAGAGTTTTGTTTGGTCATGCAGAACAATCCGACCGTTCGCCAACAATTGATGCCATTTTGGCGTCAAAACAACGATCTTTTGATGTAGAAAGAGAGGCTGCTATATTTTCGGCACAAACAACACAGTCTCAAATAAGACAGGCTGTTGGGATGGGGATTCTTGGGACAAAAATACCCGTTCAGACAGAAGGGATGAAAAAATACAAGGCAAGAGTTGCACAAATTGAAGCAACATCAAGGTATGCGGGGAATTATTCCAGACTCATAAATGGGCAAAGAAGGTTAAAAGAAATTGATAGATTGGCGAGAAAAACAAAAATACAGTCTGTTATGCCAATGACAGGGACTGTTATAAACACAACACTTGCAAGTGCTTTGGCAACACAGGCAGGTTTAACACCTAAACCCGCTTGGCTTACTGAAAGATACACCAAGTCTGGTATGTTGTTTCCACATGAAGAAATCGCTCAAGAGAATGAACGAAAAAAGCAAGAAGCTGCCATGTTAAATTGGAAACGGTTTGATCCTTCCAAGATTTCTAATCCTACTCCGTCCTTGCTTTCCAGAATGATGCCACAACTCCCATTTATGAGAGGAATGTCTTTATTTGGAGGGATGGGAGCAAGTATGAGCAATTGGGCATCAAAACTCCCTACAAACTATAATTTGAAAGTTTTTGACCCAAGGATCAACGCAAACGTTCCTGTGACAGAAACAGAATTCTTGCGTTATCACGAACACAGACTGTCTCAACCAACGAGTGATGCACAAGACGAAGGTGCTTTTATGAAAATAAGCACGCCAAAAGGCCCGTTAGAAATACATGAAGCAACTGGTTTAACAAAAAGAGATCTGTTAATGTCAATGCTTCGTCGTGCTCAAGGGAGAGACGACTATATACGAACAACTCCGACTGGAGAAGAAATTGATTGGGAAAAACTTCAACCCAAACAGGATACGTTTGGTGAAGGCACTGTGGCAGGACCAATTGAAAGAGAGCGTAAAGCCGCCGCATATTACAGAGGCGCTGCAAGAAGAGATGCAAAGGCAAAATCAGAAGCGGGGATTACGAAAGAAGACTCTTCTGAAGTCTACGCTCTTAACGTAATGCATAGAGCGGCAGTTTGGATGTCGATCCTCAGCGTCTATGCTAGAATAAAACAAGAAATTGTAATGGCAACAAAGGAACTTTTTACTCTTGAGTCTGGTGTTGCGAGAATCGGCATTTTGTTCAAAGAGTCAGGAAAAACAAAGGGGATGTTTGCCAGCGAAGTTATTTCCGGTGCAAAAGAATATAGCAGAACAATTTCTGAAAGTATGGAAATTTACAAAGAATATGCAAGACAGGGAAGAACAAATGCTGAAGTTGCGACCCTATTTTCTAGCTCTTTGTTGGCAATGAATGCCGTAGACATTTCTGCTGCACATTCTGTTCAGTATTTAACCACAGTACAAAAAGCTTGGAACGCATCTGTTGGTGAGTCTGTGACAATGATCGATGAATTGTTTCAAATGGAGTCCAGACATGCAGCTACAGCAAAAGATATTACAGAAATGATTAAGCGTAGTGCTGCTGCTGCAAATGCGTTAGGAGTCAATAGACAACAATTAATGGCAATGGGAACTGCCCTAATTGCTCAAACACAAAGACCTGGCGAAACAATTGGTACATCGTTAAAAACGATTATGCCAAGATTATACAGACCGGCAAGTGCAAATGCTGCTCAGCAATTGCTTGGTGGTGGTGGCATATATAAAGCACCAGGCGAACTAAAAGATACGTATCAAATTTTGTCTGAAATAGCAGAAAAATGGACGGAGTTATCGCAAGAACAGAAGATAAGTTTTTCACTAAAGATTATTGACGCAAGAAGAATGCAAGATTTTCTTGCCCTAATGGAAGGTTGGGATGAAGTTAAGAGGGCATTTAGAGAAAGCGAAGATGCTGCTGGTTCTGCTTATGAAGCACACTTGGCTGCTGTAGACACAACAACGGCAAAACTACAACAGGCACGAAGTAACTTGGTTGGAATGGTACATAACCTTGGGATAACAAAAGCCACCAATGTTGCTGCGGGAACATTGGCAACAGCAACGGCGCTCCCTTCTAACCTTGCTGAAGGAATAAGCGGTGGCAGTTCTATGGCAAAGGGCATTCTGAATTTCGGGTTTATGGGTACTATTGTTGGAATGCTTAGTCCTTTTCTTATCCAATTCATGTATACTTTGTTTAATAGACCATCAGAAGGATATGTCTTAAAGTCTCTTATTCCCAGAACACCTGAATACATGCAACAAAGTTCAAGACTTACCCAGTCTATGAACGGATTTTTTACCATATTACTGGACGTGCTAAGAACCGCTCCATTAATTAACCAAACAAGATTCGGTATTCCGTTGCAATACAATGTACCACTGCCAAGTGAAGTTCTTCCTGTTCCAACAATTAGTCCTGAGCCAGGTCGTATTTTGGCACCAAATGGACAACCGGCTATTATACCTCCTATTGGGACAGGAGTGGCAACAGACGAATGGGGCTCAGCGGCCGGTGCAATGGTTCAGCCAAAAAGGGTTGCATTCAACTATCAATATAATAGGGCCATGATTGCTGCCGAGAAAGCGACAGCTAAGCAAGCAGCAATATCTTCAGCAGCATCGAAAGGCATGGTTGGCGCAACTATGTTCAAGTCACCATATGCTGCCATTTTGTTAAGTACTCTTAAAATTGCAGGACTGATTTCTGCCACAGTTGCAATTACTTATGGATTTGTCAAACTAGCAGGGTTTTTGCAAAAAGCACTATTCCCAACGATGGAACAATTAAATCAAGAGTTCCAAAAATCTTTTGTAGTGGTTTCAAAGTCACTCGCTGCACGTAGAACGTTTGAAGAATCACAACGAGAATATACAGAAGCACGAAAGAAAAGTAATGAATTTACAACAGGTGCAACAGGAGATTTGGCACAAAAAAGGCTTGTTAGTGCGACGACAAAAGGGATTGAGGAAGCACAAAAGATTAGCAAAAGCGCGGCAAAAGAAGGCACACCATATCAGGGATATATGTTTAAGTATAGTTTTTTGACAGGTCAATCTGTTAAACAAATTACACCCGATATTTACAATAGATTAGTTTCAATGGCAAAACCCGAAGAAGTTAAATTGGGTGACATTAAAAGCAACTATAATCAAATACAAAAACAGATCAAATTAGCCATTCAGTCTGGAGATATAAACAATATTGGCAAGGCACATCAAAATGCTTTGCAAACATTTGAATACTTGGAACGCAATAGGGGCAACTTTAATTTTGGTGAAATGGGTTCGTCAGGTTTTGAAAAAATGATGAGCAAACTTGTTGTCCCTGCAATGATAGCGACAGGCAAGGGATATGATATCAACGACGCAAATGATAGGAAGAAGTTTATCGAATCATTTCACACTGCCGCATCAGAAACAACCAAGTCTATTATTACCGACTTTGATGAAATTGCAATGCTAGCAAAAAGAATTAGACAAGACGCCTCTTACGCATACAGAGCGGTTCAGATACAAATAGAATATAACAAGGAAAGAAACAAACTGCTTGATAAAGAGAATTCTTTGTTTGGGTATTCCAGGGCTCGAAACGTTACAAGTAACATTTTGCAAAATCAAGATATACAAGGATTGCAGAAATCAATTACTTGGGGTTCCGGTGTCCCAAATTACGCAGCGGCAAGTAAGATTGCCAATTTCTTAAAGGGCGATGCAATGAATGATCTTATGCGTTTTTATGGTCACGCTGTTGACACCATAAGCATGTTTGGGGATAGTTTTGCTTCTGGGTCTAAAGGCGAACTTGAACAAAAGGTCAAAGCCAACAGTTCGGTTATGAAGAGCATGGTTCCGCAAACACTGGCACAGTTTGTTGATATAATGTCTGGGATACAAGATATGCCATTAACAACGCAAAAGGCATTGGAAGAATACTCTTCTGCTGTGTTACAACTTTCCTTAGAAAGAACACCGGAAACTATCGGTAAGTTCCAGAAGGCATCTGGAGAACTATATGATGCTGCCCAAAGAGCCCCTGAAACATTTGGTTCTTTTATGGAACTAATGTCAGTTATAGGAAACGGATTAAATCAAATGTCGGACATTTCTGAAAAATCGTTGGTAGAAGGGTTTGATGCAAAGAGCCAAGAAACAACAGAGATGTTTAAGAAAAACATAGAGGATCTCAAGAAGACACGAGAAGAGTTTCAAACGGCAGTTCAAAGGTCTATAAAAACATATCTTGATAGTATTCAAGGGATTCTTTCAGCATATCAGGAAAAGATAGAAACAGCCATTTCGCAATCTCAAGACGCTTTGAAAAACCCTATGGTAAATTATAGTGATGTTTTTTGGTCTCGTGATATGTCTTCGTATAATGCTGTATCTGGGATGTCTCAATATCTTTATGCAAGGAACATGAATAAACCAGTTCCGTTTAATTCTCCAATGGTACAAACTGGGTTAGAAAACATTTTTGCCGAGTTAACCCCTGGTGTCAAAGAAGGTGCCCAGACATGGAAAGACTTTCTTAAAAACAGAGTGCAATCCATAAGAACAGCCCCGTTTATGACAAAAGAAGGGGCTGTATCACAGGGTTTGGCGACCTTCGAGGGTATTAAGAAGTCAATATCAGACTTGTCTGTATATATGGATGCCCCTTTAGTTGCGGCCATTCAGCCAGCAATAAAAAGGATACAAGAATTGTCTGAAGCATATACAAAATATACGGAACAAATGAAAACCAAAACAGACGATCTTTTTATTGGCGCGAAAGAAAAGAGACGACAAGATATAATTGATTCAATCATTATGAGTTCTTCTCCAGACTCTATCCCCTATCTTATTGACAGATATGGGCAACCATCGGAAAGAACAAAAAGAGAGTATATGGAAAAATATGGTTTAGACAAACCTAATGATAAAGAATCAAAACAAATGTTCAAACTTCAAGAAGAAGCTTTGAACATTATGAAAGACAAGATATATACACCTATGTTAGAAACATGGTTTGGCAAAATGAGTGAAGCATATGACAGGGCAACCAGAAACATGGAAGAGGTTTGGAAAAAACCAGACAATCCGTTAATCCAACTAATGGAAGTTATGAAGGATAACACCAAAGTGTATCGTGACGAGGTTACTCCGGCGCTAGAAGAACTTTCCACTTGGATTCAAAAGTGGGTAAAAACAAAAGAGACAGACTCAAAAGAACCCAAAGCAACCTTTTCTCCTGGGTGGACATCTGGATCTGGGAACACATATATACCATCTACTGTGTTGAACTAAAGGACGGATGATAATATGGCTCTTATAGGTGATTCTGTTTTTGGGCTAATAACATATTCCGAATCTTTTGCCAACGAAACGCAAGAGAGAGGAAACGAAAATGTAGATGAATCATCTTCTGCATATTCTGTTGATTTTTTACAGAAAAGCAGTAAATGGGATTTACGTGTGAAGGGTGTTTTAATAGACGATTCAGCCCCAAGAGACATTGAAGCCTTAAAGACTCATAAAGATAACTTAATAGCCTGTTTCAAAAACTTTGATCAAACAGGCGGGCACAATCTTTTGGCACAGTATATGGGTGAGATTCCTGCTACAGCGCATATTATCCCTGTCTCTCTTGAGATTGAAGGGGGAACTTGGACGAACTTTATTGACTATTCTGCTTCTTTCCTGGTCAAACTTGCACCACCATCAAGCAGTTACTTGACCTATGAAGACGAAATGATGACAGCAAAAGGTTTCGCTTTGGATCTTTGGGACGGGACTGAAGTAAGAGACTCCTATAGCGTACAACAAAATGTTAAGACAGAAACTCTTGAAGGGATCCAAATAGGTTATCAAGTTGTTTTGAACCGGACCTTAAGTGGAAACATTAAGGCATCGGACGACATGTGTTGGAAACTTGCGTGTGACCTATATGATAACTTGGTAAACTTCAGGAACAGTCCTGAAACGTTTGAGACTTCTAACGAATTGTCAACTTGGAATATCACAAGAGTTGAACTGTCAAAGAACATTTGGAACCAAACCATTAGCTATACCATTGAAGGATACCAGTACATCGAAATGCAGTCTTATGGCATGATTGAGTGGTTCGACTTAGAATGGTGGGCTGGTGCTGTGATCAGCAGGAATCGCAGAATTCGTAACAAGACAATTGTTTCACAATACAGGGTTGAAGAAACTGTCAATCTCTCTCTTAATATGCAGGTACCAGAAAACATAGACGCTACTACTTGTCAAAGAATGATAGATCAGGCTCGTGCCTTGAAACTAAAAGATACCGCTACATCTGATGGTTATTATGTTGTTGATGTATCCATATCAGAAGAACCGAGTGGTGGCAGATATACTGTTAGTATCAATGCCTCAAAATATGAAGACGGGAATACAGGAGATTTGAACATTCTTGGTATTAACATTTGGAATGGGTCTAGTGTAACATACACAAGGGGTACTGACGCTCAAGCATTTCTTGCCACAGAAACAGTTAAAATTGACGCAACAATCAACTGGCCGGAAGACGCAACATATGCACAGGCCAATGCTTGGGTGAACAACGTAAAGACCCTTGCTGCTTCCAACACAAAAGAAGTAATTTTCAGACAAATTGGTTCTACTTATTATAGAATTACAGACGTTAATACATCCATTGTGCAGACAACACAAACGGCAACCTATTCTATTACTGCTATCAAACAAACAGCGGTAGACGTATTAACAAGTTCAGGATACGCCACATCATCAGATACCGGTTTTGCTTCTTCTCTAATTATCCCCTCTGGGCATTTCCCACTAGAGGCCACACATGCCTTGAGTTATTCAATAGACCCATTTACAGAGGCCAGAACTCGAACCTTGGCAATAGAGGGCACTGTGCGACAACTTGGAGAAAGCACGTTTGGAGACATCAAATCTTATCTTGAGGCTATTGAAGCAGCATGGACACCAATTGGCAGCAGTGGACTGACAGTTGGTGACAGAGGGTCATGGAGGTGTACAGAATTTCGTGCCAATTATGACCCAAGACAGCAAGTTGGAACATTCAATGTTACATTTGATGATGCCATAAACAATTCTGTTAGCTTTGCAGGTGTTCAGATATACAACGTCAATTATACAATTACAGGAAATCCGAGATGGGCAAGTTATACCAACAATGCAAGTGACGGTGAAATAATGCAATGGCAGGGTGCTGGTTTGAGCAAGCTAAATATGACAGGTTCATTTAGACCAGCAGACTTTTCAACACTATATAACCACCTAGATACTAATGCAAGCAATCCTACCTATACGGGCTTTCTGGGTTACAGCGGATATATTGAGCAAGGTTGGAACGTTAGTATAGAGAAGGGGAAGGTTGATGATGTAGGGAAGGTTTCATTTAGCATGTTACTGACACCGGAGTTAACAGAATAATGCCTGTAGTAGAAGATCGTTATTACAAAATAGAATTTACTTCAGATTTTCCATGCGACGACTCATGGATTATGCTGCAAGACATGTCTTTTTCGTATGGAGAAGCACCAAACACACTTTCTTTCCAAGTTGTCCCACCATATTTATCCGAATTTGACAAGGAAGAAATAGACTTAGACGCCGTTTATGATTTCGAGATAGAAGGGGAGCACTTCTTCGGCATCATCTCTTCGGTTTCTGAAGATAGTGCAAATCCACAAGCCTTGAATTTTGTCTTAGAATCCCCGATTCGCGGAAAATGGTGTAAATCAAGAATATTCAAAGAATACAGTTCTGTTGATGAATCTGTCTTAAATGAGATGGATAAGTCTCAACAAGATGAAGGGACACGCGGTTTTTATTACAGGCGTGATAGGATTGGATCTATAGAAGGTGGAGAAGAATTTGATGGAACAGGGCTAAGTTTCTATTATACGGATCCAAGCACAAACCCACTTGGTAAGATTTATGCCAGCCATGCCTTGTTAGACATTTTCAACAGTTTCTATTTACCAGAAGAAGTTACGTTAGAATTTGAAATTGTTGGCACAGCCTCTGATGAGTTGGAAGAAATACAGATAGACCACACAACGTTTCGTGATACACCAGCAATTCAAGCAATGCAACAAATTCTAGCGTTTTGTGGCGATTTTTATCTGTATGAGGTTATGGAAACAAAAACTAAGGGTAAAATTATTGTTGTCAAATCTGGTGAAGGCACGGAACATCTATTGATCCATGCCGACCCTGTTTCTGGCGTAAAAGAGGTTATCAACGGGCAATCAACGGCCATTGCATATTTACAAAAACAGGGCTCATCAAATCCGCAAAAAGACTATACTGGCATTAGATACGTTGGAGGGAAAAGACAATATCTTGTAGAAAGAGCCTTGCTTATCCCTGCATGGGATTGGTGGAACGATTATTGTCTTATTGTTAGAGACGGCTCTGATGATCGTTTTGTTCCGTATGCTGAACTGCCAGACGGGTTAAGAGAACTTGTAGAAGAAACAAACGTTAAAATAAGAGATTTAGACCCTGTTATGGGTGATAGTCTTGAAAATTGTTTGTCTTTCTATCTCCAATATAAAGCCATTATGGTAGATTTTGTTTACGAATATGCAAAACTTAGGCCATTGGTAATGAAGGTAACTCAGAATGGCGGTGTGTGGTCGTCTAAACCTGCTTGGTATTACAAGATTCTTCCGTTTTATTTAGACTACACAGAAAAATCTAAAGACCCGTTTCATCAATATCGTTTTACACGATATGTTGCCGTGAATGTATGGGCCAGCGGCAGTGGTGCGCCAGAAATGGATGACAACGATGTTAAATTACAATCATTCTATTCTTACTATGGACTCTCTGGAGCACAGTTTGCTTCACAAATCAGACAATACAAAAACATTTGTCCACAGTTGGTCTCTGGAAGACAAAACATTATTTATCAAGACGTTACAGGAGAATACGAGGAAGAAGCGTTATCACCCTTTAGAGAAACATGGTCTATTGATATCCCACCAATTGTAGAAGCATATAAAACACTGGGCGTAATGGAACCTTACCAAGATGCTTACTACAAAGAATTTAACCTTTTGAAAAACGATTTGTTGTGGTGTAGAACAGATGGGGTAAACATAGATAATGAAAAAGGATATTTTAATTTTGACGACCCTAACAAAACAACCTTTGTGTTAAACGCAACAATTGCAGGTGCAAGTGGCATTTCAGGAGAAATAACTCTTCCTAGTTTTACCAATCCATCAGGGATATATGCCGAACTGGCTCCATTCATGGCTCCATACTATAATATCCCACATATCGGAGTACAGGCTTCATCTAAAGACCCAGAAGTACAACATGCAGCTTTGATTGGGAACCATATAATGTGGTTTCGTGGTTGGTTAAGAGCAACTTTCTATCATACACTGGAGTTTTCTCCAAACGAAGATTTGACATATGACCAAATAGAACAGGAACCGGGGTCAAATAGAATCTGGTTTTCTGGTTGGGAGTGTTTACCAGGCTATGAAGACTTAGAAGTTACTGAGCATAAGTTTGCTGACACTCACACAGAAGAAGAACTGATTTGGCAAACAAGAAGAAACAGCACTGATTCTTCACCTGTTTCAATTACATACACTTCGTCTTCACTTGGCAAATCCTCTTTGAACGATACAAACTTAATTGGAATGCCAGAAATTACGTTAACGTTTCAACAAAGAGACGACCGTATTCTAATCAAGCGTAACGCTATTGCCGATTTGCATAGACAAAGAAGAGAATCATTCAAAGGATCTATGAACGGATTTTTACATGTCAAAAACTGTCTTAGCAACCCAAGTGGCTTAGGGTTTGTTACAGATATAACCCCGTTAGGAGACGAGATAATTACTCCAATAATTTCAGTTAGATACGACCTCCAAACTATGAAAGCATCTATTGAGACAAGCGACAAACCATTCTCGCTTCCGCTTATTGCCAAGTTAATACGCAAACCACTTGTTGATGTTTATAATTGGTTTGGCAAACGCTCTAATCATTTTTCTAAACTGCCAGACGGACAACGCCAAATCTTGTTTTCTGAACTAACAGGGAAACCAACTGGAATCGTGCCAATACCCAAAGATCCTTGGGCAACTCTACACAACTACATAAACGGTTATGGATATAGCAAACTAACTGGCATATATGAGCCAAGATACACGAACCTTATTGGTAACATGCCTTCTTATGTTCTTAAGGCTTTTGATCCGACAACTGAAGACAATAAAAGGGCAATAAAGGCAATGAGTGAAAAGTATTATTTGTACTAGAGGTCTTCAAAATGACAGCAAGTTTTTGGGAAATATACGAACAATACAAAACCAACGCATATAGTTATCCGTGCGTTAGTTGTGATTTACAGGAAACATGTGGTGGAGACGATCTTTGCTGTCAGTTTTTTGAAATTTGGGCTGCCAGAATTTATGCTACAGAAAGTTTTGATGTAGCTGGATTGATTAGGGGTGACTTAACAAAAAAGGCTGATACAACTCCTTATTATACCCCAATACCAAATAGCGTAGAGTCTATAGGGAACGCATTGGTTACAGAACTTGTACCAGGGAACTTTAGTGGTACCGTAGAAGAAGTTCTTGAGCATACCAGAGACGGCTTTTATTGGTCAACAACCTATTTGCAAAAATGGACTGCTGGTCTTGAACCTCAAGTTACAGATACTCTTGAGGTTGACAATGTAAAACAAGTAAGACGTTGGTGGTTTTGGTGGGAAACAATGGCCAAAAAAGAAACATGGCTTCAAACCAAGGAACTTTCTTCCCTAGTTGCTCAGTTAATCAACGGAACAATTTATAGTCTGTGGCTTGTCTATTTAGAGGTTTCATGGGAAGAGTACAGAGATGATCCGTGGACATATGTTTACAGAAAACTTTGTCAAGAATTATATGGAGAAGACTCACCGCCTCCTGAACAGACAGACCCAGATATCGAATGGCCGTGGTTTGAAAACAAAAGGTACGCTATTCCGCCCATGTGGGAATCTAGGGGGCTTATTATACCTGGTGAATATATGGTGAACCCTTATTAAAGGAGATACACAATGTCAGATTTTGTTGATTCCTTAATTGGTGGGAGCGAGCCGTTATATACTCCTATAAAAACGCTGGTGCCTCAAAACAATGGAGAACTCCCTTATCACGGGCATACACCAAAAGATGGGTCCGAAATTATTTGGAACAATATACAACAGGCTAAATTGTTCAATGCACAGATAGAGATACTTAAACGAACACACGAAACCCCTGAAAACCTGCATTATTTGAAGGTTCCCCTTTTACCAACCGTTGGCTATAATCAACATTATCATACCTCTGAGTTTGACGGTGGGTATGTTTATGGCGGTGGTTTGCATAGCCACCTTGGAAACTTTGACGGTGGTTATTGCTTTGCCACGTATGCCCCTTCAGAAGACGCAGCACTTTATGTCTTGCCATACTCACAAACGACCCCATGACCACAACTTTTCGATGTGATCATGTAGGTCAAAAGACTCTCCTGGGAAAAACCTTTCGTTTTCTTCTAATTGTGTGTGCCCGGACACTCCTTCTGAAGCATCAGCATGTTCTTCATGTATGGTACTTCTTACCCCAATGTGTTTTGCAATGTTTGGAGCGTGGATGAGCACATTTGTTTGAGCCATGTCGTATAGAAAGTTGTTGAACCTTAAATCGTTTTGATTCTTAGGATCCAACGTGATCTACCCAGTGTTAAAACACTGGGCTTCCTGCTTCATCGAGGGACGCCCCCACTCAAGGGACATGGGTGGACTAACACCCTCTCCACAGGCATTGGATGCTTGCGACCCGCAAGCATGAAGGCTTTCCAGGGCGAACCCTAGAATATTCTTTGCCGCGTGGATGTCGCGGTCTTCGGTGCTCCCACAATGGGCACAAGTGAAGACTCTTAGGTCTGGTGTGTGCTTGGTGAGACCCCCGCAGACGGTACAGAGTTGGGTCGAGGGGAAGGTCTTCGGGACTATAAATGTCTCAGGTTTGGACTTCAAACCTGAAATGATTCCACCCATGATCCCATGTTGGACCCTCTTCCCCCAACCTTTCATCCGTGACGACTTCCATGCCGCTATGTTCTCGTCTTGAATCGCGACGATATCGTTTTGACTTACCAAGGTGTGAACTATCTGGTTCACGGCGTTATCTTTCACGTTCTTGTCCTTATCGTAGGCGCGTTGCAATCGTTCCTTAGCCCTATGACGGTTCGACGATCCCTTAACCTTACGTGAGAGATTCTTATGTGCTTGCTTAACCCTTTTGCTAGGCTCAAATCGAGGACTGATCTTATCCCCATCCGAGGTGGTTACGGCATCCTTTATGCCGAAGTCTAAGCCTATAGACTTCCCCGTCACAAGTTTAGGGGTGGGGTTAAAGTA
>Ga0116144_10004639_pt1 | contig 12922 bp, 10 predicted proteins | sample AD_UKC035_MetaG_FD_89746 | JGI IMG/M metagenome (GOLD analysis project Ga0116144, IMG submission 89746) | Active sludge microbial communities of municipal wastewater-treating anaerobic digesters from USA - AD_UKC035_MetaG | ecosystem: Engineered > Bioreactor > Anaerobic > Digestate | place: USA... | reverse complement strand
TGAGTTAACTCTGTACAATAAGCTGGAGAGGCATTTTTTAGCCAAACTCCCCGACTCGGAGGAAGCCATTATTACCGATACCCAAAAGGTGATTTATACGCTCAATTCACTCTGTATCGAAATGGATGCCCGTTATGACCTCCTTAAGGCGGCCCACGTGAGGAATATTAAAGAGTATAACGAAAAGTTTACTGCCCGGCGTCTTAACCCCGAGAAGGGACATCACTATTTACCCTATATCGTTGTGGTTATTGATGAGTTTGCTGATCTGATTATGACTGCAGGGCGGGAAATTGAAACCCCTATGGCACGTATAGCACAATTGGCACGGGCTGTAGGTATTCACCTTATAATTGCCACCCAGCGACCTACCACCAATATTATAACCGGTGTTATCAAAGCCAACTTCCCGGCACGTATTGCCTTTAGGGTATCATCAATGATTGACTCCAGAACCATTCTGGATACATCTGGGGCCAATCAGCTGGTTGGCAGGGGTGATATGCTTATTTCGACGGGTAACGATCTGGTTCGCGTACAGTGCGCATTTATCGATACGCCGGAGGTTGAAAGGATAACCGATTTCATTGGCAACCAAAGGGGATATGCAACGGCATACAATTTGCCAGAATATACCGGCGAGACCGGTGAAGAATCCCTCGAAGTTGACCTTGGGAAACGGGATGACCTTTTCGAAGATGCTGCACGACTGGTGGTTCAATATCAGCAAGGATCAACTTCGCTGATTCAACGAAAATTAGCCATCGGTTACAATAGGGCTGGCAGGATTGTTGATCAGTTGGAAGCGGCCGAAATTGTTGGGCCTTTTGAGGGAAGCAAAGCTCGCCAGGTTCTCATTAAAGATGAAACGTCGTTGCAAATTATTCTTGCAAAATTGAACGGAGAACAGAGTGATTAATGTATTAAAAAAGATTATGTATGAAAAAGTTGTTTTTGGCGGCTTTAACCTGTAGCTTATCGATCTTCTCCTATGGACAATCAGCCCCGTTGGGGAAGGATTTAGTAAGGCTTTTCTCCGAAAAGATTCAATCGTACCAGACGATTAAAACAGTTTTTGCTTTTACCCTCGAAAATTTACAGGAGGGGCTTACCGACACCTACGATGGTACCCTGTCCTACAAGGGTAAACAGTATAACCTTTCACTCATGGGCATGGATGTTTACTACGATGGCGAAACAAAGTGGCAGTATATACCTGAGGCCAATGAGGTTACCATATCAAAACCCTCTTCGCTTGATGGCGGCCTGTTTGATGATCCTACCAGAATATTCAGCAACTACGAGAAGGATTTCAAATCGAGATTTATTGGCGAACAGGTTGAGAAGGGTGTGGGTATCTACGAAGTTGATCTTTATCCTGAAGACCTTTCGGAACCCTATTCGCTTATCAAAATTAGATTTAACAAGGAAACACTCGAACCTATATCAGTGAAATATCAGGGTAAGGACGGTATCAACTATATTATCAATGTGAAAAGTTTTAAACCCAATGTCCCTTTGAAAGCAGAACTTTTCTCATTTGATGTGACAAAGTATAAGGGAATTGAAATTGTCGATTTAAGATAACGCCACCCATCGCACATTGCACATTGTAAATTACATGGGCATAGCCTTGGGATACTCAATGCGGGCGTGATATATGTTCACTAGTTTCTTCTTGAAGGCAGATTTGACAACCGTAATATCCTTAAATGTAATGTCTGCATCGCTGTACTGCTCTTCAATTTGCTGATAATTAATGATATTCTCAACCAGGTCGTTTATGGCTTCGTAAGTAATGGTTTTCAAAGCCCGTGAAGCTGCCTCCACTGCATCGGCCATCATTAGCACAGCAGTCTCGCGTGAAAAAGGTTTTGGCCCCTTGTAGCTGAAAAGGGAAACGTTGTCTTTTAATTCAGGATACTTTTCGCGGTATAAACGCAAAAAGTATTGTACTTTGTTCGTGCCGTGGTGTGTCCTGATGAAGTCGATAATCTGTTCAGGAATGTTATGCTTTTTAGCAATCTGTATGCCCTCGGCCACATGCTTAATGATAATTCCGGCACTCTCTTCGTAATCTATGCCTTGATGTGGATTGAATCCTGAGGCCTGGTTTTCAATAAAATAGTATGGATTGTTCATCTTGCCAATATCATGGTATAGAGCTCCGGCGCGCGCCAGGAGGGGATTGCCACCAATTTTAAAAATGGCCTCCTCGGCAAGATTGGCAACCTGAAGTGAGTGTTGGAAAGTCCCCGGTGCCTTTTCGGCCAACTGCCGAAGTAAATCCTGGTTTGTATCGGAGAGCTCCATCAGTGTTGTATCCGACAGGAAACCGAATATCTTTTCGAATAGGTAGATCAGCTGATAAGAGGTTAAAAGCAGAAGGGCATTGATGGCAAACCATAGGAAACTGTAGGGATCAATGGTTAAGATACTTCCTTCCTGAATAATGGCGATTCCAACATAGACAGCTATATACGAAATGTAAACCAACGATATGGAAAGGAACAGCTTTCCTCGGCGATATAGATTTGTTAAGCTGATTATGGCAATGATGCCCGCAATAAAGTGAATGAATACGAATTCAAAGCTGTTGGGAACAAAGAAACCTACCAAAAATACCGTAACCAGGTGGATGAACAGGGCAAGCCTCGAATCGTAAAAAGTCCTTATGAAAATGGGGACTATGGCAAGAGGTATTATGTAAATATTAATTATGTTTCTTTTTATCAGAATTGACGATAGAATCGCCATGATGGTTATCAAAAGTAGAATGAAGATTATCTTGCGATTGTCGCTAAGAATTTCCCTTCGAAAATTGTATAAAAAAAGGAAAAGCATTAGAAAAAGCATAGAAATCAGCAGGGCTTGTCCCAGAATAAGCACCCTGAAACTGCCCCTAAACCCAATCTTGCTCTCATACTCCCTTTTCAGCGAGAATATTATCTGGTAAAGATCCTGATTTATCACTTCACCCTTGGTTACAATGCTTTCTCCGGCATACACCAATCCTTTGGTAATGGATAGGTTGGCCAACATGTCCTGAGTAATTATTTCCGTTGACTTTGCATCGAAATGCAGGTTGGCCAATACATAGTTACCCCAATCGATGCTTTTTACAAAACTCCCACTTCTAGGGTACTTGGAGACTATTATTGCTGTTTTTGTTTGCAAGTAGTCAATGGCCGAACCGGTAGAGAATAGCTCTGAAAGGGGAGTCTCAAACGCCCGGTTCCCTGTCAATATCGATATGCTGTTTGTTTGTTTACCGGAAATATCGAAATATTCACCATTGCTGATAATACCTTTTTTGTAAACAAATGATAGTTGCTTTTGCAATTCTGCCATTATGGGCTCAGGAATTTGAGCAGTATTCTTTCTTTCCTTATTTTGATTCTCAAACAAATCTGAGACCTCGGACTTAAAACGGGGGAGTACCCGTATTAGAACAGCAGAATCAAGCCTGAATATGGGTTTGACGTTGGAAAGAATAGCATTGCGTTCGGCAATTATCTCTCCATCAGTTTTATAAATGGGAAAATCGAACGGGGCGATCAAATCCTCATGCATCCATGCTTTTCCTTTCTGAAATTCGTATTTAAACTTTCTTTCGCGGGGGAGAAAAACTAAGATGGCAACAATGGCAACTAAAAATAAAAGCCCTCGGATAATATCTTGAAAATGTAGTTTTAGAAAGCGGTATATCTTTTTCATAAAACGAAGTTTAAATTTTCTGAATCACGCAAATATAACATTTAAAACACTATAAAGGTTTTACATTAATTTATATGTAGTAATAAATCCCTTGTTGTATCTGCTCTTGCTACTATTCTCATCTACTGATAACACTTTTTAATCCCCATGAGACAGACAAATCGGCAGCAGAAAGAGTGTGTGAAAAGACATTATGACACGATCAATTTAATGGCAAGCGTTTTGACCTTAGTGAGGCAGCATGATTAACAGCGATTAATAAATATAAACATATGAACTTAAACGATTTCACCATCAAATCACAAGAGGCCATTCAGCAGGCCTTCTCCATAGCTCAAGGCTATCAGCATCCGGCCATTGAGCCTGCCCACTTGTTAAAGGGTATAATGAGTCAGGCCGAAAGCGTGTCCGGCTTTATATTCAATAAGATGGGGGTTAACACGACCAATTTTGATTCGGTTCTGAATGGCATTCTCTCCCGATTCCCCAAGGTTTCGGGCGGAGAACAGTACCTGAGCGCTGCAAGCAACAGGGCGCTGCAGAAAGCATCGGGGTTTGCCAAGGAGATGGGCGACCAGTACGTGTCGGTTGAGCATCTTATTTACGGACTGTTGGAATCGGGCGATCAGGTATCGCAGATTATGAAGGATGCCGGTATGAATGCCGCTGACCTGAAGAAAACCATTGCAGAGTTAAGGAAGGGCTCAAAGGTTGAGTCGCAAACGGCAGAGGATACTTACAACGCATTGAATCGTTTTGCACTCCATTTAAACGAGATGGCTCGGAATGGGAAACTCGACCCAGTTATTGGGCGCGACGAGGAGATTAGGCGGGTTTTGCAAATACTCTCGCGTAGGACAAAAAATAACCCCATACTCATTGGTGAGCCGGGCGTTGGCAAAACGGCTATAGCCGAGGGAATTGCCCACCGAATAGTGAATGGCGATGTTCCTGAGAACCTGAAATCGAAACAGCTATACTCCCTCGACATGGGAGCGCTGATTGCCGGTGCCAAGTATAAAGGGGAATTTGAAGAGCGCCTTAAATCGGTAATAAAAGAGGTTGTTGCTTCGGGCGGCGAGGTGGTGCTTTTCATCGACGAGATACATACTCTGGTGGGAGCAGGGAAGGGCGAGGGTGCTATGGATGCTGCCAACATTTTGAAACCTGCATTGGCCCGTGGCGAACTTCGCGCCATTGGTGCTACCACTTTTAACGAGTACCAGAAGTATTTCGAAAAGGATAAAGCACTTGAAAGGAGATTCCAAACCGTGTTGATTGATGAGCCAAGCGTTACCGATGCCATTTCCATTCTGAGGGGTTTAAAAGAGAGGTACGAGAGCCACCATGCGGTTAGGATTAAAGATGAGGCCATAATATCGGCAGTGGAATTGTCGAACCGCTACATTACCCAAAGGTTTTTGCCCGATAAGGCGATTGACCTTATAGACGAGGCCGCATCGAAATTACGCCTCGAAATGAATTCTGTGCCTCAGAGCATTGACGAGATAGAAAGGCGAATTAAACAGCTTGAGATTGAACGTGAGGCCATAAAACGTGAGGGCGATGATAAGAAGGTGGCATCACTTAGCCATGAGATAGCCAACCTGAACGAGGAGAGGACTACCCTGAGAGCCAAGTGGCAGTCGGAAAAGAACATCATTGAAAAGATACAGCAGCACAAGAACGCCATTGAGGGGTTAAAAGTAGAGGCAGACAGCGCCGAACGTCTTGGTGATTACGGAAAGGTGGCCGAGATACGCTATGGACGCATAAAGGAGGCCGAAAAGGCCATAGATACCCTCAAAAGTGAGCTGGCAGAAATGCAGTCCGATTTCTCGCTGATTAAGGAAGAGGTCGATTCGGCCGATATAGCCGAAGTGGTGGCCAGATGGACCGGTATTCCGGTAAGCCGGATGCTGCAGAGCGAGAGGGAAAAACTGCTGACCCTTGAAGAGCATCTGCACGAAAGGGTAGTAGGTCAGGACGAGGCCATTTCGGCAGTTGCCGATGCGGTTCGCAGGAGTAGGGCAGGATTGCAGGATGCCAAACGCCCCATTGGGTCGTTCATATTCATGGGGACAACGGGAGTTGGTAAAACCGAACTGGCAAAAGCCTTGGCGGAGTTCCTTTTCAACGAGGAGGAGTTGATGACAAGGATAGACATGAGTGAATACCAGGAACGCCATTCCGTTTCGAGGTTAGTAGGTGCCCCTCCGGGGTATGTAGGATACGATGAGGGAGGGCAGCTCACCGAGGCAGTACGCCACAAACCCTATTCAGTGGTGCTACTCGATGAGATAGAAAAGGCTCATCCTGATGTGTTTAACATTCTGCTTCAGGTGCTTGAGGACGGACGGCTTACCGACAATAAAGGGCGACTGGTTGATTTTAAGAATACCATTATCATTATGACTTCCAACATCGGTTCGCACATTATCCAGAGCAACTTAGAGAATACTACAAATGGCGTATCGCAACAGGTAATGGATAGGACACGTGCGCAGGTATTGGAATTGCTCCGATCGACAATCCGTCCGGAATTTCTTAACAGGGTGGATGAGATTATCATGTTCTCGCCCTTAACGAAAAGCGAGATACGGGAGATTGTGAACATGCAATTTCAAATAATCCGAAAAATGTTGGAAGAGCAAGGGATTACCCTGAGTATTACCGAAAGTACCATTGATTGGATTGTTGCAACGGGCTTCGATCCTTTGTACGGAGCAAGGCCTATAAAAAGGTTGATGCAGCGTCACATACTCAACAGGTTGTCGAAAGAGATCTTAGCGGGGAAAGTTTCAAAAGAAAAACCCATAGTGATTGACCATTTCGATGGCGATGAACTGGTTTTTAGATAGGCTATGTGATTTGGACTAAAAAAAGAGGCTTACCCATCGGGTAAGCCTCTTTCAATTGGTTTTTACTACTTAAATCCTTTGAGGCATTCATCTACATCACTTCGAATATCGAACACCGAATGCAATTGGAGAAGTTTTACCAACTCCATCACCTCTTTTGATATACAGCATAGTTTTAGCTGAGAAGAGTTATTCTTTGCAACTCTCAGGATTGAAAGGAGTGAGCCAAAACCGGAGCTGTCTATATATTCAACGCCTGCCAAGCTCAATACCATTTTCAAATCCTTTTGGTCGAACAGCATGGAAACCTCCTGCTTAAACTGCTGCGAAATTGCCGAATGCAATTTGTTGTGATGTGCACCTATCGAAACGATCAGCACATCGTCAATTTTTTCAACATTTATCATGATTCGTCAAGTTTATATCGGTGAATGTAATCTTTTAATTCTTCGACTATTTCGGTTGTAAGTTGTTTGTATTTGTCAATGAGTTCAGAGTATCGTTGTGTTTGAGCATTCTGATTTGCCAGCTCTTCAAGCTCTTTTAAGTACTTTACCAACTGTTTAAAACCCATGGTGGCTGCCGATCCTTTTATTTTATGCGATAATTTTGCCAGTGCGACAAGATCACCACTGGCAAGATGCATATCCAGCTGTTCGGCAAACAACGGTACTTGCTTGGTAAACATGTTAATCAATTCCATGACAAATTCATTGTTCCCTTCGGCCAGGGCTTCCAAATGTTTAATATTTACATACTTGTATTTTCCCATTGTGGCCTCACCTAACGAATTTGTCCCGGCAACCATCAATAAAAATTATCCGTACCATGGCCGGTTTTACAAATATATATTAAACAAATTAAAAAACAGCAAGTGTTTCTCATAATATTTATTGAATTTACATATTGCCCATTATCAAAATAACTCGTAGGTTTGCGTATTAAAAAAACCATTTTCATTCAATTACGCTTAAAAATATTTATACCATGAAGCAAACTCCATTTACCAAATTTCATATTGAGCGTGGTGCTAAAATGGCACCCTTTGCCGGATTTAATATGCCCATTGAGTTTTCGGGTATTAACGACGAACACATAACTGTGCGCGAAAAGTTGGGAGTATTCGATGTTTCGCACATGGGCGAGGTTTGGGTTAAAGGTCCCAATGCATTGAATTTCTTGCAATATGTAACATCAAATGATGTGTCGGTTTTAACAGACGGAAAAATACAGTACACATGCTTTCCCAACGGGAAAGGGGGGATCGTTGACGACCTTTTAGTGTACCGTTTCGATGCCGAAACATACCTGCTGGTAATTAATGCCGGAAATACGCCCAAGGATTGGGATTGGCTATGTAGCCATGCGCCCAAGTTCAACCTCACGCCGGGTCAGGAGCTTTACAATGCTACTACCGAGATAGCCCAGTTGGCGGTTCAGGGGCCTTTTGCCCTCAAGGCAATGCAAAAACTTACCAAGGAACCCATTGAGAGCATGGAGTTTTACACATTCAAAAAGATAGATTTTGCCGGTATTAAGGATGTAATATTTTCAATAACAGGCTATACCGGTGCCGGAGGGTGCGAAATTTACTGTGCTAGCGAGGACGCGGATAAGCTATGGAAGGCAGTATTTGAGGCCGGTGCAGAATTCGGTATAAAGCCCATAGGATTGGGTGCTCGCGACACCCTGAGGCTTGAGATGGGCTACGTGCTTTACGGAAATGATATAAACGAGAGCACGTCTCCACTGGAAGCAGGCTTAGGGTGGATTACCAAATTCGTTGACCACAAGGATTTCATTGACAAGGAGTATATGCTCAATCTCAAAACTACCGGATTAAAACGAAAACTAGTAGGCTTTGAAATGGTTGACAGGGGTATCCCCCGTCAGCATTACGAAATATTCGATATACAGGGAAACCTTATTGGCGAAGTAACCTCGGGAACCATGTCGCCCATGATGAAGATTGGCGTTGGAATGGGCTACGTCGGCACTGAGTTTAGCAAACCCGATTCGGAAATTTTCATAGGCGTTAGGGACAAAAAGCTGAAGGCCAAAGTAGTGAAACTGCCAATCTATAAAAAATAGCATTGGGATCGTCTTTTCTCGGAGGGGCATGGATCTAATCATGCCCCATTTTTTTTGCTAAAAAAATCATTATCCATTTTTCGATCTTCAGTAAAATATTCACTCAGCCCGCTATGGAATGGAGTTTTTACTTCCTGCTTTAAATCATTTCAGATTTTTAGGAAATGTGAAAAATAAGTTGGAAATTTGGCAGCAATTACCACTATTGTCTTACAATTTAAAACTTTATACGCTATGAAAAAACACAATTTTAATGCGGGACCCTGTGTCCTTCCAAAACCGGCTATCGAAGCTACAATTGAAGCTATCCGTGATTTTGATAATACCGGAATAGGCCTTCTTGAAATTTCACACCGTACCCCCGGATGGGAAAAAGTAATGGCAGAAACCGAGCAGCTGTGGAGAGAGTTGCTTAATATTCCCGAGGAGTATGCTGTTATCTTTTTAGGTGGCGGTGCATCAACACAATTCTATACCCTTGCGGCAAACTTCCTCAACAAGAAAGCTGCATACCTTGAAACCGGAGTTTGGGCGAAGAAAGCCATCAAAGAGGCCAAGCTGTACGGCGAGGTTGAAGTGGTAGGTTCGTCGGCCGATAAAAACTTTACCTATATCCCAAAGGGATACACCATCCCAACCGATGTTGACTACTTCCATATCACTACAAACAATACCATTTACGGAACTGAGATAAAAACTGATATCGACAGCCCGGTGAATCTGATAGCCGATATGAGCTCTGATATTATGAGCCGCCCTGTTGACATTAAAAAGTATGCCATGATTTATGGCGGTGCACAAAAAAATGTGGGCCCTGCAGGTGCAACCTTTGTTATTGTACGTAAAGATTTACTTGCAAAAGTACAACGGAAATTGCCTTCGATGGTTGATTATAAAACCCATATCGGAGCCGAACCAAGGGACAACTCCATGTTCAACACCCCTCCGGTAATCTCTGTTTTTGTGATGAACCAAACATTGAAATGGGTGAAATCGCTTGGCGGTGTTAAGGAAATGCACAAACTCAATCAGAAGAAAGCTGAGCTTTTGTATAACGAGATTGATCGTAACAAGATGTTTGTTGGAACTGCCGTTAAGGAGGATCGCTCAATCATGAATGTTTGTTTTGTAATGGCTGAGCAATACAAGGATAAAGAGGCTGATTTCATGGAGTTTGCCAAAAAGGCCGGAATGGTTGGTATTAAAGGGCACCGATCGGTGGGTGGATTCCGCGCATCCATTTACAATGCTTGCCCCTTGGAGAGCGTTCAGGCTCTTGTGGATTGCATGAAGGAATTTGAAAAATTACACGGATAGTTTACATCTCTTTGGACTTGGGTGGATGATCGCCCAAGTCTTTTAAAAATGATTAGTCCAATTAACAATAAAAGATAAATGCTATGGTAAAAGTATTAGTAGCAACCGAGAAACCCTTTGCCAAGGAAGCGGTTGATGGAATTCGTAAAATTGTTGAGGGTGCCGGTTTTGAGTTGGCACTTTTAGAGAAATACACCGATCCCAACGATTTGATAAAAGCCGTTGCCGATGTTGATGCACTTATTGTACGTAGCGACAAGGTAACAAAAGAAGTTGTTGAAGCGGGTAAGAATTTAAAGATAGTGGTTCGCGCCGGTGCCGGTTACGATAATCTTGATCTGGCAGCTTGTACTGCAAAAGGCGTGGTGGCAATGAACACCCCCGGGCAGAATTCAAACGCTGTGGCCGAATTGGCCATTGGCATGATGATATACATGGCACGCAATCTTTTCCAGCCTGGAACAGGAACGGAAATTGCCGGTAAAAAATTAGGCATTCATGCCTATGGTAACGTTGGCAAATTAGTTGCAAAGTACGGTAAGGGCTTTGGCATGGAAGTGTATGCATTCGATCCATTTGTTGCCAAAGAGGCTATGGAAAAGGATGGCATTAAGGTTGTTGGCTCTGTTGAAGAGCTTTACAGCACATGCCATTACGTTTCATTACACATTCCGGCTAACGACAAAACCAAAAAATCCATAGGTTACGAGTTACTCTCGAAAATGCCCAAGGGAGGTGCCCTAATCAACACTGCCCGTAAAGAGGTTATTGATGAAGCAGGTTTGGTAAAAACATTATCCGAGAGGACGGACCTTAAATATGCCACCGATATCATGGCAGATAATCATGCTGAACTGGTTGAAAAATTCCCCGGCCGAATTTTCTCTACTCCAAAGAAAATGGGTGCAGAAACTGCCGAGGCCAATGTCAATGCCGGGTTAGCATCTGCCAGACAGATTGTTGGCTTTATTAAAAAAGGCGACCGTACATTCCAAGTTAATAAGTAGATTTCGTTAATCGCATTTCGTGAAACGTTAAACGAATATTGTAAGTTTAGGATGGATCATAAAGAGTTGGATGCTTGGAACGAGTCTGTAGAGCTTTCACTTCTTCTCTATTCTGTTACAAAATCCTTTCCCAAAGAGGAACAGTATGGATTAACTCAGCAAATTAGAAGGCCTGCCGTATCGGTACCTTCTAATATTGCTGAGAGGTGTGCAAGGAAAAGCACAAAGGAAACCATATGATTTATTTATATCGCTTTAGGTTCATTGGCCGAATTAGAAACACAGATTATCATTTCCCATGGGTTGGGTTTTGTTGACAGTGCCGATATTGTGCAGAATCAGATAGTTAAGGTGAAGCAGATAATTTTAGGGTTGATTCGTTATCTCAAAAAAACGTCTAATAACTAATCGATCCACTCCCGACCTGTCGGGATCACGTCTCACGATTCACGTAAAATAATTGAATATGATCAGAATAAAACCATTTAAAGGGGTACGCCCCCCACAGGAGCTTGCCAAGGAAGTGGCTTCACGCCCTTACGACGTGCTTAATTCTAAGGAAGCCAAAGCCGAAGCAGGCGAAAAATCGTTGCTTCACATCACAAAGCCGGAAATTGATTTCGACCCCATTATAGATGAGCATACACAGCAGGCCTATGTCAAAGCCATTGATAACTACAAACTCTGGAAATCGAAGGGTTGGCTGGTGAAGGACCAAAAGGAGATGTACTACATCTACGCCCAAACCATGGACGGAAGAACCCAGTACGGACTGGTTGCAGCCTGCCACTACATGGATTACATTGAGGGTAGAATCAAAAAGCACGAACTCACCCTCCCCAGCAAGGAGGATGACCGGATGACCCACGTGCGCAATCAGAATGCCAACATCGAGCCCGTATTCTTTACCTATCCTGCGGTGAGCGAGATGGACAGCATTGTGAAAGAGGTGGTGAAAAAGGAGCCCGAGTACGATTTTGTGGCCGACGACGGATTTGGCCATCACCTGTGGCCGGTTGATGACGATGCTACCATTAAGCGGATTACCGAAATATTTGCCAAAATGCCGGCCCTTTACGTTGCCGACGGACACCACCGAACAGCCGCTGCCGCAAGGGTAGGGCAGGAGAAGAAGGAGAAGAACCCCAATCACACCGGCAATGAGGAGTATAACTATTTTCTGACCGTGATTTTCCCCGATAACCAGCTGAAAATTATCGACTACAACCGTGTGGTGAAGGATTTGAATGGCTTAACACCACAGCAGCTGATAGAAAAGTTGAAGGATACATTTGAGGTGAAGGAGATGGGAACAGACATATATACGCCCAATAAGCTCCATAACTTCAGCATGTACCTGGAGGGAAAATGGTACTCGCTAACTGCCAAACCGGGCAACTACAACGATAGCGACCCCATTGGCGTGCTCGATGTCACCATACTCTCCAACCTTGTGTTGGACAATATCCTTGGCATCAAGGATTTGAGAACATCAAAAGGAATTGACTTTGTGGGTGGCATTCGCGGGTTGGGCGAGCTGAAGAAACGGGTTGATAGCGGCGATATGAAGGTTGCCTTTGCCCTTTACCCCGTTTCCATGAAACAGCTTATCGATATTGCCGACACGGGCAACATTATGCCACCCAAAACCACCTGGTTTGAGCCAAAACTTCGCAGTGGGCTGGTTATTCACGAATTGTACTAGTTTTTTTTTATAGCAAATAACTTTTAAAAAGCGCCCATTGGGGCGCTTTTTTTGTATTCCCGGTGCGTTAGTTGTATTCGGCTGATATGGGTAGTTGAAATAAAGCTGCCGAGAAAGCGACATCTTTCAAGCCAATAAGAAAGAATCGATCTACAGTTGAATCATTGCCAATTTTTCCATAACTTGCACAGTGAAGTGCATATAAATTGTACATATACCCTGGC
>Ga0116144_10004631_pt1 | contig 12948 bp, 10 predicted proteins | sample AD_UKC035_MetaG_FD_89746 | JGI IMG/M metagenome (GOLD analysis project Ga0116144, IMG submission 89746) | Active sludge microbial communities of municipal wastewater-treating anaerobic digesters from USA - AD_UKC035_MetaG | ecosystem: Engineered > Bioreactor > Anaerobic > Digestate | place: USA... | reverse complement strand
GCTTTCCATCCCCCGCTGCTGGCCGGCCTCGAAGAACACGAGCTGCTGCTGCTGCCCGTGGAGGCGCTCTCTACCCTGAATGCCGATCTGACCCTGAGCGATATTATTTGCGCGTTGGCGGAGCGCGACGGGGCTGCTCTCGTCATCAGTGGGGACGCCGCCGCCGCCGACCGCGCCGCCGCCGACCGCGCCCAACTGCCGTTATTCAGGCTGCCCCCAGAGGCCGACCTGCGCGACGTAGAGAAAGCGATTATCCGCCTCATTGTGGAGCGCGAAGCGCAGCTCGACCGGCGCGGGCGGCAGATTTACCGCCAGTTGGCGCAACTCTCCCTCGAAAATCGTGGGCTGCCGGCCATCGCGCAAGCCTTACGGCAGATGACCGGCAAGTCGGTCATCATTCAGGATGAGCGGTACGACATCCAGGCGCTGACGTTGTCCGGCGATTGCCTGCTGACCGAAGCGGAGGTTCGCGCGTTGATGACGGATCGGGCGCCGCAACGGCATTGGGACTTACAGCCGCCCCTGGATGATAAGTCGCCGCCGTGCAGCGACTTTCCACTGACCGCGGCGGGGACGTGCAGCGTGGCAGCCATCGTGACCGATGGGCGGGTGCGGGGCTATCTATCGCTGCTCGGCCCGGCGGAGGGGCCGGACACCCTGGATCGGCTGGCCGCCGAGCGCGGCGCGCTGGTCTGCGCCTTTGAGTTTGCCAAACAGCACGTCGTCGCGGTTACGGAGCAACGGCTGCGGGGCGATTTTCTGGATGCCCTCTTGGCCGGCAAGCCGGCTGACGACGCCGCCCTCACCCGCCACGCGACGGAGTTGGGGTATCCGTTGGAGCGACACCATGCAGTCGTTCTGTTGGCCGCCGCGGGGGACAGTTCGCGCGCGCTTTCGTTCCTCGGCGGGGAACTCCACGCGGCGCTGGCGGAAGCCGGGCTGCATATCTTTATGTGTCCTCACGAGGCGCAGTTGGCGGTGTTGTGCAATGCGGAGAATCCGGCGCGCTTGCAAGGGCTGCGCGGCGCTTTGCAGACGGCGCGGCTGCGGGTGGAAGAGTTGGCGCCGGGCAGCCACATTGCCGGGGGCCTCGGGCGCCCAGGCAGTGGTCTGGCAGGGCTGCGGCGCTCCTTCGCCCAGGCCGAGGAATCGCTCATGCTCGCCCAAACGCTCTTCAACGGCGATAGGGTACTGTCGTTCGGCGAACTACGGCTCTATCATCTGTTGTGTCGCCTGCGGGGAAGCGAAGAATTGAACGATTTCTCCATGCAGACGCTTGGCCCGCTCGTCGCCTACGATGCGACGCATGACACCCAATTCATTCCCACGTTGGAAGCCTTCTTCGCGCATCACGGCAACGTCAGCCAGACGGCGGAAAGCCTGTACCTGCATCGCAACTCGCTGCTTTATCGCCTGGAACGCATCCACGACATCGTCGTGCTGGACCTCGACGTCGCCGACGACCGTTTTGCCCTCCAACTGGCCCTCAAATTGCGTCCCCTGGTAGATAAGCCAGGGTGTCATACGCCCTAGCTGGCGGAGATTTACCGCAGAGACCGCAGAGGCCGCAGAGTTTCTATAAAAACTCTGCGGTCTTTGCGATCTCTGCGGTGAAAAGATAGGCGGCGTCAGCCTTGACCTTGTGCAAATTGCCCCAAAAAGCCGCGCGATCTTCTGGTGAATTTGTCCGTAGCTTTCCTCCCGCCGTTTGGCTATACTGAGACCATTGTGCGCGCAGGGCGCACTTATCTTTTAGCAGGACTTTATCATTCGCGGTAGGCTAAGCCCGTGGGGCGCGTTTTGCGGCTAAAGCCGCCGGTCACATGGGATGTTTTTTCGTTGCGGGCAGTAGCCCGCAACGAAAAAACATCCCCAAAAACGGCTTTAGCCGCCCGATGCGTTCCGGCGCACTTCGACCCAGCAGGGTGATAAAATCCAGCATCTTTTATTGAGGGGGGTATGAAGATGGCAGAGATGACGATACAGGATGTATTACGGGAAGTCAAAGAACAACACGTCAAGTTTATTCATTTGCAGTTTACGGACATTTTGGGGGCCACCAAAGGCATCACAATCCCCAGCCACGAACTGGAGACGGCGCTGACGCGCGGCGTCTGGTTTGACGGCTCCTCTATCCAGGGCTTTGCCCGCATCGCCGAAAGCGATATGTATTTGATGCCCGATCCCGCCACCTTCAAGATCATTCCGTGGGAGGCCAAAGAGGGGATCGCCACGGCGCGGATGATCTGCGACGTGTACACGCCGGCCGGCGCGCCGTTCCCCGGCGATCCGCGCGGCGTGCTCAAAGCGGCGGTGAAGAAGGCCGAGGGGATGGGGTTCCTCTACAACACGGGGCCGGAATTGGAGTTCTTCCTCCTCCGCCGCGACGCCGACGGCAACCCTACGCTGACGCCGCACGATCACGGCGGGTACTTCGACTACTCGACCGACCGGGCGATCACGGTGCGCAAGGATATGGTGGCCGCGCTGGAAGTGTTGGGCATTATGGCCGAGGCCAGCCATCACGAAGTCGCCATCGGGCAGCACGAGATTGACTTCAAGTATGCGGACGCTGTGACGACCGCCGACAACGCGATCACGTTTAAGTACGTGCTCAAGGCCGTCGCGCGCTTCCACAGTTTGTTCGCGTCGTTTATGCCCAAGCCCATCGCCGGCATCAACGGATCGGGAATGCACACGCACCAGAGCCTCGTCTACAAGGACAGCGGCCAGAACGCCTTCGCCGATCCCGCCGACAAGTTTGGATTGTCGCTCATCGCCAAGCAGTTCATCGCCGGACAGTTGGCGCACGCCCGCGCCTTGAGCGCCATCGTGGCGCCGCTGGTCAATTCGTACAAGCGGTTGGTCCCCGGCTACGAAGCGCCGGTCTACCTGAGTTGGGCGCGCATCAACCGCTCGGCGCTCATCCGCGTGCCTAAAGTCAGTACGCTGGAGGCCACCCGGCTGGAATTGCGTTGTCCCGACCCAAGCTGCAATCCCTACCTGGCCTTCGCCGCCATCCTGTGCGCCGGGTTGGACGGGATCGAGAAGGGGTTGACGCCGCCCGACGCATTGGAAGAGAACCTCTACGACCTCGACGACGAGTGCCGCAGCGCACGCCAGGTCAAGACGCTGCCCGGCTCGTTGCGGGAGGCGCTGGATTGTCTGGCCGAGGACACCGTCATCCAGGATGCGCTGGGGCCGCACGTCTACGAGCGTTTCGTCAGCGCCAAGCGGCAGGAGTGGGACGAGTACCGGATGCAGGTCACGCAGTGGGAGATTGACCGGTATCTGGCGGTGTGTTGAGCGGTAGACGGGGAGACGGGGAGACGGGGAGAGGGGGAGAGAGGGAGATAAGGTGTCGCTGACTCGCTCATTCACTTTCTCGCTTTCTCGCCGATCCGCCGATCCGCCGATCCGCCGATCCGCCGATCCGCAATTCGCAATTCGCTATTCGCAATTCGCTATTCGCAATTCGCTTATTTGCTCAGGAGGAGAGATTACTATGGCAGCCGAACGGAAAAATATTGAATGGATTGATGTGGGAATTGAGGGGTTACAGGATTTCATCCCTGGATTGCCGAAAGGCGACGCAATTTTGGTGCGGGGGGAGCCGGGCACGGGTAAGACCATCCTCTGCCTGCAATTCTTGCACAAGGGCGCGGAAAATGGGGAGAAGTGCGTCTACATCACCACCGAGGAGACGCCCGAAACGGTTTTGCGCACCGGGACGGAGTTGTGGAGCGATTTCCCCAAGTTAATTCAGAGCGGGCAGGTGCAGATTATCAACCTGTCTATCACCGCCACGTATGCCAGCGAATATTCGCTGGTGGACAAGGCCGAGGCGTTGGACATCGTGATGGCGGGGCTGAAATCGCAGCCCGGCGCGACGCGCATCGTCATAGATTCGCTGTCGTCGTTGGGACGGCGGCTGGAGGATGAACGCGACTTCCGCGAGTTGTTCATGCGTCTGCTGCTGGAGACCAAGAAGCTGGGGGCCACCACCTTGCTCACGGCGGAAGGCATCCCCAACAGCCCGGACATCACCGAATATCTGGCCGATCACCTGATCTATCTGGATTATCACAAGCACGACGTGATCTGGACGCGGGTCTTCATCCTGCGGAAATCCCGCAGCGTGCCGCTCAAGCCGCAGATTCTTAAGCTCAACATCGAACGCGACGGGTTGTCGGTGGAGGAAATCCCCATCGCCCTCAAGCCCGTCTGGTTCGCCAGCAAAATCTAACGGAAATTTGTCAGCAGATTAAGCGGATTAAGCAGATTTTTTGTCTCTTTAATCCTGTCAATCCTGTTAATCTTGTCATTTATGGAGGAGAGCAATGCCAGAAGAGCAATTAGAGTTATTTGCGGGGTTTCAACAAGCCTTTTTGGTGGGGTGGGCGCCCGTCTCCATCTTCATTATGGCGACGGCGGGCTTCGCCCTGCTGTACGCGGGGATGGTGCGCAAGAAGAACGTCAGCCACATGATTATTATGATTAACGTGGGGTGGACGCTGGCGTTTTTGATGTACTTCCTGATCGGTTTCCCGTTGGCCTATTACACCGACGCCCCGGTCATCGGGCTGCCCAAGTTCCTGCCCACCATCGCCAATCCACTGCCGCCGGCCCTGTCGGCGAGCGGCGCCTACGGCATCCCGGCCAGTCCCTCCGGGTATGGCGATCTGGCGCTGTGGTTCAAGATGGCGATGTTTGCCATCACCGCCGTCGCCATCGTGCCGGGCGGCATGGCCGAGCGCGATCACTTCTGGGGGTGGATCATCGCCGCCGCCATTATCTCCGGCTTCATCTACCCCATCATCGAGCACTGGGTCTGGGGCGGCGGGTGGTTGTCCACGTTGGGTTTCATTGATTACGCCGGTTCGACGGTCGTCCACCTGGTCGGCGGCACGCTGGCCCTGATGAGCGCCATTGTCATCGGCCCCCGCATTGGTAAATTTGTCGGCAAAGCAGAGACGGCGCGCGCGTTCTTCGGCCACAGCATCCCGCTGTCGGTCATCGGCGCGTGGCTGCTGGTCTTCGGCTGGTTCGGCTTCAACATCGGCTCCAGCACAGCGACGGACCCGCAGACGATCAACATCGAGCTGGCCTGGGTCTCGCTGACGACGGCGATGGCGATGGCCGGCGGCTTGTTCGGCGCGGCGATTACCTCGCGCGGACACGTTCTCACCAGTATGGTCGGCTTGCTGTCGGGCGCGGTCGCCATCTGCTCCGGCGCGGCGCTGATGCATCCGATGGCCGCCTTCGTCACCGGATTGGTGGCCGGCGTTCTGACGACCTTCTCGGTGGGCTTGCTGGAAAACGTGCTCAAGATTGACGACGCGCTGGCCTGCTTCCCGGTGCATGGCGTGTGCGGCATCTGGGGCGCGCTGGCGACGGGGTTGTTCGGCGCGAAGGCGCTGGGGGGACATCCCATCTACGGGCTGGAGACGGCAGAATGGCTGCCGCAGATCGGCGTGCAACTGCTCGGCGCCGTCGTCATCTGCCTGACCACCGCCGCGTTGGGCTACGCCCTGTTCTGGACGCTCAACAAGTTCAAGATGTTGCGCGTCATCCGCGACGCCGAACTGTTCGGCATTGACATCGCGTTGCATAAGACTTACGCCTATCCTGAGGATATGCAAGATCAGCAGTGGGGGCGTTGAGTTAGCGAGGTTTCTTCCTTCCTTCATCCCCCGTCGGTGGCCGACGGGGGATTTTTTGTCGCTTTACCTCGCAACCCGATGGCCGATGCCCCGCGCGGCGACGATGCGGGTGGGATTATCGGGGGCCGGTTCGATCTTGCCGCGCACCCGGCAGATGGGGACGCCCGTCGCGCGGCTGCCCACGCCGTCCAGGGTTTCCAGCACTGGATAGCCTGCTTTTTGCAGGGTTTCATCCACGGGGATTGCGTTCAGGCCAGCAAGCGCAGCGCGTCCCCCAGACGGCGGATCTCGACCACAGTGTTGTAATGCACCGCCCCGATGCGCACCATCCCGCCGCGCTCCACCAGCCCCAAACGCTCGACAACGGCCTGGGCGTAGTAGTGACCATCCCAGACGTAAATTCCCTGTTCGCCCAACGCCGCCGCGATCTCCCGTGGGTGGCGCTGCCCCCAGGTGAAAGACACCGTCGGCACACGCTCCGCCAAACGGCGGCGGTCGGTGATGCCGTGGATCTGGACGCCGGGCAGTGTTTCCAGCTCATCCAGAATCGCCGCGCTGAGAATATGATCGTACTCCCGCAACACAGTCATCCCCGTCTTGAGGTCAAGCGGACGCCCCGACAAACCGGGGAAGCGCGCCACAAAAGGCGCGCCAAACTGTCGTCCGATATCGGCCAGATACCCTACCGCAGCCAGCGTCCCGGCGATCCCTTCGTGGTTCTGCGTTCCCGTCTCGTACTTGCCGGGCGGCAGCGCGGGCGCGGGACGCACCTTGTACGCTCGCAGGCGATCCAGCAGAGCATACTTCCCGTACAGGACTCCCTCGTGCGGGCCAAAAAACTTATAGGCGCTGCACGCCAGCAGATCGCAATCCAGCGCCTGCACGTCAATCGGCCCGTGCGGCGCATATTGCACCGCATCCACAAAGACCACCGCGCCGACCGTATGCGCCTCCTCCACGATGGTTTTGACATCATGGAGGGTGCCGGTGGCATTGGACGCATAGCCCACCGCGACGATCTTGGTCTTAGAGGTCAGCAACGCCCGCAACGCGGCCATGTCGAGCGTGTAATCCTCCACATCGAAGTCGAGCCAACGCACTGTCGCGCCGGTATCCTCGGCGATCAGCAGCCAGGGGGCAATGTTGGCATCGTGATCCATCCGAGTGACAATGATTTCGTCGCCAGGGCCGAGGTCGCGGGCCAGCGCGCGGCTCAGGCTCAAAGTCAGCGTGGTCATATTGGGACCAAATACGATCTCGTCCGGCGAGGCCGCGTTGAGCATATCGGCCATGGCGCAGTGAGCTTCACGCAACATCGCATCAGAGCGCCGGCTGGTGGCGAACGCGCCATCATGGTTGGCGTTGTCGCGGATCAGGTAATCGCTCATCGCATCAATAACGGCCTGGGGCACCTGCGTGCCGCCGGGATTATCGAGAAAAACGACCGGGTGGTCGCCATCGGCCGGCTCAAGCGCCGGAAACAGTGCGCGGAGGGCGCGAACATCCAACAAGTCAATCATCAACAGCTCCTTTCAAATCCATAGTTCCATGCGCAACGCGAGACTAATCACGCAGATGGTTGCCCTATTATATCTCCAATGGTTTCTTTCTATTCGTGTTGCGCCTGGACGAGTGCGTTTTCCACTGCCTGGAGATACGCTTTCGAGGTGAGGGTAGCGCCGCTGATGGTGTCCACTTGCAGAGATTGCGCCTGAATGACCCGGTCGTAGAGCACCTGATGCTGCGTGTTCTCGCCGCCGGGGTCTTGACTGCCTGCAAGCTGAATGTCGGTCACTTTGCCATCCATTACGGTGACGTCACACTCATTGACGCGCCATTTGTACATGCCGCCTGCGTACGCACCATGATAGACACCGTCCTTCAGCTTGCTGAAGTCCACGACAGTCAGCGGCAGACTTCTGGCTTCCTGATGTTCTTTGGACAACTTCGACCAGCCGATCCCTCCGGCAATCCCCAAACCAACCACCACGACGAACGCAATGATCCAGCCAAGCATCTTACTTTTCTCCTTTCAGTTCATTTAGAATAGGACTTACGCAGCCCATGCCTTTTTTTCACCGCAGAGGTCGCTGAGGACGCTGAGAAATTACAAAATCTCTGCGTTTTCTGCGTTCTCTGCGGTAAAATTCCGCCTATTTGCATAAGTCCTGTAAAACAGTTACTTCAACGCCCTGATCCGCTTGAAAGCGGCCCTTCAAACCCGATGTGATGTAAACCTGCAACTCAGTGTCCACGAGAATGGCTTCGGTTTGAGAGAAGCTTCTCAAGAATTCAAGCCCTTTCTCTATCCCGGCTACGAAGATGATAGTGGACAAAGCATCTGCGGTCAACGAGTTGTCCGAAACAATGGAGACGCTGATCAATCCAGACTCCGCAGGATACCCGCTCCGTGGGTCCAGGATGTGATGGCGCCTTTTCCCCTGACGGTCGGTATAATAACGTTGATAGTCCCCGGACGTCACCACAGTCTGGTTTACCACAGATACCGCTCCGATTAAGGCATTCTCTCGCCGAGGATGCTGGATACCGATATGCCACGGAGAGCCATCGGGCTTAGTTCCCACCGTGACGACGTTGCCGCCGAGATTCGAGTACGCCGACGTAACGCCAAAGTACTTAAAAACCTCCCGTATCCTGTCGCCGGCAAAGCCTTTCCCGATCCCCCCAAGGTCAACGGCTTGTCCCGTATTTCTGAGTTTGGCGGTCATCGCCTGGGGATCGAGGATCAAATCCCGATCATTCACCAGGGGAAGCACCTGCCGGATGCTCGAAGCGGCCGGTTGGGTTAAGGATTCCCTGGCGGTATGCCACAGAGCGACTAAAGGCGCGATGGTCACGTCAAAGCATCCCGGAAAGCGCCGTGAAAACTCAACCGCTTCTGATAGCACGTCGTAGGTCTCGCGGCTTACCTTTTCGCTCCCTACCCCTGCTGACGCATTCACGCGACTGACGTCACTGTCGGGCAAGAAACGGCTGAGCAGGCCTTCAATCCGCGCGATTTCCATGCAAACCACTTCAAGGCTGGATTCGGTGTACAGGCCGAAAGCCTTGTGGGTCATGACTGTGCCCATCGCACGATGGGTTGTTTGAGCAACATGCCTGTTTTCCATCGGTTACTTTATGCTATTCCGCACACAATTTGTTGACTTGAAAATAGCAATTTTCCCGTTGTTTTAGTGATGCTATCAGGTCCAACATATACGCTTTAGGGAGTTCCGGAGAAATGTAGTTGACTTCATCAAACAGATTGTCATCGTCGCGTAGCTGCCCATCCCGGCGAGCATCTTTCAGAACCGCCTGATGGTGGGTCCAGAGATTGAGTCCTATCGATACCCAGAGCCATGAGAGCGACGGGAAGCGATCAATCACGGCAAAGGTTTCGGAAATTGTATCCGGGGTTTCGCCGGGAGCGCCTATCATCACACTGACACCATACGGAATCCCGGATCGTTCCAGGCACGAGAGGGCCTGCGTCACCTGCTCGACACGGTATCCTCGGTGCATGCTCTTCAACATCGTCTCAGACGCGCTCTCAACAGCCAAACCAAGCCCTGTACATCCGGAATTTTTAAACAGCCAGCACATATCATCAGTGATGCCAATTGGTTTCAGTCCTCCCGTACTCCAGGCGATTTCCAGATTGCGTGTCATGATTTCCCGGCAAATCGCCTCAGCATGCGCCTTGGGAACATTGAAACTATTGTCGCAAAAATCAAACAGTGCCACCGGGCCGGCTTGTTGGATATGGACAATTTCATCCACGACCCTTTCTGGGGATTTCAACCTGTAGCGCGTTCCTTCCAATGAACTGTACGGGCAAAACGTGCAGCGAAAAGCACACCCGCGTTTGGTGAAGATGCCGGCGGCGATTTTCTTTTCCGCATAGTACCCAAGGTCAAATAATTCATACGCCGGCAACGCGGTGTCATCCAGATTTTCAATGCGGGGGCGCGGGACTTTCAGGATGTCAGCCCCCTTGCGGAAGACACAGCCCGGAATGTCGTCAATATCCCCACCTTCCTCCAATCGTTTGAGATACAGTGGAAACGAGAATTCGGCTTCGCCCCTGAGGCCATAATCAAGATTCAGATAGTCCAGCCACTCGCGCCCGTAGTAATTGAATCCAGGGCCGCCGACTACAATCTGGGCCGATGAGGTGCGTCGGATAACCTCCACAAGTTGTTTGACCAAAATCCGCGCGTCGAATCGTATTGTTTGCAATTCAGCATCCGGGTCGGTAATTTTTCCGGCTACCGTCCGAATGGAAATTCCGATCACATCCGGTTGAAACGTGTTGAGGCAGGTTTCAAGCTCGCGCAGGGGATCCGTGGTCACAAAGCAATCGAATACCTCAACGCGATGACCGGCATCACGGACGGCGCCGGCAATATACGCCGGGCCTGCCGGAGAAAAAGCAAATGTGTTTGCAGAAAGAATTAGTACGTTCATTGTTTGCCCCTCCTGGTATTACATCACGTGTCCTATGTTCGTGTACATAAAAGTAGAGTGTCTGATGTTGTGTGTTCTCGCCGCCGGGGTTCACTGACGGCAAGCCGGATGTCGGTCGCTTTGCCGTTCGTCACCACGCCCATTGCCCGACGGGTCGTCTACATAACCAGTCCGTTGTCTCACCTGGCCTTCGCCATCCGCGCAAACAGCATGTCAAAGAGCTTGCCGGCGCCCTTCATCAACGCCCCCATGCGCGTGGGATAGTAGTAATCGGATTCGAACCAGCCCTTTTCGGCATAGTAAGTGTAGTCACGGAACGTGTCGTCAAGTTCCAGCCTCACTTTCGTCCGCCCCATCCTGAACATCATCAGCCCGAACAACGTGGCCGCCGGATACGCTGGCTTCTGCAATCTCGCGTAGTAGCGTTTGGCCTGTGCGGCGAGCGTCTTCTCTATCTTGCGCTGCTGTTTCTCCGTCATCGGATCCAGCGTCATCAGGCAGCTTCCCTTCACACCGTTGAAGCCCAAGGCGTTGCCGGCGAAATCCAGATAATCCACGAGTTTATTACCGCCGTAGATGCCCTGCGCGACGATACTGGTAAAAGTCTTGCCGAAAAAGCGCGGGCGGTGAAAGGCGAATCCCAACCGGTCAAGGAACGCCTTCATCAAGGCCGAGACCTGGAACGAGTAGTTCGGGGAGGCGAAGACGATGCCATCGGAGGCCATCATTTTCTCGATAAGCACGTCCCGATCGTCCTTCAGCGGACAGCGCTCCTCACCCTTGGCGAAGCACACCTGGCAACCTTTGCAGACTTCGATCCGATAGTCACTCAGGCGCACAATCTCGACTTCAACCTCGCCCAGGGATTGCAGATTGCGCAAGAATTGCGCGACGGCGTCGTAGGTGTGGCCCTTGCGGGCGCTGCCGACGAATGCGGTGATTTTCTTCATGTCAACTCCTCTGAAAATGACATGGATATACAGGATGCACAGGATAGGTTTTAAAATCCTGTATATCCTGTCCATCCATGTTGAAAAATTTTCATCCAACCGCTGGTGAACCGCCGGTTAATCCGGTGACCAGTCAGTGAACGACAGTTTGCTCCAGGGTCGCCACGATGGTGTCGGTCAGATGCTGCACATCGCGCTCGGTCAGGCGATAGGCCGAGGTGTCATCGCGCGTCGGTTTGGGTTCCGGCGGCAACAGGTCGGCTATGTGCAGATCGATCAACGTGGTCGGGTCTTTTCCCAGCCGCTTCTTGAGTTCATCGGACAGCTTGGGATTGGGGCCATCGGCGCCGCCACTGATGGAGATGAAAGCGTAACTGCCGATTTTTGACTTGGCCTGTTTGAAGCAACCTCGGAGCGGCGTGGCGATCTGGCCCATCCACACCGGCCCAACAAAGAACACCCAATCATACGCCTCAAAGTTCCCCGGCGGCATGGAAATCTTCGGGGTGCGGTTAAGGAACATATCCAACACCGTCGTGCGCATCGTGCGCGGTCTGGACTCCGTGATTCTGACATGCTCAGCCCCAAGCGCTGCGGCCAAACTCGCCGCCAAATCCTCATTGTTACCCGTCAGTGAATAAGATACAATCATTTTCTTCATGTGTAAACCTCCTTCAAAAATAACAGGATTCACGGAATGATAAGATCAAAAATTTGCTCAATCCGTTGACTGAATTCCATCCTCAAGCGCCGAGCTTTCCGGCGGCGGTCAGGAGCGCCGCGAACTGTTCAGTGCCCGCAGGACCAACCCGGTGCGCAGGAAGCTCCATATCCCGGCGAAGCCGCCGCAGAGGATCGCGATCCACGCATAGTCGGGCATGTAGAGCCTCAGATAGCCGCGCGTATCGCCTAGCATCGGGAGCAAAGTCAGAGCCACCAATCCATTGGAGATCAACGGAAGCAGGACATGTCTTCCCCACTTGCGGCCGCCGATCGGGCGACTGTCTGGGGCTTGACGCCAACGGCGCAACAGCCGCAGCGTGGCGGCGACGCCGATGATTTGAAAGAGCGGGATGAGCAGTTGGGCGCGCAGCATCCACGGGATTACGCCTACAAATGCGACGGGCTTGGGCTGCTCACCGGCGAGCAACGCGGCCAGGGCGCCGCCGAAGTCCGATAGCACGGGGGTCATCCAGTGATGGTTGGCGTTGAGGAGCATGACGACGCCTTTCTCTTGTTCCGGCAGCAGCGCCATAAAGGCGCCGAAGTTGGGAGTCGTGCCGCTGTGCCAGATGAGCTTCGTTGAGCCGCTCTCATCCACGAACCACCCCATGCCGTACTTCCCAAACGAAATGCCCATCTGAACGTCCTCCGCCACCCCATGATACAGTTCGTCCATGCCAGCAGGCGAGAGGATTTGAACGTCCCCATAGCGACCCTGGTTCAGTAACGCGATCATGTAGTGGGCCATATCTTCCGCGCTGGAGATGAGTTGGCCGGATGGAAGCGAGCCGTGCGGGACAGGGATGTTGGGCGCGACGAAGGGCGTGGCAAACCAGTACTGGTGGCCGATTGCCATAGCATTCTGTTGCGCTACGGACTGTGAGGCGTAGCTATGATTCATCTCCAGCGGGGTGAAGATATGCTTTTGGATATAGTCCGCGTACACTTCACCACTGGCCGCCTCGATGATCAGCCCAAGCAGGTTGTAATTGGCGTTGGTGTATTCGAACGCCGAACCGACCGGGTGGCCAAGCTCGAGCGTGGATAACGCCCGCGCCTGACGCTCGGTGGCCTCCGAACTGTCGTCGAAGTCGGCCATCTGAATTTCCCCGGCTGACGTGGGCAGGCCGCTGGTCTGGTTG
>Ga0116144_10004628_pt1 | contig 12950 bp, 11 predicted proteins | sample AD_UKC035_MetaG_FD_89746 | JGI IMG/M metagenome (GOLD analysis project Ga0116144, IMG submission 89746) | Active sludge microbial communities of municipal wastewater-treating anaerobic digesters from USA - AD_UKC035_MetaG | ecosystem: Engineered > Bioreactor > Anaerobic > Digestate | place: USA... | reverse complement strand
TTTCGTGGGCGGGCTACGCCCGCCCACGAAAAAATACCCTTCAAACCGCGCCTTTAGGCGCAAATCGTGGGCCAAAACGAATTTTCGGATAGATTCTTAGTAATCGCTGCTTTTTGCCGGAAGTTACTTGACCGCCAGTCGTTCGATCAAGGCCTGCAAATCTGCAGCGGCGTCTTCCACTGTGGATTGTTCGTAGGCTACCGCCTGGCCGATCAGTTGAAGCTCATTCACAAACTCCTGGTCATTCGGGAGGTTGGGCCCTTGCGGAATGGTGCGGTCGGCGACCACGTTGTAAATCCGGTAAACTTCCACATCCGTCTTGGTGGCCCCGGCGGCAATTTTATCGCGCACCACCGGCGAGGAAGGGATGCCGCGATTGGTTTGGAGCACGGCGCCAGCGGCGGGGCTGGTCACGAAGAAGTTGATGAACAGCGCCGCCGCTTCCTTGTTCTTGCTGCCGTTGTACATCCCCAGATACTGGCTCATCTGGATGACGTAGGAGTCCTCGCCGCCCACGGGCAGCGTCGTCGCGCCGAGCTTGTCGGTCATAGCCGCCTGATAAGCCGCTAACTGGTTGCTCCAAATCAGACCGATAGCCGCTTTGCCCGCCACAAGCGCCGAGTTATCCGTCCCGCTCTCGCCGTAGGTCGCGGTGGTGTCTGCGTCGGGGATCAGCCCTTCGGCGCGCATATCGGCCCACATTTGGAGCCATTTCTGGGCGGATTCCACCGTCGCGTAGGATTTGCCGCCATCGTCGAGCGTCCAGAGCGGGGTGCCCTGCTGGGTGTAGAAGTAGCTCATGTAGTTCGCCGTGTTGGTGCTGTTGTCCACGAAAGGCGCGACCCCGTCGGGGAGCTTCGCCTTCAGTTCCTTGCCGTAAGCGATCATCTCGTCCCAGGTCATGTTATCTTTCGGGAGCGCGACGCCGGCCGCCTCGATCATCGTCTTATTGTAGGCGAGGATGAGCGTGTTCGTGCCCAGGCTGATGCAATAGAGGTCGCCGGCGGCGTCCGTCGCGGGGATCAACGCGGTCTGGTCAAACCGTTCCGGGGTATCAATCAGCAGTTGTTTGCCGAGGTAGTCGTTGAGCGGTTCCAGGTATTGCTTGTAGTCGGGCCAGTTGCCGCCAAATTGGATGATGTCGGGGGCATTGTTGCCCGCCAGTTGGGTGTCAATGATCTGGAAATGGTCGGAGGTGCCGCCATTTGGCTCACCGATGACCTTGATTTCGGGGTACGCATCCTGGAACAACTGGATAACCTGTAGGGTTCTGGCGGCGCGATCATCGTTGCCCCACCAGCCAATGCGGATTTCGGCCGGCCCGCCGGTGTATTCTGGCAGTCCATCGGCGCGGACTTCTTTCACCACTTCTTTTTCGACCACCTGGGTCTGAACGACCACCTGGGTCTGGACCACTTCCTTTTCCACCACCTGGGTCTGAATCACCTCTTTCTCCACCACCTGGGTCTCGATAATGACCTGGGGGGTCGGTTTGGCGCATGCCGCGAGCATCACTGTGAGCAGCGCCGCCAATGTGATAGTGCGAAATACTTTCATCTTTAGCTCCTCCTGTTTCTGCATAGTTTTACCTTTTGATATAGTGTCAGCGGACAATCTCCAAATACGTTACTTAGCATCATTGCATAGTCAGCTCCTCCTGTGATCGTACTAGCCCTTTATGCCTGTGGTGCTGATGCCCTCTACAAAGTATTGCTGTAGGGCGAAGAACAGGATAAAGGTGGGAATCATCGAGAGGGTCGCCATTGCCATTGCGCCGCCCCAGTTGGACACTGCGCCGGCGTCACCGACGAAGGTGCGCAACGCCCGCGATACGCTGAACGTCTCCGGCTTGGTGAGGTACAGCAGATGGTTGAAGAAGTCGTCCCATGTCCACAGAAACGTGAACAAGGCCGTTGTCACCAGCGCCGGGCTGGCGAGGGGGACGATAATGCGCCAGAACACGCCCCATTTGCCGCATCCGTCAATAATTGCCGCCTCGTCAAGTTCTTTGGGCAGACTGCGGATGAATTGCACGAGTAGAAACACGAAGAACGCATCCGTCGCCAGGAACTTCGGCACGAGGATCGGGAGGTAGGTTCCCACCCATTCAAAGCTGTTGAACAGGATATAGCGCGGCACAAGCGTGACGTGCCCGGGGAGCATGAGCGTGATCATCATCACCGCGAACCAGAAGCTCTTGCCGGCGAATTTGAGCCGCGCGAATGCGTACGCGGCCATGGTACAGGAGATCAGATTCCCCGTGATAGATACCAGGCACATAAAGAGCGAGTTGATAAAGAATCTCCCGAAGGTCGTTCCCGCGTAGCCCTTCCATCCGGTAATATAGTTTTCAAAGGTCACGGCTTTCGGTATCAGTCCAGGGTCGCTGAAGATCATAGTGTTGGGCTTGAACGAACTGACAACCATCCAGACGACCGGGTAGATCATCAATACCCCCAGGGCGATGATGAACAGATGGGTCAAAGTATGGCGCATAATCGTACCGGATTTCATCTCATTCCCCTGTTCCGTAGGACACCCACAAACCCGACGATCTGAAGACCAGCGCGGTGAGCGCCCCAATAATCAACAGCAGCACCCACGCCATCGCCGACGCATAGCCCATCTCGTGATAGGTCCATCCCTGAATATACAGGTGCAGGGTATAGAACAGGGTGGAGTTGAGCACACCTCCTCGACCTCCGCCGATAATATAGGCCTGAGTAAATACTTGGAACGCGCCTATCATCTGCATGACCAGATTAAACAGGATGACTGGCGAGAGCAAGGGGATGGTGATGGCAAAAAATTGTTGGATTTTGTTCGCGCCATCCACGCTGGCCGATTCGTAGTATTCCTGTGGGATTTGCTTCAACCCGGCGAGGAAGATAATCATAGACGAACCGAATTGCCATACCGTCAGCAAAACGAGCGTCCAGAGCGCGTACTTGGGGTTGGTGATCCAGCCGGGCAGGTCGGTGAAGCCCAGTGCGCCCAGCAGGCCGTTCACCAGGCCCTCTTTCTCGAACAGCTTGCGCCACAACACCGCGATCGCCACCGAGCCGCCGAGGAGGGTGGGGATATAATACACGGCGCGGTAGAACGGCACTCCCCGCAATTTCTGATTCAGCAACATTGCTACGGCGAGTGCAAAGAGCAACTTCAGCGGCACGGACGTGAACACATAAGAAAACGTCACAGACAACGACTTCAGGTAGTATGGGTCTATGCGCATTACCTCGCCCGTGGACGCGGTGAACTCATTCATCCCGAACACCGCCCCGAACATTTTCATGTAGTTGCCCAACCCAATCCATTGCGTCGAACCGGGTTTGGTGAAGTCATAGTCGGTGAAACCGAGCCAGAGCGAGTAGCCCATCGGGTAAAGCGTCAGAACGAGAAACCCCAACAGCCACGGTGCGAGGAATAGATAGGCGGAGACATTATTTTTAAGAAATTTGATGATGGCGGACGTTTTGTGCATAAAGACGCTCCCTTTCAAGCGTATGCCTCAGACCAAGCATTCGCGCCGCAGTCGCAAGCGTTCTCTCTGTTAAAATGGCGCCGGGCCTGTTGACTCGCGCACGATAAACCTGGCTTGAATCTCGACCCTCTGTTGTGGCCGGTCGTGATCCTGGATGCGCGCCAATAATAACTTCACCGCTTCTCGACCCACTCTCACCATATCCTTGGAACTGGTGGTCAGGCGTGGCGTCAGGTAACTATCCATCGGGATGTCATCGTACCCGATCAGAGATAGGTCGGCAGGAACGCGCAGCCCCAGGTCGCTGGCGGCGCGCAGCGCGCCGACCGCCAGCAGATCGTTGAGGGCCAACAGTGCGGTAGGCCGTGCCGGAAGCCTGAGAAGCTGTAAGGCCGCTTGATACCCGTCTTCAACCGTTGCGCGGCATGTGATGATCAACTCCGATGCCACCGGTAGGCCAGCTTCCTGGAGGCAGTTCTGGTAAGGTCGCAGACGGTCTAACCCGCCGGCTATATCAAGGGGCAACTCCGCGCCTCCCGGATCCCACGAGGGCTGCACCCCATAAATCAAGCCAATCCGGCGGTGTTGCAGTGCCAATAAATAGCTCATTGCTTCCCTGGTTGCCGCTTCGTAATTGGACACCACACAATCTATCGTGGGGTGTTCCCCTATTTTTACGATGGGAAATCGCCGCCTGAGGAGTTGGGTTAAAATCTCTTGTACCCCTTCCGATTGAAAAATGAACGCGCTCATAAGAATCAACCCATCACTGCGCCGGCACAGCTCTTTAAAAACCTCTTTCCCATGGTCGGGATTGAGGTCGGCGGTGGAGAGGAGTAGATGATAACCCGCCGCGCGTAGCTCTTGCTCGACTCCGTCGGCTGTCTGCCAGAAATGAGGATTGTAAATATCCGGGAGAATGAGACCGACCGTCTGGGTGCTGCCCGAACGCAGCGCCTGGGCGCGGGCGTCCGGCTCATAGCCAAGTTCTGCAATGGCCTCCATAACCCGTTGGCGCGTTTCCTCGGAGATGGGCACCCGTCCGCCATCGGCAAGGCCATTCACTACATACGAAACGGTCGCCGTTGAAACTCCCGCCAGCCGCGCTACGTCCACTTGAGTTGGTCGTTTCATAAGGTTGTCACCTTTGGTTTCCCTTTATATGGTGATTTGGAAAAAGGGGTGTGTTTGATAGTGAATTTATGAACTTATACGTATAAGGTTATACGTATAAGTTCATAAATAATATAACACACCTTTGGGATGGTGTCAATAGGTAAGGCCAGATAAGCAGGGCTTTATCATTCTCGGCAGGTACAACCTGTCGAGAATGATAAGGCCCTGCCAGATAAGCCAGAGTTTTTATCATTCGCAAATGATAATGCGCCTGCTGATTGCGCCATAGGGGTTTGGCAGTACAATTTTGGAAACTACAATGGATAGGTTGGTGAGAGGTTCGGGAGATTTGTCGTTTGCTAAGAGAGGGTATGGGGGAGGACAATGCGGACTATCTTTCAGCATCTTGTGAACTCTTTTGCGCTCATCGAATATGTGTTGCGGCAGCGCCTGGCGTACTTCACCGACATTACCGCGCAGACCGAGTTGTGGAGCAAGTTGGGCCGTCTGCTGACGGTCGCGGGCCTGGGATTCTTCCTGTTTGGTCTGGTGATGGGGTTGGGCGGCGCTCTCGGCTGGGCGGCGCTATTTTCCGCGCTCAAACTGCCGCTGCTCTTCCTGGCGAGCGGCGCGATCTGCCTGCCGACGCTGTACTACTTCAGCATCGTCTTTGGCTCGCGGCTGCGTTTTCTCCAGACGATGACGCTGATTCTCACGGCGCAGGCGGTGGCGGCGGTGTTGGTGTTGGGCGCGACGCCCATCAGCCTGCTGTTTCTGTTCAGCGGGGCGGCCCCGGCATTCCTGGTCTTGTTGAACGTCGGGATTTTAGCCCTAGCGGCCACACTGGGATTAATTTTTCTGGTTCAGGGTGTGTTGTACGTTCAGGAAACCCAACCGCCAGAATCTGTCACCTGGCTGCAATGGGGCGTGATGCTTTTCAAGGGGAATTTGCGCTCCGCCGTCTTGCTGAGCTGGCTGGTGATTTATGGGCTGGTGGGCGCGCAGATGAGTTGGGCGCTGCGCCCGTTCTTTGGCGTGGCGTTGGAGGGGCGCGACTTCTTCAGCGCCGTGGATAGTGCGATCACACTCTGGTTGAATATGGGGAGATAGGTGAGAGGATGACTGACGACTTCCATAATCTTGTAGAAGTACCGGCAGGGAATGATAAAAGAAAAGAGCGCGAGGGCGTGGCGGATGAATTGGAACAGTTCACCAAAGGCACTCCGCCCACCATTGTCGTTCCGGCGCGCACCGTTGCGCCGCCGTCGTCGCCTGAGACGACCCTCGTTTGCACCTGGAAGGATCTGCGCGGCGTCTGGCGCATCTTTGCGATGTCTGAGTGGATCATGCGCGACCGGCAGGGCTTTTTCGAGGAGGTGCGCCAGGGCCATCAACTGACGGCCAAGCTGCGGGGCATGGTGTTGAGTGCGCTCATCTATCTGGCGCTGTTTGGCCTGGTGATGGGGATGTCGCACAGTTGGCAGCAGGCATTGATGTCGGCGCTCAAATTGCCGGTGCTGTTTTTGGTCACGCTCCTGATTTGCCTGCCGACGTTGTATTTCTTCAATCTACTCTACGGCTCGCAAATGACCTTTGCCCAAACCTCCGCGCTGCTGCTGGCGGCCATCACCATCACCGGCGCGCTGACCCTGGCCTTTGCCTCCATCGCGTGGTTCTTCTGGCTGACCATCGGGGAGCAGTACACCATCCTCATTTTGCTCAACGTCGGCATCCTGGCGATCAGCAGTTGGTGGGGATTGTCGTTCTTGCGCCAGGGGATGCGCTACGTGCAGCATGGCGCGCTCAACATCCGGCAAGGGCGCATCATGACGACGTGGCTGGTCATCTACGCTTTCGTCGGCACGCAGATGGGCTGGGCGTTGCGGCCCTTCTTCGGCGCGCCGGACACCCCATTCGAGATCATTCGCGGGGACGGTGGTACGTTTTACGGGAGCGTCCTGACGGCGTTGGGGTGGCTGTTGGAAAGATTGTTGGGGTTTTGATGCGGATAGGAGGTCAATATGGATAAATTGCCAATTGGCGTCCAGTCTTTTGAAATTATGCGCACCAGTGGCTTCGTCTACGTGGACAAGACCCGGTGGATTCATCAACTGGCAACGGAGGGCATGTACTACTTCCTGGCGCGGCCCCGCCGCTTTGGAAAGTCGCTGCTGGTTTCGACCCTCAAATGTTTATTCGAGGCCAAGCGCGAGTTGTTTGAGGGGCTGTGGATCGCCGCGCCGGGGCGCTGGGAGTGGCAGGCGCATCCGGTGGTGGTGATTGACTTCAACGGCATCACATTGGATACGCCGGAAAAGTTGCAATGGGGCTTGCAGATTGCCTTACAAGAGACGGCTGCCAACTATGGCATAGATTTACAAACACCGTTATTGCTTGCCCAATTCAAGGAGTTGATCCTGGGGTTACAGCGGAAAACCGGGCAGCCGGTGGTGGTGCTGATAGACGAATGCGACAAGCCCTTGATCGAGCACTTGGGTAAAGGAGAAGCTGGGTTAGTGACCGGGCAGGCCAACCGCGACGTCCTGCGCAGTTTCTACGGCGTGTTGAAGGAAACGAGTGTGGCGGCGGCGCTGCGTTTCGTGCTGCTCACCGGCGTCTCGCGCTTCAGTCGCGTTTCGGTGTTCTCGGCGCTTAACAACCTGAACGACATCAGTATGCACGAAGATTACGCTGTCCTGCTTGGCTATACTGACGCTGAGTTACAAACCTATTTCGCCGCATACATTGAGGGATTGGCTGCAAAACTGGATTGCACGCCCGCTGCTGCCCGCCTTATGCTTGCCCGTCAATACAATGGGTATCGTTTCTCCGAAAACCCGCTGCGGGTTTACAATCCCTTTTCGGTGTTAGCGGCGTTTGACCACAAGAAGCTGTCGGATTACTGGTTCGCCACCGGCACGCCCACTTTTCTGGTTAACCTGTTGCGCGAGCGTCAATACGCCTTCCCGGAGCTGGAAGGGTTGCAGGTCAGTTCAGCCGTCTTTGGAACGTTTGAGTTGGAACGCCTCGCGCCGGAGGCTTTGCTCTTCCAAACCGGCTACCTGACCATTGCCGACGTTGTGGATAACGAATACACGTTGGATTACCCTAACCTGGAAGTCAAGACCGCGTTCACCGAAGCGTTGCTGCTGGCCACTGAAGGCTTCGCCGCCCCGGCAAGCTCCCATGTCTTGCGCCTCTCGCGCTACTTGCAGGCGGGGGATATGGACGCCTTCTTCGCCTCGATGCAGGCCATTTTTGCCTCTATTCCCTACGACATTGAGACGAAGCGGGATGAAGCCTACTTCCATACGATCTTCTACCTGGCGATGACCGCGTCCGGCGGGCAGGCGCAGAGCAGCGTCTTGACCAGCCGGGGGCGCATTGACATGGTGATGACCTTCCCCGACCGCGTGTACATCCTGGAATTTAAGTGCAATCAGAGCGCAGCGGCGGCGCTGGCGCAAATTCGCGCCCAGGGTTACGCCGAGAAATACCGGGCAAGCGGCAAAAAAGTGATCCTTGTGGGGATCAATTTCAGCACAGAACAACGCAATGTGGATTCCTGGCAGGTGACGGAGGTATGATGAAAAAATTTCCAAATCGTTATCGTCGTATCGTCATCAAATTCGGCACCAGCGTCCTGACCGGTGGGGCGCGCGAGTTGAATCCGCCGCAGATGGTGGAACTGGCCCGGCAGTGCGCCGAGCTGCATCACGCCGGGCACGAGTTGATCCTCTGCACGTCCGGCGCAGTGGCGGCGGGACGCGCGCGGCTGGGCTTCCCGCAGTTGCCGCCCACCGTCGCCAACAAGCAGATGCTGGCGGCGGTCGGCCAGAGCCGGTTGATGCTGGCGTGGGAGCGCTTCTTCGAGATTTACGGCATCCACGTCGGCCAGATTTTGCTGACGCACGGGGACGTGGAGAGCCGCCACCGCTTCCTGAACGCCCAGGACACCTTGCGCACGCTGATCGAACACCGCATCATCCCCATCATCAACGAAAACGACGCCGTGGCGACGGAAGAGATCAAGATCGGCGACAACGACAACCTCTCGGCGCTGGTGGCCGTGCTGACCGGCGCGGATTTGCTGCTGATTCTGACCGACCAGCCTGGCTTGTTCACCGCCGATCCCCGCGAGAACCCCGACGCGCAGTTGATCCAGGTGGTGGACGCGATTGACGAGACGCTGTGGGCTGCCGTGGGCGACAGCCACAGCGGCCTGGGGGTGGGGGGCATGGTGACGAAGGTGCAGGCGGCCAACATCGCCCGGCGCGCCGGCGTGGAGGTCATCATCGCCGCCGGGAAGGAGCCGAACGTTCTCTCGCGCCTGGTGCGCGGCGAGGCGCTCGGCACGCGCTTCACCGCGATTGACACGCCGCCGGAGAACCGCAAGCGTTGGATTCTGGCGGGCGCTGTCAACACGGGCTACATCGTGGTGAACGCCGGCGCGATGAACGCCCTGCGCGACCGGGGCGCGAGCCTGCTCCCGGCCGGCGTCGTCAGCGTGGAGGGGGACTTCGACCGGGGCGACACCGTCTCTATCCGCGCCACTGACGGCGCTCAGGTCGCGCGCGGCCTCACCCGCTATCCCAGCGCCGACCTGGCTCGCATCAAGGGCAGCCACTCCGAAAGCATCACCGACATCCTGGGGTATACTTACGGCGTCGTGGCCGTCCACCGGAACGACATGGTGTTGTTGTGAGGGGAAATCGGAAATGGGTAATGGGTAATGGGTAATGAGTAATGGGTTGTAGTTTATGAGTATGAGAGCGCAAATCCGCTGACCCGCCGATCCACTGATCCGCTGACCCGCCGATCCGCAATTTGTAATTTGCTATTTGAGGGGGAGGAATTCATGACTGACTTAGTGACAATGGGCCATGCCGCACGAACTGCCAGTTATACGTTGGGAACGCTGACGACGGCGCAGAAGGACGCGGCGCTGCTGGCGATTGCGGACGAGATCGAAGCGCAGGCAGCGACGGTGCTGGCGCAGAATGCCCTCGACATTGCCGACGCGCGCGCGAAGGGGACGGTCGAGGCGTTGCTGGATCGCCTGCTGCTGAACGAGAGGCGAGTGGCAGGACTGGCGGCAGACACGCGCAAAGTTGCCGCGCTGCCCGACCCGGTCGGCGAGGAAATCGAGGGGCGCGTGCTGCCCAACGGCATCCGCCTGAGCCGTCGCCGCATCCCCATTGGCGTGTTGGGCGTCATCTACGAGGCGCGGCCCAACGTCACCATTGACATCGCCACGCTCAGCCTCAAGACGGGCAACGCAGTCATCCTGCGCGGCGGCAGCGAGACGCTGCGCAGCAACCTGGCGCTCGTCGCCGTCATCCAGGCCGCGTTGGCGAAGGTGGGCTTGCCCCAGGCCGCCGTGCAATATATCGAGAATCCCGACCGCGCGCTGGTGGCCGAACTGCTGCGTCTGGACAAGTACGTGGACATGATCATCCCGCGCGGCGGCGCCGGGCTGCACCGGCTCTGCCGCGAGCAGAGCACGATCCCCGTCATCACCGGCGGGATCGGCATCTGCCACCTCTACGTGGATGCCAGCGCCGACCTGGAGCGCGCCATCCCCGTGATCGAGAACGCGAAGGTGCAGCGTCCGAGCGTGTGCAATGCGCTGGACACGCTGCTGGTTCACCGGCATGTCGCCGCAGAATTTTTGCCGAAAGTCGCGGCGCGATTGACGCAGAGCGGCGTCACGTTGCGCGCCACACCCGACGCGATGGCGATTCTCGCCAAAGACGCCGGCGGCGCGACTGTGTTGCCCGCCGGCCCGGACGACTTCGACCAGGAGTGGCTGTCGCTTGTCCTCGGCGTCAAACTCGTGGACTCTGTGGACGAGGCCATCGCCCACATCCGCGCCCACAGCACCGAGCACTCCGACGGCATCCTGACCAACGACTGGGGCAACGCCACGCACTTCGTCAACGCGATCAACTCGGCGGCGGTGTTCGTCAACGCCAGCACGCGCTTCAACGACGGTGGGCAGTTCGGCCTGGGGGCGGAAGTCGCCGTGAGCACCCAGAAGCTCCACGCGCGCGGCCCAATGGGGCTGGAGGCGCTGACGACGTACAAGTGGGTGGCGATTGGGGATATGCACATCAGACCCTAGACAATCGGCAGCCCCATCTACCGTCTACCGTCTACCGTCTGCCGTCTACTGTCTGCCGTCTACCGTCTGCCGTCTACCGTCTACCTTTTTTTGACTTAGTCTTTCTTTATATTATACTAGATGTGTGTTGACTAAACTTCTTTGGCGAAAGGAAAGACCTTCATGGTGACTCGCAGTGTTGTGCAAAGTGCGATTCATACGGCAGCGATGGCCCTGTCACATCTACCTCCAGAAGAGTGGGATGGGTGGGTGGTCTATCTCTGTCAATCATTGGAGGAAATTGCCGAGAACCAAGAGGATGGCGGGTGGCATCGTGATGAGATTTATCAAGAATTGATGAAGACGCTGCGGCAGCGCATTGAGCGCGGAACGTGGTAACGTAGTCTATATTGCGTTTGCTGTGGCGTATTTTACGGAATACGAATTACGTTTTCGTCTGTTCAAGAAAAATAGCCAATCAAATGTTAGCGAAAGGAGTTGTTTCGATGGAACTGAGCAAGAAGTTGGAGACTGCGATTAACGAGCAAATTCAGGCCGAGTTGTATTCCGCGTATATGTATCTCTCAATGTCGGCGTACTTTGAGGATATCGCCATGCCCGGTTTCGCGCACTGGATGCGCGAGCAGACCGAGGAGGAGATGGAGCACGCGATGAAATTCTACCACTACGTGGTGGAACGGGGCGGGCGCGTGGTTTTGCACTCTATCCAGCAGCCGCCGGTGGAGTTTGAATCGGTGTTGGATGTGGCGGAGAAGACTTACGCGCACGAACAGCACGTCACCAGCCTGATTTACAAGCTCTACGAATTGGCCCTCGCCGAAAAGGATCACGCTACGGCGGTTTTCCTCCAGTGGTACATCAACGAGCAGGTGGAAGAGGAAGACAACACGCGCACGATCCTGGAGCAGGTGCAGCGAATGGGCCAGAATCCACAGGCGTTGCTTATGTTTGACCGTCACCTGGGCGAGCGTGGGGATTAGCGTCTGGCAAGGAGTGCGTCAATGAAAGCGAGGGGAGACCATCCCCTCGCTTTTTTTTCAACGGATTGAACGGATTTTTCCGTTGAATCCGTTGAATCCGTTGAGGCTATTTTGTGGCTTCCCAGACGCGGAAGCGGGTGTCTTCCCAGGCGACGCCGACGTGGGCGAAGGCGGCGGCGAGCCACGGGCCGTAGGGCAGGAAGCGGTTGGCGACCAAATAGAGGACGCCGCCGGGCCGTAGGACGCGCGCGGCCTCGCTGACGAAAAGTTGCGACACCTCGAAGTCCACGCCGCGCCCGCTGTGGAACGGGGGATTGGCGAGGACCGTCTCAAAGGCTGCGTCGGCGAAGTCCCCCGCGCCGCACGTCAGGGTGACCGGCGCGTCGGGATAGCCGTTGGCGGCGAGTGTGGCGCGGGTCGCGGCGACCGCGCGGGCGGACACGTCGCTCAGGGCGACTGCCGCGCCCCGGCGTAGGGCGGCTAATCCCGCCACGCCCGCGCCGCAGCCTACATCCAGGGTGGGGGCGCCGGGCGTGACGCGCATTCCGGCGATCAGGGCGGCGGCACCGTCGTCAAGCCGGCCGGCGGCAAAGACGCCCGCGCCGGTGCATAGGCGCGTTGGGATGCCGTCCAGCGTGATGTCGCGCGTTTCAAGGGTGAACGGCGGCAGGGCAAAATCTCCCGGTGGTCGCACCGCCAGACCGGCGTGATAGCCGCCCTTGTGCGCCACGATGCCGGCTTGCCCGCAGAGCGCCTGCGCGTGCGCCGCCGCCCCTTTCACCCCCTCGTTCTTCGCGCCGACGAATATCAAGCGCGTGCCGGGGCGCAGCAAGGCCCCTGCTGCCTGGAGCAACTCCGCCTGAAACGCCTGCCCGCGCGGGAGGTGCAGCAGGGCCAGATCGCACGAGGTGGGTTCCAGTCCCGCAAAGTCGGCTTGCAGGGTCAGAGTAACTCGTTCCGTGCAGTCATTGCGCTTCAGAGTTTCCGCCAGGGATTGCGCCTCGGCGACGTTTTCCGTCCAGTAAAGCACCTTCACATTGGCGCGCGCTGCCCACAGGGCGGTTGCTGTCGCGCCGGGGCCGGCGACGAAGACGCGCGTTCCCTCGATGCGCCGCGCGGCGGCGAAGAGCGCCGCGTGGGCGGGCCCGGGGGCGGGCACGCCGGGCAGCCGCACGATGGTGGCCGGGCCGTCGGGGAGGGGGAAGGGAATAGACCATAGGGCGGAGTGACGGAGTAAGGCCGGGGG
>Ga0116144_10004622_pt1 | contig 12954 bp, 2 predicted proteins | sample AD_UKC035_MetaG_FD_89746 | JGI IMG/M metagenome (GOLD analysis project Ga0116144, IMG submission 89746) | Active sludge microbial communities of municipal wastewater-treating anaerobic digesters from USA - AD_UKC035_MetaG | ecosystem: Engineered > Bioreactor > Anaerobic > Digestate | place: USA... | reverse complement strand
TATACAGAAGGACTAATTATCTGATCTGCGAAAATGTGCCCTGCCGGCGTCGCTGCGACCGGGCCACAGGGCTGAATCCGAGGAGATAAAATGAAGCGATCGAGTTGGCTGTTATTCGCTTTAGTCCTGATATTGAATCTTGCCGCCAGCATGCCGGCGCATGCGGTAATCACGCTTACCGATGTCGCGGTATCTTTCGGAAATGACGCAGACGGGAATGGTGTGTTCAATCGCGGCGACACCATGACTGTGACCTGTGTTGCTTTTTTCACAGCACCGACAACAGCCTGGACCCTTCAGCCAACGGTAGATCTCACCTCAATTGGCATGGGTTTTGCCAACATGAATGCCAATGGCAACCTGTGGACTGCCAACATCCAGCTCAACAATTTCAATCAGAGCGTTCAGTATGGAAACTATAGCCTGAGCGTCTCGGCTCAGGGTGACGATACTGCCAGACTGACAACTTCGACAAATCCAAATCCTTTGATCGATATCTGCCAGGTCGAAGGTTTTGGTGCGACAGTTAATCCGACCACAGCAAAAGCTGGAGACATCATCACCATAACAATAGATGACAACCGATATCAGGCGAATCCGCTTGGCGGCACGATCTGCACCGTAGATCTCGGCACCAATGATGCTATTCTCGGCAACCTGCTTGGTAATACGACGACCCCCATGACCTGGAATGGCACGGTATTTCGCACAACTTACACTATTCCGCAGGGCGCCTTCTGGAATGGCCCCCTGACGATAACACTCAATGACCCGATGCCCGGGCATCCGGCGGTTAATTACCAGACAAATTCTATACTTGTCGATGCCGTTGGCCCGGTTATCGATAACACCAATACCACTGTAGTAATTCAGTCAGGCAACGCCATTGCGCTGCCAGGCGATGTTCTCAGACTGACCGCAGCCGTGACCTCATACGATGGCGAAACGGTTACTGCAGCCTGTACTCCATTGACAGCCGCCGCCGCCAACCCTCCGCTCAATCCTGACCAGGAACTGCCTCTGATCAATTCAAACGGAATCGGTAACCCGGCAACCTGGCAACTCGATGTAGTGCTCACCGACGCCAATGTCAAAAGCGGCAGCCTGGGCATAACATTCACTTTCACCGACAATGATGGAAACGTAAGAAACGTAGTCCGTTATATTGCAATCGACCTCGACGCGCCAAATGTAGCCAACCCGACGTCCAACATATTTTTGCCCGACGGAACCGACTCAACCCTCGATACCGCGACGATGAGCTGCCAGCTGCGGTTCACTGCAGAGCTGACCAGCGATATCAACCCTGATACGCTTACAGCCACCATCGACCTCTCTGAGATTGGCGCTTCAGCTCAGTATCCCATGACCCGGGTCGGAACCAGCGATGTATTTCGGGCAAATTATACGGTTCCGCAGGGCAGCCTTGAAGACGTGATCGACTACGAGTTCGTCATCTCTGTCAGAGACCTCGCCGGAAATCTTATAGCACGGTCGGCAGCCCCGCCGATCAGAATCGACAACAAACCGCCGACGATCAGCAATGTTCAGCTCACCAGCAGCAACCCCGACAACTCGAGCGTTCTCAGAGTCGGCGATGAACTGACGGTAGAATGCACAGTCACCGATATCGAAAACGGCAGCGCATCGGTCGATCTGACACGCCTCGGCATTCCGCAGCCGCACACTCTTTATCCGATGGGAAGCAATATCTTCCGCGGCACCTGGGTATTGCCAAATGCCAGCGAATCATTGGCCACACCTGCGAAAGTAGACGGCTTCACCTCTTTGACGGTTTATGCCAACGACACTGTCAACGGCAATGTTGTCGGCCACCTGATTCCGGCCTATACCAACCAGTTGATGATCGATAACGAGCCGCCCGAAATTATCGAAACGGCATTTCGATCTGATGTTATCGATGCCAACCCGCTGACCACGGTTCTCATAATAGGCAACAGCGCCAGATTTTACGCACGCATTCTTAAAGCGCCGGTGACGGTCACCATCAACATGCTGCAGCTCAATCAGGGAAACGCCGAGAACATGTGGGCTTCAACCCATCCTGATTATCCACCTGAACTGGGCTGGTATGAGTATGTTCTGCCAGGTAATATACCTGAAGGGCTCTTCGATGATGAGGTGAAATCTTTCAGAGTCACGGCTACCGATGATGCCGGAAATTTCGACACAGCCGACATAACGACTCCCGTCGGAATTGACAACAAGCCGGTCAAGGCCACGGATTTCGATGTCAACGTGACCTATCGCAACGATCCGCCCGACGATACCGATATCAGCATAATCAACCTCAACAAAATCGTTGAATTTACCATCAATCTTGACATAACCACCAATGTTCTCGACCTTGGTGCTGACCCCGATACCGCAGCAACTATCGATCTCAGCGACTTCGGCGGCATGACGAGCACGGAACCGCTTACCTACATAAACGCCGATCACGCTTTCAATGGCACTCTCGACAATGCCACCGCCTCCAACTACGACGTTTCGAACCACAGATTCACCGTTACCATAACCGACAAATCAGGCAATAAAACCACGGTGCAGTCGGCTCAGCGCCGCGTCGACAACTGGCCGCCGGTCATTTCTCTGGCCAGAGCCAGCCTGCCGGCTGGCGGAACCAGCGCCAAAATCGGCGACACCATTCTTTTCGAAGCCGAAGTGTCGCGGAACGAAGGGGTCGCGCCGGTAATCAACCTGGCCAGCCTTGGGCTGAGCAGCGCTCAGGCGATGACACTGGTTTCTACTACCGGTGGCATCAGCATGTATCAGCACTCAGCGGTAATCGGCAACGGCAGTATCAACAATGCTGCCAACTCATGGACAATTACATCGAGAGACAACGACCAGAACTTTGTGGCCAGCACCACCAACAGCCTGCAGATCGACAGTCTGCCGCCTCAGATAATTGCCGGCCTGACCCTGTCAGGAATGAGCGACCCCAGCTATATACGACTTGGCGAGAACATCACCTTTACCGTCGAGCTAGAACCGACTGACACTTCAATCGCCACAGTCACCGTAGACATGAGGGCAATCGGCCTGGGAGCGAGCGAAACCCTGCCAATCACCGGCTCAACTGCCGCCAGAACGGTGCAGACCCAGCTTACGACAGCTGAATATACCAATCATCGCTTTACCGCATATATCAATGATTTTGCAGGCAACAAAGTTACTTCACTGTCGCAGACTTTTACCGAAGTCGACTGCCGACCGGTAATCTTCAACAATTCCGGCATGGTGCTCTGGCAGGACAACGGGGTAGTCAACCCCGGATTTGCGGGGCCCGGCGATGTCGTGATGGTCTGGGCCAGTGCGACTTATTATGATGATGCCGTTCTTACTGCCAACCTGGCAACCGGAACTCCGTATGCCGACTTCGCGTCGGCCACCATGACCTTCGATTCGACCAGAAACCGCCACGAAGGCCTGATAACCATTGCGACAGCAACGGCATTGCCCGCCAACTGGCAATTAGTTGCCGGCAATCTTGCCTACCGGGTAAGAGCGGTCGACAACGTCAATAACGTTGCCTCAACCGCATACACCACATGCCCTGATTTTGTCGTGCGCAACTTCCTGCCAACCACGCTGAATGCCGGCATCAGCCTGTCACCCAACTATCCTCTGACCATAACTGGCTCTAACGCTCTGGTCTATAATCTGGCCAGCAGCACAACCGGTGACGGCCTGATCGCATCGGTAACCTTCGCCAATGACGTGATAGTTCATAAAGCCTGGCTCGATTTCAAAGAATTCGGAACCGGCACCGTCGACCTCAGAACCGACAACAGCAGCAGTGCCGCCACAATCTCAGGATATACCGCAAACAAGCTGCCACCGCTTGAAGACAGCTTTCTGCGGGTCTGGTTGTATGCCATGGATGAAGCCGGCAATGCAACTTACACTACCGAGCGCATTTTCATCGACAACGTCGCGCCGACTCTCAGCAGCGCCGAATTCGATGGCAACATTCTCGCAGTCAATCTTTCGGAAACATTCGACAACAACACTTTTGTGGTCGAAAACTGGCAGATTGTCGGCAGTTCGACCCTCGGAGCCCCTGAAAATCTGCAATTCGTTTCAGGCCCGGGCGAACCCACGTTCACTCCCAGCCTGTCGAGCTTCGAATTGGCGCTCACCACCGACCACCTCAAAACCATGTCGGGCTGGGCATCGACCCCGATTTATCTGAAAGTCACCAATGACAATGCCACCTCAGCCGTAACTGACCTGTGGGGCAATGAACTCAGACCGGTCAGCTACTATCCGATCACGATAACCGACTCGTCGTGGCGCGAACCGGCCAGGGTCACGCATTTCACCATGAACCAGAGCTGGCCGAACTCGATAACTCTCGACCTGCTGTTCAGCAAGCCGATGGATGCAACAAGCCTGATGGCAACCGGCGCAGTGCTTCTGCTGGCCACCGACACCACCGGCACCTTCGAAAACAACGTCGATTACAATCTTGGCTATGTCTTTCAGGCATCGAGCACCAACCCGCTCGCATCAGACACCTTCGCCTGGCAAAGCACCACACATCTGCGCATCACGCTCTGTGAAACCGGACGCCGCTGGGTTGCCCGCAAACTGCGCAACGACACCAGCGTCAAGCTGTATTTTGCCTGTCGCCACCATGAACGACCGTTTGCCTACGATTTTCTTGGCAAACCACTTACCCACATTGCAGCTTCGAGCCCGTTGCAGGCGGTCGATAACCGGCCGGTCTCGGGATTTGCCTTCAAAGGCCCGCCCAACGACCCCAAACTCAGCATCGGCAACCGCAGTCTCGTGCTTTCGGCCACCGATCTGCTGCTGGTCTCGAATGGCAACTACAACAGCAACGAAGAAACGCCCTATCTGATCGAACCCGAGCTGAATTATTCGAACCGCGCAACCGGTTTTCACAACAAAATCATTCTGCACGAAAGCAACAGTGGCAACAGTCAGGTACTTGAACTGGCGCCGCTGGCTACCAGCGCCAACGCTCTCTTCGCCAGCAATACCGTGACCCTGCATCTCACCGGCAATGACCTCACCAATATTCTCGCCCTCTTTCAGGCCAATCCCAACCCGGTCTGGGAAATGACGATACCGGCCGGTTCGTTCAACAACCTCTGGGGCACCCCCAATCTCGCCTATCTGCCTTCTGACTACCCCGGTTCGATGAATGTCGCCACCGGAACCCCGCTGACGGGAGCCGCGCTGGCAGCGATATCGATGAGTGATCCGCCGCCGGTCAGCAGCAAAAACGCCGGTGAACTGACCTTTGAAATCGAGGTATTTCCGCCCGACATCGATGGCACACCTTTGCCATTACAGTATCAGGCCACACCTACGGTTGGCATTTACCTGCAGGATGCAGGCAGCACCTGGGTCGCCTCAGGCACCGCAGTCAGCTATACCGAAAGAACGGTCGATGGAAGATTGCGCGGAGTTTTCCGCTACAGCAATACTGCTGCTCTGACCGCAGATATTCAAAGCACGCCCGCTGTAGTCAACGTTTATGGCGTTACCGACATCTTCGGCAACAAATACGACCTGGTCGGATCTTATGCCTACAACCTGAGCAGCAAGAACAACAACGTTCTTGGCGGCTTCAGCACAGCATCAGCAGCTATAGTTATAGACACCCGAAAACCGGTGGTCACTTCGATAACTCCGAACGACTTCATCGGCAAAATTCCGGCCGGCTCAATATTCAGAGTCAATTTTGACGAAGATATGAGTGCTTCGGTCATTCCCGTTCTCTCGCTCGACAATGCCACCCAGACCATGACCTTCAGCTTCTCGCGCTGGTCAGCCAGCGGCACTGCCGAATTCACCAACGACATGGCTTTTACCGCAGCTCTGCCCAATGGGGTCTGGTATTACCAGGTCAGCGCCGGTACCGACGTCGCCGGCAACGTAATGGAACCGACAGGCACAACAGCATTTCCGGTGCAGGTGCGCACTTATGCTCCTGAGATCGCGTCAGGAAAAGTCAGCATGCGCACTGTTCAGAGCATCATATCTGCCGATCAGCTGATCAACAAACCCTGGAGCCATTATGTCGGTAATGCTGTTTTCAGCGTAGAATACGCCGTTACACCGATCCAGAACCCGCCGCATTATCTGGAAATCTATGACCCGGAAACCAATGCGCTGCAGGCAAAAGTATCGCTGTCGATTCCCGTCGGCAATCTTGCCACGGCGACAGTGCCCTCTATCGCTGCCGGCCAGATTGGCCCGACCAATATGTCTGTGCGAGTTTCCGACAGTCTCAACAACCGAACCGACAATCTGCTGACAGTAATTCATGATGGCCTGCCTCCAGCTCTGACCCAGTTCGCCATCACCGGCAATGGAGTTGGTTCGACTACTGCCGACGCCACTTATTTCAATCCTCTCAAAGGTGATCTGCAGCTCAGCCTGCTCGCCACCACTACCGACAGTCTCAGACTGGCGGTCTACAACGGCGTTGCCACAACGACGCAGGATCTCTATGGTAACTTCGTCACCGGCAACTACACTCTGGCGACCGGTAGCGGTTATGCCAACGGCACCTACACCTTCACGATCGTCGATCTGGCCGGCAATATCGGCACCGGTCCGTCTATCCGCCGGGTTGTCGCCGACAGCGTCGCGCCTTACATGGTCTCGATCATTCCGACACATGCAGTTGGCGGCAATCCTCCTTACTACATCGGGCTGAGTCTGGCTTCAGATACCGAAGTTCAGGTTGCCTTCTCAAAGATTATGGATGTAGATCCAGCTCAAATGCCGGTTCTAACGCTGAGCTCCGGTTCAAAGACCCTCAACTGGGATTTCAAACAGTGGATCAATCAAAATCAGACTGCTGTTTACACCAATCGCGAAGCAATCGACGCAAGTTTCGGCAACGCGAGCTATACTTTCAACCTCAGCGGCGGGCGTGACCTGGCCGGCAACGCAAGAGACACGACACTCGAAAGCCCGCAACAGGTTTACGTCTATACCAGCGGCCCATATGCAAAAGTTACCAACTACACCATTCAGGAACACATCTACGGCCCGACTCCACAGGCTGATCTCGCTTACAACCCAGATTACGGCTTAGCAACACTGAGCATCAACATTACCGGAGTGCTCGCCGGCCCATATGATCTGGTCGTATATGCAGGGGCTTCACCTGTGGGAGAATACCTCACACTGCCTGCCATCAACCCGTCAGAAATCAACGTCACCAACATTACTTGGGCGGCCGGCCATCCAACAAACAATAACTACACCATCAAAGTTCGCAATGCCGGCGGCGAATCGCCCGGCGACCTCTTCAGATACGACACTGCCTCGCCTACGGTAACCGGCATCAACATGATCGGGCCTGGCTCATACACATCAGACATCTTAACCGGCCTGAGCTTCTATCATTCACCGACTCTCGGCGACGCCAGTGTCAGCATGACGACATCGAACTCTGATCTGATGAGACTTCTGGTCACCGATTACAACGCTACTTACACAACCGACATGAACTCAACTTTTGGCGGAACGGCGCATCAGGCCAATCTGTCAGGCATCGGCAGTCTGGCCGAGGGAATATACATGCTGACCGGCGTCGACCTTGCGGGTAATCTGGCTGAAGGCGCAGTACCACAGGCTCGCCTGATCATCGATACGACCAGTCCCAAGGTTTCATCGGCGACACCCGTGATTGCAGGAGCCCTGGCCACCGGCACCGGCGTCTTCGAAGTCATCTTCAATGAACCCATGAACACCGCATTTTATCCCTCTCTGCAGATTGCGTCAGATGCCATACCGGCGCCGATCGCGCTGCAATTCAGTTCTTGGATCAGCTCGACGACCTGCCGCTTTACCAACCCCCAGGCAATAGCGGCCAGCCTGCCGCCGGGAACTTACAGCTACCTGATCAGCAGCGCCGCCAAAGACCTGGCCGGCAATTTCAACGAAGCCTCGCCCCCCGGCTCGTTTACGGTCGAGCTGTTCACAGTGGCGCCGCAAATTACCGGGCCTGTCGTCACCAGCCGCCAGAACGAAATCTGGGGCAGCAAAGACCTGGTGAATTATCCATTGTCTTTCGAAGCCAGTTCGGCATCGCCGAATTCGGCCATTCTGAGCTTTACCTACAACGGCCTTTATCAGACGCCGCACGTTCTGCATGTCTATCGCAACAGCGACAACAGCAAAGTTGCCTCGTTCGTGATCACACCCGCCGGAACTTCTACGGTAACAATCGACAACAGCGCCCTCGGCAACCCGGCCGGAACGAACCTGATGGCGAGCTACAGCTTCATCATTTCCGACAGCATCGGCAATGTCGGGGCTTCATACAGCATTCCGATACGCTATGACGGGGTCAGACCTGTAATTTCTGCGACCAGCATCGGCAATACCTTCATTCCTCCGGCAGAAACGACGCATTACTACAATGGCAATGCCGGCTCGCTGAATGTAAGCTTTACTACGGCGGCTTCGACGGCAACCGATTCTCTCGTGCTGTGGATTGCCGGCATGGCATCCGGCACCGGTAATGCCACCTACAGCTACGAAATGAGCGCAAATCTCGCTTCCGGTCTGAACACTTACAGTGTTGCATCGACTACGATACCCGATGGCACTTACATGATCAGTGCCGCCGACCTGGCCGGCAATTATGCCGGTGGTGCCGCCACGCTCACTCCGCTGATCGTCGACAGAACTGCGCCGGGCGTCACACTGGCAACCAGAGCCGATGCCGCCGGAACCGCGACAACGACGCCGATCGTCAGCAGTGCGGCCGGGCAGTCATATTTCATCGTGCAGTTCGATGAACGCATGCGCGCTACCGCTTCGCCCACTCTCAGCATTGCCACGACTTCGACCGAACTGGCTTATACCTTTGTCGGCTGGCTGACCACGGTCAGTGCTTCAGACACGGCATTGTTCAAAAATACTGCAGCGATAACCAACAGTCTGCCGCAGGGCAGCTACGTCTGCAAGGTGACCGGCACTGATCTGGCTGGTAACAGCATGAGCATCAGCACAGGAACAGTAGAGATCAGATCGCGCGGCCCGGTTGTCAGCTCTTTCGTCACCACTTCACAGCAGTTCACCACGGCAAGCGGCACTGAGACGCTGTTGAATCAGCCTTTCAGCTTCAAGGTCGAACCGGGCGAAGCGACGATGAGCATTCAGCTGGCGCAGATTCCTGATGACAATCCGGCCAGTATCTGGCTGCATTTCATGCTCGACAATTCGACCACCGCGGCATCTTACCCGGTCGATCTGATCGGCCTGAATGCCACCTTTACCTGGAGCACTGCGACCGGCCCGATGTATTTGTCGCCAACTACATACACAATGAGAGTTGCCGACGCCAATGGTGATCTGTCACTGGAAAACCATTTCTGGCGCATAGACAACGCATCGCCGGTTGTTCAGCTGGTAACTGTCAGCGGTGGCGAACTGGCTACCGGAGCGGTGTATTTCAGTCCGGCCCGCCATCGCTATATTACCACCAGCTTCAACACTGCCGAGACAGAAGCTCCCAGGCTGCGCATCCGCGGTCTCGATTCAGCAGGCAGCAGCATCATTTCAACCGATACTTATGACCTGACCGTTGCCGGCACGGCGAAGTGGTCGACCAACTTTGAAGGCCGCTACAGCCGCCCCGACAATCTCGGTAACATATTAACCATGCCTGACGGCATCTATAAACTCGACATGGTCGACCGTGCCGGCAACGTGGCATATCTTGCCTCAGGCGGCCTGCAGATCGACTTTGACGTGATCATCGACAGCAGCGCTCCGGCCATTGCAACCTACACGCTGACCCAGAACTCTCTGGCCGTAACATCGTTCGCACCGGCAGCCGGAGATCTCGAAATCATCGTCACACCGGTAGATCTGGTAAACACCACGATCAGCGAAGAAGACCTGTGGCGCATAGAAGTTCTCGACAACTCAGGCACAAGGGTGAGACGTCTACAGCTGATCAACGCAGCCGGCACTTTCTACGCCAGCTGGGATGGCACCAACGACAGCGGCAGTCTGGTGCTCGACGGCACCTACACCCTGGTTGCGACAGACTATGCTGGTAACCGGGCGAATTTGACCACTCAGATCTTCGCCAGAACGACTCCGTTCAGAGTTCTCACCACGATGGAGCAGGTGAGCTCTACTTCGGCGCGCATCTGGTTCAACCACGACATCGATCCCAACAGCTGGGTGGGCGCTATATCAGATCCCATTCTGGCTTCTCCGTCACTTACCATCAGCAACCTGACCAGAGACCGCGAACGTGCGATCACCTTCGACGTCAGCCCGGCATTCGAACATGGCATTTCTTACATCTTCACCGTCGCGACCGACACGATCAGAAGCGTGTTCGGCGCCGGCGTGGCCAAAAATGCCAGAACGGCCATTCTGATTGCCGACGGGCGCGGCCCGATTATAAGCGGCGTCAGCTTCCATGCTCTGGCCGGTCAGCAGGAATTCAGGGTCGAGTTCGACGAAAACTACACTGCTGCGACAGCAGGCGACAAGAACAATTACGCTCTCGTCAGTGCCAGTGGCGCGGTAACTATTGCGAATGCCATGACGCAGTCGGATTTGCGCAGCGTCATTCTCACAGCCAGCCCGGCACTGATCGAGAATGCCAGCTACACAATCACTGCCAGCAACATTGCCGACGGCTTCGGCAATGCCACCAGCTCATCCTATGCGTTCAAGGGTCGCGACCTGACGCCGCCGGTTCTTGCTGTATCGGCCTTCTCGAACCCGGCCAACGAAAGCGACATCATCGTCGTCGTAACCAGCAACGAGACGTTAAAAGCGGCGCCGTCACTTACTGTCGCGCAGAGCAACGCCCCGGTGGTCAACACGGTGATGCAGCAGGGCGCCGAACCGAACGCGTATATGATCGGTGTCAGCCTGAGCTCGTCTTACGCCGGCAATGGCACCCTGAGCGCCGAAGCGACCGACCTGGCCGGCAACACCGGCTACGGCACCAATACTTTCGTAGTTGCCTATGTTTCTTCGACCCGGGCGTCGATCGTTCTCTCAGCCGACAACATGCTGGCTCTCAACTTCAGCGAGCAGAGCCTCAAATCAGATGCAACCATCAAAATACTGCAGCACAACCTCGAAAAATCAGATGCCACCGGCGGAGCAATCAGAACCTCTCTGCAGAGGCAGCTAAGGGCCGCCATGGGCTCTCTGCGCGGCAGCACAGAGACTGACACAATTCTGTCGAATCACAGCGAACTGGTTCCGCTCTCTGATGCGTATGAAATCGGCATAGCCAAAAACAAGATCGACAAGGGCTTTGCGGTGAATCTGAAAAGTGACACTGCAACCAGCACTACCGGCATTGGCCTGTTCAATCAGGTTGGCGACAGCTGGAACTTCGTCACCGCCAGTCGTGACAAGGAAGGGGCCTTCGCTGCCCGCACCGGCTCGTCGCAGATCTTCGCGATCATGCGCGACATTGCAGCGCCGCGATTGAGTCTGGCCGCCGACATGGAACTGAGTGAGCCCTTCCGCACACCCAGACCTGAATTCAGAGGCCGCGTCGAAGAAGCCGGTTCAGGCATCGACGCAAAAACGGTCATTGCCCGTATCGATGGTGGCGCCGGACAGCCGGTGCAGATCGACAGCAATGGCAACTTCGTATTCACCCCGATCGTCGATCTCGTTGCCGGCAATCATGACCTCGAAATCAAGGCCGCCGACCGCACCGGCAACACCGGTGTGATGGCCGCCATGAGATTTCAGGTTGTGCTGCCACTGAGTATCGGTCAGATCATGCAGTACCCGAACCCGGCCAGTCGCCGGATGTTCATCAGAATCAGCGCGAACCGCGACGATCTCAGCAGCGATCTGGTAACGGTCAACATCTACGATGTCGCCGGTCATAAAGTAGGCAGTCTTGACTATATCAAAGCGGTCAAGGAAAGCTGGGGAGCCAATCAGAGATATCTCTACGACATCCCCTGGGATCTTCGCAACAGCGAAGGCAAAGCGGTTGCCAATGGTGTCTACTTTGCCCGCATCGTGGTGCGCGACCCCGACGACCCGTCGCAGAAAACCCGCCACAACTTTAAACTGGCAGTACTGAGGTAAAACATGTTCAGACTTACCACAAAAAACCTTCTCAAAACTGCATTCGTAATGTTCATCGTTGGCGTCAGTCTGGTCATCGGCTGCGGCGGTGGTGGCGGCGGCACCGGTCGCCAGACCCTGCCCGGCGAAAACCCGGCCGGCCCGGTAATTATCATCGGTACCGGCACTGGAACCGGAACCGGAACTGGAACGGGAACTGGTACCGGGACAGGCACCGGCACTGGAACCGACACCGAACTGACTGTCGATCAGAAAATCAGCAAAGGCTGGACAGAGATGGAAGCCGGCAACTGGGGCGGCGCCATGCTGCACTTCGAAGATGCCGTCAATGACACCAGAGCCACCATCGAGCAGCGCAAGGCGGCATTCAACGGCCGCGGCTGGTCACGCGTAAAATACTACAACACTCTCTCGGGCATGTCTGACTTCATACAGGCAGGCGACATCATGGAATCACTGCTGGGCTACGCCCTCGGCCTGATTCAGCAGGGCAGCCAGAGCGGAATTTCGCAGGCCGTGACGATTCTCAAAGATATCGGTCTCGACAGCGAATCTTATCAGTTGACGCTTGAACACCAGTCGATCGGCGTCAGTACGGCCGAAGCACGCGCCATGCTCGCGTATTCCCACTTCTGGCGTGCAAACGCCGGAGATGCCGCCGAGGCACGCAGACTTATACTGATTGCGAAAAGCGAAGATACCTCGACGACTTCTTCTGTCGAGCAGATCTACAACACCCTCAAAGCCGCGGGATTGACCGGAATCTGATTTGATGTTCCCACATTGACTGGGAAAAAGGGATAGGCCGGCAGGTCGAACAAACGATCTGCCGGCCACACTTTT
>Ga0116144_10004618_pt1 | contig 12958 bp, 9 predicted proteins | sample AD_UKC035_MetaG_FD_89746 | JGI IMG/M metagenome (GOLD analysis project Ga0116144, IMG submission 89746) | Active sludge microbial communities of municipal wastewater-treating anaerobic digesters from USA - AD_UKC035_MetaG | ecosystem: Engineered > Bioreactor > Anaerobic > Digestate | place: USA... | reverse complement strand
TCAAAGGCTACGATTATCTGTTGATTGATTCTCCGCCAAGCCTGGGAGTGCTCACTGTCAGCGCACTGGCGGCAGCGCAGGGGATCATCGTGCCGGTGCAGTGCGAATATCTGGCGCTGGAGGGCCTTTCGCAGCTCACGCATACCATCACGCTGGTGCAGCGGGGACTCAACGCGGGGTTGACGCTGCGAGGGCTGGTGTTAACCATGTACGACAGCCGCACGGCGCTTTCCCGGCAGGTGTCCGACGAAGTGCGCCAGTATTTCCCGCAAAAAGTGTTCAATATCATCGTGCCCCGCAGCGTGCGGCTCAGCGAAGCGCCCAGCTATGGCGAGCCGGGCATCTTCTACGCGCCGCGCTCGACGGGCGCAATCGCTTATCGCACCCTGACGTGGGAATTGCTGCGCGGCGACGGCCACGAGGTCAACTGGACGCCGCCGACAGAAGAATAACAACGCCCACAGTGCAAAAAAAAGCAGATTAAGCTAACCATCTGCTTAATCTGCTCAATCTGCTGACAAAAAATACCGGTTTGCCTTTACGTTCCCGGCTCAACTGCATAACGGTGTTGAATCTGTTCTATCGCGTGCGCCGCTGCATATTTCACCTGGTAAGTCTCATCTTCTAACAAAGGTTCCAGCAGAGGCAAGTGCTTGACACTTCCAATCTGCCCCAACGTCAATGCGCCCAGCGTTTTGGCGGGCGCGTCCCCTTCCGCCACTGCGCGCAGCAGCATTTGTATCGCGGCTGCCCCCACCCCCATCCCAACACCCTGACTCGCGGCCCAGGCAATGAGCCAATCCAGGGACTCCACCTTGGGCGGCGGCGGTGCTATGACTTTGTGCGCCGCCTTTTCCTCCCGCGCGTGCAGCGCCGTTTCGGCGGCGGAACGCACCAGCCATTCATCATCCTCACGGGCCATCTTTTGCAACAGAGTCTCAGCCCACGGTTCCTCGATCAAATCCAGACCGTGCGCAGCGGCCCGACGCAGCATAAAGTCCTCACTCTCGGCGGCCTGCCGCAACATTTCATATCCTTCAGGAATCTGGGCCAGCGCGCGGGCGATGGGTAAAATCAAATGCTCATTGGCCGCCGGCAAGAAATGATTCAAAAGAGTCGCCGCCTCGGGCGTCCCCATATCGGCCAGCGCCTCCACTGCGCTCTGAGCGATCTCCAGGTCCGGCTCCTTAAGCGCGCCCTCCAGCAAAGCCACTTCACGTTCTCCGCCGATCCAACCAATGCCGCGCAACGCCGCGCAACGCACGCCCATATCACGATGGCGGAGGCTAGAGAGGAAGAAAGCTGCCGAGTCGGCGCCGGCCACCAGGGAGAGACTACGCCCAAAACGCAACCGCCACTCCTGGGTCAAGTCTGGGTCGGCAAAGACTTGGGCCAACGTCTTGATCACATCCTTACGCCAGGGGATGTCATCGGGCGACAACGTGGCCCAACGCGCCGCGCGCAAAATCGCCTCGTCGTTTTGATAGGTGATCCCTTCATGGAGCAGGATGTTGACCAACGGCGACACATCCCCCAATGCCACGTAAAACTCCAACATAAATGTCCAGGTAGGGTCGTGGAGATGCGCCTTGAACATATCCGGCCCAATGGCCTCTCCACTGATGTGCCAAGCCGTCAGAAAATCCTCCCACAAATAATGCGAGGGTTCCCAGGTCTTACCACGCGGCATCAGAAAACCGGAGTCGAAGATGAGTTTGCGCGCCGCGCTCTCCAGCCTGGGGTGGCGTTCCTCTTCCGGCGGCAACATCTCCGTCAGGCGGTCACCGATGCCTTGCTTGGTAATAACGCGCCCTTCCAATCGGTGCTCGCGCGCAATCTGACCAACCAACGCAATCGCCAGTGTGCGGGCATGCTCAGCGACAGTTTCCTGCCCCTCGCCCATATTCAGCATGGGAATTTTTATGTCCAGTAAATAATCCAAGACCTCGATCAGGAAATCCGGCGCCTGCCCCGTCAGCAGGAACAACACGATCCGCAAGTTAAGTTCCAATAAGGGCGCCCCAGACTGATCGGCCCAGATCAGAAGTTGGCGCAGATCAGGGGGAATTTCCAGCGGGCGTCGAAATTGCGCCGCCCAGCCGCCATAGAGTGCCTCAATCATCGCCGCCCCTTTCGCCGGAGCCAGAGTAAGCGGCACGAACCCCGCCTCGACAAACAGACCATATCCCTCCACCCCGGTGGCGATCAGCCAAATGCTGTCGGGCAGTTCGTGGGAGGCATCCACAAGCCAGCGTGCCGCCTGATCGCGGGCATTGGGGGGCAACGCCTCCCAGTTGTCCACCAAAATCAATGCCGGCTCGCGGCGCAGATGGGTCAACGCCCATTGAGGCGTCAAGCTAGGGAAGTACAAACTTGCCAGCGTCGCCAATTTGTCCAACGCCGCAGCCTGCGGGTTGGGCAGGTCCTTGAAGTAGTTCAAATCAAGCCAGAGGGGGAAACGTGTGTAGGGCTTCCGGCCTTTGGCTGGCGCCAGCACCCGCCGCATCGCCATCACCAACGTCATCGTGCGCCCGGAAGCCTGGGGCCCAACGAGCAACAAACGGGGGTGTCCCTCCAACAAAGCGTCAAAGTGAATCTCCAGTGGGGCGAATAAATCATCACGCTCGGCGGACGCTGTAGTGATCGGCGCCGGCGCTTGGAACGTCGGCGAGCGGAAAACGGCCTGGGGATCGACCGGATCAAAAAGCAGGAGACCCCGGAGGGCCTCCTGCAAGTCGTTCACGTAACGCTCTTCTTGACTGGATTGCAGCCGCGCGCGCAGCGCGACCAGCGGCGCCCACAGCTTCAGCGCAAAAGCCTTGAACGCAGCGCGACGGGTATACAGAAAGGCCGCCATCACCCAAGCGATAAGCGCGCCAATGACCGCCGACCAGAGATCGAAACGCCAGCGGGTCTCTGCCAGCAACAAAGCGGTCAGCACTCGTTACCCCTCAGCTTCTTGCGGCTCGATCAGCAGCCGGTATCCCTGGCCTCGTTCGCTGACAATCCGCACAGGTCGGCGAGGGTCTTCCTCGATCTTCTGCCGCAAGTACCAGATGTAGAGCTTGAGATAATCGCGGCGATTGGAATATTCCGGCCCCCACACCCGCCGCAAGAGCGTATCGTGATTGACAGTGCGGCCAGAATCCTGAATCAGGGCCGAAAGGAGTTGGAATTCCGTTGGGGTAAGATTGACCATGCGGTTATCAATCTTCACCTCGTGCGTATCCAGGTTCACCCAGAGATTGCCGGTCTGGAAAATAGTCTGTTCGCCCCGCGCGCGCCGGACACGGGAAAGCGAAGCCTTGACGCGCGTCACCAACTCTTTGTAGCCGAACGGTTTAACAATATAATCATCGGCGCCCAAGCCCAGGCCATAGGTGATGTTATGTTCATCCCCTAACGCGGTGAGGAAGAGGACCGGCGCATCGGTAATCCGCCGCAGCGCTTCATAAACGTGCCAACCATCCATATCCGGCATCAAAATATCGAGCAAGACCAGATCGGGAAGGTGTGCGCGCGCAATCTCCAGTCCGGCCTCGCCATTGTTGGCCGCGCGCACCGAATAACCGGCGCGTTCCAGCAATAATTGCACCAATTGCGCCAGGGCTTCATCATCCTCAATCAACAGAATGTTCTCGTTCATTCCTTACTCCTAAAATCCTTGATTATGGCAATCGAAGTACAATGCCTTGGTTCGATACCTGGATACGATTTCTATCCTTAATGATATGCGAGAAATAAAGGTTTGTCAAACCTAAAATGGGGATTGGGTTAGAAATCAACCAGTTTGTCATGAAACGGTATGGATCAGGGCGTAACGCCCTGTTCCAGCAGCGTCGCGCCAATGCGCGCCGTCGCCTGAGGGTCATGGCCGTTCTCGACCACCACCGCGACCGCATAGCGCGCCGCCGTTGCCGCATCCAGGCCGATAAACCACGTCTGCACACGTTCCGGCCCAGCCAGGGATTGCCCCACGTGCCCGATGACCGTCGCTCCAAAGCGCGGCCACAGTGCGCTCAGGCTTGCGGCCTGGGTCGGCGTGAGCAGCGGCGCGGCGACGCGGTCCGCCGGCATAACACAGCCAGGCGTCGCGCGAGTCAGCAGGTGCAAAGCCGGGCGCACGCCATCATTGCCCAGCGCCGCAGCGACGCCGACCATCTGCAAGGGCGTCACCAACAACTCTCCCTGTCCCAACGCCTCCCGCACGACGTCTGCCGTTTGTGGTTCCCAGGGCGCGGCAACGGTGGGCAGTTCTAAAGCCGGCGGCTCGGTCAGTCCCCAGGCGGTGAAGCTTTCCGCCAGAACCGCCAAGCCCAAATCCTGACCCAAGGCCCCAAACGGCGCCGGGCACGCAGCCGCCAACGCGGCAGCCCAATCATCGTCAGTGGGCGGCTGCCCGCAGGTCAGGGCAGAACCGTTGAACAGCACGGTCTGGGTGAAGGGCGCCGTGGGAGAGGGTAGGTCCCCATACTGCAAGGCGGTTCCCAACAAGACCGTTTCCAGGATTGCGCCGGGCTGCGCCAGGCCCTGGGTGGCGCGGTTGAGCAGCGGCGCTGCCGGGTTCTCGCGCAACGCTGCCCAATCCTCGGCCACCGTCGCCGACGTGTACACCGGCGACGAGGCGAGCGCGAGGATCTCGCCGGTACGCACATCCACCACCACGACCGCCCCCTGATACCCGGTCAGGAGTTGTTGCGCGCGTTGCTGCAAGCGCACATCCAACGTCAGACGCACGTCCTCGCCCACCGGGTCTTGATGCAGCAGTCGCTCCACGGCCCTATCCCAAGGGGACCGCGCCACCGCGCCGCGCAGCCGGGCGTCACAGACTGCCTCCAGGCCTGCCGCGCCATATTGAAGCGTGGCATAGCCCACCACCGGAGCTGCCTCCGGCACAGGGTAAGCGCGGGTAACGTAACCGGCCTTGTCCACGAGGCTGTCCGCCAACGTCACGCCGCTGCGATCTAGAATACGGCCCCGGCGAATCCGGCTTTCGGCCAAAATGTAGCGGGGATTCGCCAGGTAGGTGCGCAAATCGTCGCTGCGCAGCACAGCCCAGAAGCCGGTGTCCAGCGCCACAAGCGCCAGCAGTAACAGCAAGGTCTGTCCTAAGCGGGCCGCCGTCCGCCGCAGAGCCGGCGAGCGCTCCGGCGCCAGGGAGATGGCTAAAGCGGCTGGATGCGGCGCCGAGAGGTTAAGCAGCAAGCCGGTCGCCATCAGCATGACCAGGAGGGAGGAGCCGCCATAACTTACAAACGGCAGCGTCACGCCGGTGATGGGGATCAGTTTAGCGTTGCCGCCCACGATGACCCAGGTTTGAATCCCCCAGAGCGCGGCGATCCCTCCGGCCAGCAGCGCCTCAAACGGCGACTCCGCCCGCTGCGCCCACAGGATGCCCCGGTAGACTAACAATCCGAGCAGGGCCAGCAATCCCACCGCGCCGACTATGCCAAATTCCTCCACCAGGGCCGCGTAGACAAAGTCGGAGTGAACGACCGGGATCAGGGTGGGGAAACCCTGCCCCAATCCCTGACCGAAAATACCGCCAGAGGCCAGGGCAAAGAGTGATTGCAGGATTTGGAAGGCGCGGTCCGCCTGCGCCGGCGCCCAGGGATCGAGCCAGATGCTCACCCGCAGCGCCACGCGGTCAGAGATAAAGTATCCTGCCAGCGCCACCGGCGCGAAGACGATCAGGCTGAGGGCCACGTGCCAAGCCTTCCCCCAGGCCAGGTACAACATTGCGACAAAGGTCAGGTAGAAGAGGAGCGCGGCGCCCAGGTCCTGCTGCCAGCCCAGCAGCAACAACGCCACGCCAACCATTGCCAGCATCGGGCCAAGGATGACGCCCCACAGAGGATGGTGCAACGCCTTCTGCGCCGTCGCTTCGCGTCGGTCGCACAAATAAGAGGCCAGGTAGATCACCAGGAGCAATTTAAGCAATTCTGAGGGTTGGAAATAGACCCCCAGCATTCCTAGCCACAGTCGTTGGCCGTAGCCGGAAGGGTTTACCCCCAAAATCAACGTTGCGCCCAGGAGGAGCAGGCCGGTCACCAGGCAGATATAACGGTAGCGGCGCAGCAGACGCGGCAGCCGGGGATAGAGCGCAACGCCACACAGCGCGCCGCAGCCGATGAGAAGCCAAAGGGTCTGGCGCAGCATAAACGCCGGAGCCAGTCGCGCTTGCAATAGCAATCCCCAACCGGTCAACAGCGCCACCACCGGCAGAATGAGGGGATCGGCGTCAGGGAGGCGGCGGCGAAGTATCCCGAAGCTGGCGCCCCATGCCAGCGTCCAACCACCGACAACGGCAACCAGCCGCCAGGGCGCGCTCCGCAGCGCCAGGTGAAGCGTCACTGCGCCCAGCACAACAAACAGCCATGCCAAGAAGAGCAGGAGTAGTTGCGAAGTCCCGCCTGCGCCCCACATTCGCCCGGAAAAAAGCGCGAAGAAGTGGGCGAAGCCGGAGGTTTCGACGAGCTTAGGGGGTTTTATGTCCAGCGTGATTTCTCTTGTGGCAGGCGGAGAAAATGGGGATTTCATGGAGATTGGTCAATCAATGCCTCAAGAAGTAGGCAGCAACAGGTTCAAACGCGCCCGCGTTTCAGGCGGGATACGGTCGGGCGCCGTAATTAAGGCGTCGGCAAGCGCCTGGGAGCACGCGCACGTGAGATCGCGCGCCGCAAGACGCCGCGCCAGGCGGCGAAGGGTTTCCTGCGCCAAATGGACGTTTTTGTTCAGACGCTGGACAACCATCTCCACGGTGACCGCTTCGGCGCTCTCGTGCCAGACGTCGTAGTCGGTGATATGCGCCATGACAGCATAACACATCCCGGCCTCGCGCGCCAGGAACGCCTCTGGACTGGCAGTCATGCCGATGATGTCCATGCCCCAGGAACGGTAGACGTAGCTCTCGCCCTTGGTGCTGAAACGCGGGCCTTCGATAGTGATAAACGTTCCGCCACGATGCGCCACCCCTCCGGCAGCGCTAATGGCGTCGGCCAACAGCGCGGACAGGTCATTGCAGAAAGGCTCGGCCACAGAAACATGCGCGACCCACCCCGTCTCGAAAAACGAACTATTGCGCCGTTTGGTGAAGTCAAAAAGCTGATCTGGCACGACGATCTCACCAGGGTGGAGGTGCTCACGCAAGGAACCACACGCAGAGACGCTGATAAGTTGCTGCACGCCCAACTGCTTGAGCGCGAAAATATTGGCGCGATAGGGCACTTCGGTCGGATTGTGAATATGGCCCCGACCATGGCGGGGGAGAAACGCCACCGGCACACCCTCCACATCGCCAATGAAGATGACGTCACTGGGATCGCCAAAGGGAGTGGAGAGACACACTTCCCGCAGATGCGCAAGGCCCTCCATCTGGTACAGGCCGGAGCCTCCGATGACGCCAATACGCACAGGTTCAGAATTCATAAAACCTCCTCTGAAAATAAATCATTAAAACGTTCAAACGTTCAAACGTTTCAACGTTCGAACGTTATTTTCATCCAACCGCTTTTACACTTCATGTTTCGGGGTCTTTTCCGACGACAAACTGCACCGGTGGGTGACATTCACCGCATCCCACGTAGGGGTTTTTAACCACTTTATGACTGCGCTCGCAGTCAGCGTACAATTGGATGGATTCTTTGCCCCAAAAACGCCACCAGGGTTTGCCAATGTGAACATAGAGACGCATAGAGGGACAACCGTTAGCCCGCTTGATGTCAGGAACAGCACAGGTAGCGCACAGCGCGCTCGTCCAACGCTGCGCATCCGGGCGCCCATCAAGGAGGTGACAAACTTCCCGCCCCATCGCTCGGCGGTGATAATCTACGTAGTAGTAAGGGCACTCGCGCCCATCTGGCGTCTGCATAACGGGGGATCGTCCGCCGCTTACCCGCTAAGATAACTCTGGATGAGATTGCGGTTGATATAAACCAACGGACTTTCGGTGGGCAGGTCCGCCGGGCCATCGGTCAAAAAGTACAACGAGGCATCCATCACGGGGAAGAAAATCCCCTTCCAGAAATCCAAGAAATTGTGAACCTGAGCCTCGCTCAAAAACGGCACCTTGCCCCGGACGACAACCAGCGAGAGATTAATGATCAAAGTATCCGTCCTCATGGGTGGGCGGAATTGTTCCATAGAGGCCGGATCGGGGAAAACGATCAGTTGGGTACGTTCCCGCGTCATAATCATCAGGGGCGCATGACTGGCCGGCAGCCCGGTAAAAGCCCACGGGGTCACGTGGGAGTTGCTAACGCGGATGAAATTCAAGCCATCCTGATTGATGTAATTGTGCGGATTGCCCAAGGTTTCCATTTCCCCGGTGAGCCACAACACATCGTTCGCCATGTGAACGCGATGCACTTGTTGGGGGGATACGACATCCCGTTTGCCTAACAGTCCCATAAGGACACCTCCTGATAGAGTTCAAAGTTGCACGTTAAAGGTTAACAACATTGTCATGAAATCCGCTCTAGTTCCTAATGATAGTGCAAAGCAAGGGATAACGCAAGCAACGACACGGAAGGTTATCCCCGATTACGCAGCGCGCGATGATAAGCAGCTTCATACGCCCGCGCGCTGTTCTCCCAGGAATAATCCTGCGCCATCGCCTGCTGCATCATCTGTCGGTGGTGGGGCGGGCGATCAAAGAACGTGCTCACGGCCCAGCCAACGGTGTAATAGATGGCATGAGGACTGGGTTCCCAAAACTTGAAGCCGGTGCCCCGCCCGGTGGCTTCATCATACTGCTGGACGGTGTCTTCCAGCCCGCCGGTGGCGCGGACGATGGGCAGCGTGCCGTATTTGAGCGAGTAAATTTGGTTCAGGCCGCACGGCTCATAGAGGGAGGGCATAATGAAGAAGTCGCTGCCCGCCTCGATCCAGTGCGCCAGCTCGTTGCTGTAACCGATGTAGCTGCCGATGTAGCCCGGATAGCGCGCCGGCAGGCCGCCGTAATACCATTCCAGGGTCTTGTCGCCCGATCCCAGGATCACAAATTGCGCCTGCATGGATTTGATGATATTCTCCACAGCGCCGGCCAATACATCCAGCCCCTTCTGATCCACAAAGCGACTCACGACGCCGATCACAGGGATGTGGGAATCCACAGCGAGATTGAAGCGCCGCTGCAATTCCCGCTTGCAAACGGCCTTACCCGCCAGGTCTTGAGGTGTGTAACGCGCTGGGATCAGCCGATCCACGGCGGGATTCCATTCGCTATAGTCCACGCCGTTTAAGATGCCGATGTAGTTCTCGCCCTTGTTGTTCAAATATGGCGCCATCCCACAGCCGTGTTCCGGGGTGCGGGTCTCGTTGGCATACGTGGGGCTGACGGTGTTGACCATGTCGGCGTATTGGATGCCCCCCTTGAGGAAGTTGATCGCGCCGTGAGCCTCGAATTTGTCCGAAACAAAATTACTCCATTGCAGGCCGATGTAGTCATAATGCGAGGCGGGATACACACCCTGGTAGCCGATGTTGTGGATGGTCAACACACTGGCCGCGCGGCCCAACACGGCGTCGTTCCAGTGCCAAACCTTCAGATAAGCCGGGGCCAGCGCCGCCTGCCAATCGTGCGCGTGGACGATGTCCGGCGCAAAGCCCATGTCACGGCACAGTTGCAGCGCGGCCCGCGTCAGGAAGGCGAAGCGACGGGGGTTATCGAGGTAGTCGTTAAACTCAACGTCGTGGTACAGGCCGGAACGGTCAAAATATTGTTGAGATTCGATAAAGTAGACGGGGACGCCGTACTTCTCAGTGACGTAGGCCGCGCACCATTCCTCCGTGTTGCCCATCCACACCCCCAGCGGCGCGAGAAAAGGCCGCAACTCGTGCTTTTGAGCGTCTATGCTGGCATACTTGGGCATGATGACGATCACCTCGTGGCCCAACGCGCGCAACGCCTGGGGCAGCGCGCCCACCACGTCGGCCAGCCCCCCCGTCTTGGCAAACGGGGCACATTCGGATGAAATCATGGCGATTTTGAGAGAGGATGACATGGAAATGGACTCCTTTTTGAAAAATTAAGAGGGCGGATCGGCGGACCAGCGATTTCACGTTGTTGTAATTCCAATGCAGCAAGATGCGCGCGGTAGGGTTAATCAAGGTACGTTTCAACGGTGTATTTCCCACAATCCTGACAGACCAACTCAAGTGTCATATCCTGGCCGGTGCCGACCCCGCCGATGTAAGACAGGTAAATACAAAGTGTGTGGTCACTGCCACACGCGCCGCAGCGACCTTCAAGCGTCCAGCGGGATGTAATCTTATGCGGCGCGAAGGGATGCGCGGCCAGGGGCACGCCGGAACCGGTGTATTCCGGGAAAGGGATGCCCCCACTTTGCCCGCTGATGTCCACACACGGCGGCAGCGCTGTGTAATGCGCCGGCGCGTGACGGGGATGTTCGCTCACAGTCCGCACACGTCACTCCGTGCGAGCGAACAGCACCACGTCCTGCGGTCCATAGAGGTGCTGCGTTACCACGGCCGTCCATTGCCCGTCCGGCGAAATAAACCCGTCGCTTTTCAGCAGCATCCGCCGCGTTTGCTCTTCGTAGACGGTCGGCTTGATTTCGGTGCGCATCATGCCCACCGCCGTGTGTTTGGAAAGTGTGTCCACGCTTAAGTCGGCAGGGGCGTCAGAGACCCGGACAGGACGTCCCGATGGCGCGTACTGCCACACCTGCGTGTCTACGCCGCAGGCGGCGTGGTAATACAGGTGATTATCCGCGCTCCAACCGAGCAGTTCATACGTACAGGGCCGCTGTTCCACCACCTGTTGCGCAGCCTTGATGACGCCGCCCCAAAAGCCGGGGTTCGTGACCCATTCCGATTGATACCCCGGCGCCGCCCACAGGGCCGGCTGATAGCGACAGAGCAGGGGAAAGGCCAGCGTGGCGACTAATATCAGCAAGAGCCACGCGCCCAGCAGTTTGCCCGGTCGCCCTTTGACCAGTCCCACCCCGGTCACTGCAACGCTAGCGAGGGTTGCCAGAATGTATGTGGAAAGGTTCCCAAAAAGCGTCATGGCGAAAAACGCAAAAGGCACGTACTGCGCGAAAGACAGCGGCATGAGCCAGCCCGGCCGGTACACAAACAGCGCGCCCGGGATAATACGCGCCGAGGCAAACCAGTAGAAAGACAAAAAGGGCAGGCTCAGTAGGGTGGCGACCAGAGCGATCACCCAGGAAGGGGCCGCCAATGGTTTGTGCAAATTTTGCGTCGTCATTTGAAATCCTCCTGATGTTTCCCCTACTCCGGCAGCCGATACCCCACCACCTGCGCGGCGTGCGTGTCGGCGACGTACAGCACGTTGTCAAACACAGCAACACCCACCGGGTAGACCAGCAAGCCGGCATCGCCGCCGGTGACAGCCCGGTGGAACGTCCCATCGGCGGCAAAGGCCAGCACGCGGCGCTGTCCCGGTTCGGTCACGTAGACGGCATCCCCGAACACGGCCAGAAACGGCTTTTCCTCCGGGTTGTCCAGCCGCCACGAGGGAATTTGCCACTGTCGCACAAAGTCTCCCTGAAGTGTAAAGACTTGTACACGTCGGTTCCAGGCGTCCGCCACAAAGACTTCGGTTTCGTTCACGGCGATCCCCACCGGTTCGTTCATCAGCCCCGGATACGTCCCGCTGCCGCCAAACTCACGCAGGAACTTGCCGTTGGCGTCGAACACCTGAACGCGCTTGTTGCCGGTGTCGGTCACAAACACCTCGCCGTTGGGCGCGATGGCGACGCCGCGCGGGCCAAAGAAGAGACTCTGGCCGTTGGGGCTGAACGCGGCCACCTGCGCCAACGTTCCCCAGCTCGTCACGTACTGTCCGGCGACGTCGAATTTCTGGATGCGATGGTTCCACGTGTCGGCGACGTACAGATTCCCCTGCGCGTCCAGCGCCACATCCCACGGCTCGCTGAACTGCCCCGGCGCTGCGCCGAAGCCGCCCAGCGTGTCCAACACGGCCCCCCGCGCGGTGATGTGCCAAACACGATGCTGCGCCGTATCGGCCACGTAGAGCGTGCCGTCGGGCGAGACCGCCATGCCGCGCGGCGCAGCATTTGGCAGCGCCGCGACGCTCGATGTTGTCAGAATTTGTTCCCCGGCGCGGTAAGGGTCAGGCGCCACGGTCGCCTGCGGCCTCACCACCGGAGCTGTCGTCTCGCCCAGCCGGTAACTCCAGACTTCCCGCGCCAGGTCGCGGCGCACGTAGAGGCGGAATTCCTTGCGATAGGGCCAGGTTTGCAGGGTGAACGGCGCGCCGGGATTCTTCAACTGCGCGTAATGGGTGTAGTCGCGCCGCCAGAGAATGTCCCACAGCGCCCGGCGCATCTCAGGATCGCGCCACGCGCCAACGATCCGCGCCAGGGTCAGTCCCTTGTAGTCCTCCACCGGCCACCACAGGTACAGGTAATCAAAATGAATGTATTCCGCCCCCAGAATCTCCTCGACCACCGCATATTGGGGACTGCCGGCGATCACCACCGGGCACTCCAGCAGCCGGGCGCGATCCGGCGTCGTGCTGTAAAAATAGTTGTTGGGATAATCCACCATGTACCATGTGAGCGGCCACGAACCATCCTCGCCGTAGGCCACCTGCACGTCGTAGGGCGACCCCGTCACGCGCCAGGAGATGTCCTGCACCTGCTTCAACGCCACTTTAATATCGCCGGTGCTGTGCGCGTACACCAGGTACTCGGTCGCCATGTCGTAATTAACAAAGTTCGCTATCGCCATCGTGCGCACCGTCAGCCCGGCCAGCACGCCTGCCAGCAGCACGCCCCCCCAGCGCAGGGAGCGCGCCACGCCCAACCTCTCCACCGTCCAGAACAAGAGGCCGCCAAACACCACCGTCCCCAACAGCCCACCCAACACCTGCCCAAACGGGCCTAACTGCGCCAACGTCGGCCCGGCGGATGAAATGCCGCTCGACAACGCCGCCCGCCACGCGCCC
>Ga0116144_10004612_pt1 | contig 12964 bp, 5 predicted proteins | sample AD_UKC035_MetaG_FD_89746 | JGI IMG/M metagenome (GOLD analysis project Ga0116144, IMG submission 89746) | Active sludge microbial communities of municipal wastewater-treating anaerobic digesters from USA - AD_UKC035_MetaG | ecosystem: Engineered > Bioreactor > Anaerobic > Digestate | place: USA... | reverse complement strand
GGTGGATAGATTTTTTTATAGGCTCCTGCTACGAAAGTTTGAAAACCTGCTTTGTTTTTTAATTGAGTGCCATTATTTTTTTGAATGGCATTCTTAGATCCAAAATAATGAATCAAACCTAAATTTGCTGTCGCCATGTTAATTCCCAGATTAGGTATACCGGTACTTCCGTTTGAGAAGTGGGTGATACCTGTTCCAAGTTCTATTAGTGTAGATTCAGAAATTTCTTTTTCAAGATGAATGTCTATATGCATGACACCATTTAAATGTGTTCCTATGGCTGCGTTTTTTACATTCTCTTTGGTGTCAAAGATCTTTTCGATATAACCTAAGCCTACTCCATACCGAAGATGAAATCTCCAGTCATTCTTATTATGTAATGGAAAGTTAACAAATGGGTACACTGCAATTCCGGAGCCAAGACGATCAGGGTTGCCCAGGTTAAACCATGCTAATGTCCAGCCAATATCCGGGTAGAGAAATTTTTCTTGAAAAGATTTTCTGCCATCCGAAGGTTTCAGATAAGAAAGCTCAAATCCATAAGCATGTTTTTCCTGAAGTATTTCAAGAACGGGGCGATGTACAATGAGAAAACCATAAGTGCTTTTTATCTCAAACCCTGCTTTACCTCTGGTTGAATCTCGTGTTATTTGTCCATTCACCTGTGAAATACCGATGAATAGATAGGCGCACAGAATTGCCAGACAAAAATCTGTCTTTCGAATTAAAAAGCAAAATCGGCTTGAGAAGCTGGTGTCAAACTTATGTTCCATTATTCTGCCATTGTTCGGTAAAATATTAAAACATATGCTTAATAGGAATTAATCCTAAAAAAATAATTGATAGATAATTAGAAGCGGTAGCCCATTGAGAAATTCAACTGAATGGCAGGGTAGAAGTCGCCCTGACTTCTGTGATAATAATAATCATTATAATCATTCAGTATTTTATCATCTTCATTGCTGTCAAAGTAATTGATGCCTAATCCTGCATCCAGACCCAGGAAAAAGTTTTGCAAGATGGTAAAGTTAACGCTGGTATTAATTAGAAATCCCACTTGAGTTCTGCTGCGTCTTAAAACTGTATCGCTATAATATGGCTCAAAGCTATAGTTGAGGTTATAATCATATTCACCGCTAGCAAAATAAAACTGAGGGCCGAATGCAAATTTCACAGGGCCTTGTTTGAATGGATAGATCTTTAATGCCGGCATAAAATAATAGTAGGGCTGCTTAAGAGAGAATGATACCGGTAGTTTAAACCCAAAATACTCGTTTGTAGATATTCTTTCATAGCTCAGATTCACACCTACATCTGATCCGTAATTTGCATCAAGATGATTTATTGACATGGTCTGGATTGGGCTTATAGAGATTATATTTCTTCCAAATGCGGAGTTTTGTGCAGATGCATTTGTATAAATGCAAATTGAAATTAAAACGATTACAAGAGTTCTCATTGGATGCAGTTTTGTTGTAAAGATAATCATAGAGTATTGAACAGATTTAATAAATAAAATTTAGATTCAATTTTTTTATCCCTGGTCTTTAACGGAATATGTCATTGCATATTGTCAATAATCACGGATTATTCGGATTTCTTCTCTAAAATTTTAATTTTTTGTTCGATATCAATTTTTAAGGAATTTATTTGAATGAGATCAATGTCATCTCCTTTGATTCTTTTGTCATCTTGCTTGTCAATGTCATCGTGGATGATACTCTTTTTCAGGTTTTTTGATCTTTCGTCAAGCTCATTTTGTAGCCGTATTAAAGATGCAATACAATTATTAATGGTGTGAGTGCTTTCTGTGTTTAATCCTGTTTGTAGCAGGAGCTCTGACCCATCCCTCATGGCAGGTAATTTTTGTGGAATCAGATACGCACCTAAATAATTAACAGTTTTTGCATGAGTCCATCTCGAAGATTTGCTTAAGACCTTTTTATAATAATCCAGTTTGTCCAACCGGGTTTGGCTGCTATAAAATGAAGCAAGTTCAGATGTAACAACTGAAGCGCTATCCTTCTCAAGAATTTCTGCAAGCGTTATGGCCAATTCAGGATTTTTTTCTGCAATAATGCTGAATGCCGTCGCTTCAACCAGATAGGAATAATCCGGGATTGCAGCTTTGAAGAGTTCTTCATTTTCTTTATAAGGGTAAAATTGAGATATTGCCTCATAGGCTCCTGCCCGGACGTATGAGTTGCTGTCATTCTTTGCCAGGTTAATTAGTAGATCCCTGACATCTTCCGGTGCGTTTGATGCAAGCTCCCTGATGTATTTTATTGCATATTGTCTTATTGAAGCATTTTTATCTGTTAAAGCTCTTTTTATAAGCTGCGATTCCGGACTATTAATGCGATAATCTTTCCCAATTGCTACAAGCGCTTCATATCTGTCAAAAAAGAGAGGTGCATTATTAAATTGGTAAATCCATTCAGCATTGTTTTTATGATCAGTTTTGTTGTCGGTCAGCAACATTTTTTCTGCATCGACATTGACAAGTAAGGGTTGTTCAGTAAAATTGAAACTAAAACTTTGCACTAAACTGTCCATTACGATTCGTTTCTTCTCTATAGTTGATCCAAAATAGAAGTCTACATCCAATGGAAGTTTAAACACAGGATTTTTTTTCAGGTCCTGAGTTTGTCTCAAATCTATCTGTAATTCGCCTTTGTCATTATTCCACTTTGTACTTATGTCCAGCGATGGTTTACCGACATTCAAAAACCACTGATTAAAAAACCAGTTTAAGTCTTCACCAGTGACAGCCTCAAACTCAAGTCTCAGGTGATGATACTCAACAGGAGAAAATTTATATTTCTGAATATAGTTTTTTAATGCAGTGAAAAATGCTGGGTCGCCAACATATTTTCTAAGCATGTGTAAAACTCTCGCTCCTTTTTGATAGGAAATAGCATCATAAACATCTTCCCTGTTTTCATAGTGAAGCCGTATCAAGGGGTAGTCGTTTTTTTTAGTTGCCCTCAAATAAGTGTCCTGGTCATGCTTTCCATACTGGTCTGCCACATCGCGACCGTATTTATATTCCATCCATAAATATTCTCCATAACTTGCAAAGCCCTCGTTGAGCGTAACATTCGACCATGATTCACAAGTTAAAAGATTGCCGAACCAGTGATGTGCAAGTTCATGTGCAATGATATCTTCATAATTATAGTCGTTGTGTTCACGTGGATCCTGAAGCATGTTTATGCCATGAATTACAGCAGTGTTGTTTTCCATAGCTCCGCTTACAAAATCGTATACGACTGCCTGACTGTATTTTTCCCAGGGATAATTTTCTCCGAATAGCTTTGAGAAAAAGTCAATCATTTCCGGAGTCTTGCCAAAAATTAGTCTCGCATAGGGCTCATAATTTTTATCAAGGTAATAGCTTACTTCCATGTCTTCCCATTGGTCTTTCACAACTGCAAAATCACTTACGGCGATCATTGTCAGGTACGGAGCTAAGGCCAGATTCTGTTTCCAGTAATCAGTACGAGTTCCATCGGGATTATTGATCGAAGAAACATGTATTCCGTTTGATAATGTTTTAAATGAAGAGTCAACGGTAAGGTAAATTTCTTGTGTCATCCTCTGGCCGGGGTCTTCAATTGTAGGAAACCAAACGGAGTTGGATTCTGTTTCACCCTGAGTCCACAGTTGTCTCGGTTTATTAGGGTTAAGTCCATCCGCATTAATAAAATACAATCCCTTATCTTTTCTTATAGCTGCACTACCACCTTTCGGTAATCTTTCCGGTTGTGCAGAATAATTGATGACGATGTTAAGTGAATCGTGCCTGGTATAGCTATGATCAAGCTTGATGTTTATCTTATTGTTTTCATACTCATAGTTCAATGGAATTAAATCATCGGCTCGTTCTAATTCAACAGAATAAATTACCATTCCTCTTGCATCTAAAGTCAAACTGTCGGTTGAATAAAAATGTGGTCGTAGTTTTATATTTGCGCGTCCATGAAGTTCTCGTGTTTTCCAGTTTGGTTTTAATGCAAGCTCGGTGTGTACGAGATTGAAATGCTTTTTGTATGAAGACCTGTAACCTGGATGGGCTGCTATGTTCTTTTCAGTTTTGTCTGATCCCTGGGACAATTTTTCAGTTTCAATCGTTTTGCAGGAAAAAGAAAGTAAGGCGATGTAGAGTGCTAAGAGAAAATTCTTGATCATATACGGCGAAGGTAAGTGATTTCATATATCGTCAGTCTTATTCAATTAATTTAAAGGAGATCTTATCTGCTTTTGGATCTTTATTAAACAGTTTGTGTTAAATGATTATCTTTACAGCATGTACAAAGTCAAGGTTAACAATAAGGAATTCGAAGCTGAATTCGAGGGTGGCAAGAAGGAGATTTCCGGACGAACATTTGAAGCAGATATTCTGGAATATAAGAATGATAAGTTTCATATCATCAGAGACAATAAATCTCTTTCTGCCGAAATAGTGGAGGCAAATTATGCTGAGAAGACCTTTATTATAAAGGTGAACAATCATGATTACACTGTAAGTATTAAGGATAAATATGACATTTTGTTACGCGAAATGGGTATTGATATTGCTGCGGGTAGAAAGGTTAATGATATAAAAGCACCTATGCCGGGCCTTGTTCTTAACGTTCTTGTAGAAAACGGTCAAAAAATAATAAAAGGAGATGGCATCCTGGTGCTGGAGGCTATGAAAATGGAAAATGTTCTGAAAGCCCCTGCTGATGCGGTTGTTAAGAAAATAAGAATTGCAAAAGGTGATAAAGTTGAGAAAAACCAGATCATGATAGATTTAGGTTGATTTTGAAGGATTTTGAAGAATTTTGTTTAAACTTTTTAAGTCTTCAAGGGTAAAAATTTTTAAAATATTCATCTACCCTATGTATTGTTAGCAAATTTCCGCAAAAGGAATGTGTGCTTCCTTTAATTTAGGGGTTCAGTAGAGCCATGAAAACGATTATTAAGCTTCTGTTTTTTACTGTCGTTATAAGCCTATCCACTTCTGCACAGACATTCACAGGTGGTGGTGGTTCGATCATCACATTAACTGATACATCAAGGTTTAATTTAAACGTCAGCGGACTGTCGCCTTCGACGATGGATTTTACTTTTGGTCTTGAAGCAGTAACAATTTCTATTAGCCATACCAGAGATGCGGACATAGATTGTTTCCTTGCAGCACCGGATGGTACCTTGATAGAGCTCACCACAGATAACGGCGGGACATCCGACCATTATACTAACACTGTTTTTCGCCATGATGCCTCAACATCGATTACTTCAGGGCATGCGCCATTCACCGGAACATATAAGCCTGAGGGTGAATTGTGGCGAGTGAATAACGGGCAAAACGGGAATAGTACCTGGCAGCTGCGTGTAATTGATGATAATAATAATGGAGTAACAGGCTCGGTGACAAGCTGGAAGTTGAAATTTGGTAACACACCTGCGAAAACATTTATTTTTAATCAATCAAGCTTGCCTATAGTCGTGATAAATACCGGCGGCCAAAATATTGTTGATGATCCGAAGATCATCTGTGATATGGGAATAATATATAATGGTCCGGGACAACGTAACTATCTCACAGACCCTCACAATGATTATTCGGGAAAGATCGCTATTGAAATAAGGGGTTCCAGCTCACAGATGTTTCCAAAAAAATCTTATGGTTTTGAAACCCGTGGTCCTAATACACAAGTCGATTCAAATGTTTCGCTCTTAGGAATGCCACTTGAACATGACTGGATACTAAGTGCAAATTACTCGGATAAGTCATTTTGCAGAAATGTTCTGGCTTATCGGCTTGCCAATGAAATGGGGCACTATGCAGTGAGAACAAGATTTGTTGACGTAGTTATTAACGGTACCTATAAAGGTATTTATGTATTAATGGAATCAATTAAGCGTGATAAAGATCGCGTTGACATAAAGAAACTTTATAGTAATGAGACAAGCTATCCGGATATTTCCGGGGGCTATATCATAAAGATAGATAAAACCACGGGTACAGGAGGGGCAGGGTGGAACTCTCCCTACCAACCTATCAATCATTCAAATAATCAAAAAATTTATTTTCAGTATGATTATCCGAAACCTGACAGTATAGCACTGGCTCAAAAGTCATACATCCAGGCCTACGTGGATAGTTTTGAGAGCAGACTGAATGGACCAAATTTCAGAGACAGTGTTTTAGGTTATACAAAGTATATCGGAAACAATTCATTCATTGATTTTTTCTTCAGCAATGAAATAAGCAAGAACGTGGATGGCTATCGGATCAGTTCTTATTTATATAAGGATAAAGAGAAAACACTTAAAGCCGGACCGATTTGGGATTATGATATAGCCTGGGGTAATGCAAATTATTGCAATGCAAATTTAACGAGTGGCTGGTCTTATCAGCCGGCATGTACAGGTGACAGTTATCAGCCGCCTTTCTGGTGGTCTAAGTTGTTACAGGATACAAACTATGCTAACCAGATGAAGTGTCGTTGGGTAGAATTTCGCAGCAGTATTTTAAGCACATCACATATACATGGAATTATAGATTCTATAGCACAAGTGTTGGATGAGTCAAAGGACTGGAATTTTACAGCATGGCCTATTCTGGGTGTTTATGTTTGGCCGAATCCTTCTCCATATCCATCTACCTTTGCCGGTGAGATCAGCAATTTGAAAAGTTGGATTAGCTCACGGATGAGTTATCTGGACGCTAACTTACCGGGTAATTGTAATTGTTCGGTTTCGATTGCAAAGCAAAATGTATCATGCCAGAATGCTTGCGATGGTCAGGCGGTGGCATTGGGAATAAGCCCATATAAGAAAACGTATTTGTGGGATACCGGCTCTACAAGTGATACAATTCGAAATTTATGTCCCGGACAATTTGAACTCAGCTTTGAGGATGCGATAGGTTGTAAAAGAACGACATCGACGACAATCACACAGCCGGCTTTACTCACAGCCGGTGCGACAGTCGTTAATGCAACCTGTTCAGGTGGAACTTGCAACGGATCTTCGGTAGTGAGCGTTACAGGAGGTACTTCTCCATATACTTACAGTTGGAGCTCAGGACAAACCACAGGTACTGTCAATAATCTTTGTCCGGGTACGCATACCGTTACCATTACCGATGCCAGGGGCTGCAGTACATCCGTTGTTGTTAATATATCAAACCCGGGTGCGCCTACATTGGCAGTTGCGTCTCAATCGGCAGTTACATGTCCGGGCGGCGCTGACGGTTCGGCTTCAGTTTCAGTGAGCGGTGGAACTGCACCTTATAATTATTCCTGGTCACCTTCGGGAGGTACCGGTAATATGGCAAGCGGACTAAGTGCAGGAACATATACTGTAACAGTTACAGACCAGAATTCTTGTCAGAGTAATCGTTCCTTCACCATTGCCGCACCTTCAGCATTTACATCATCCATCAGCTCTCAAAGTCCTTTATGTTTTGGTGCAAGCACTGGAACTGCATCGGTTCAGGTGTCAGGAGGAACTTCGCCATATACATATTCGTGGTCTCCGGGTGGTGGCAGTTCTGCAACTGTTACGGGATTGGCAGCAGGAAATTATTCGGTAACAATCACTGATGCTGCTTCTTGTACGCATACAAAAAGTGTTGTCGTCACTCAACCAACTGTACTTACTACGAATATATCCGGTAATGCGGTCAGTTGCAATGCTGGCAATGACGGTTCCGCACAAGTAAATGTAAGCGGAGGAACATCTCCATATACATACCAATGGACTCCGGCGGGAGGAAATTCATCCTTTGCAGATTCCCTTTCTGCCGGAAGTTATTCCGTAATTGTTACAGATAATAATCTGTGTACCAAATCAGCTTCAGTAACAGTCGCCCAACCATCAGCAATTGTTGTTTCAACGTCAACAACTGCGGCAATGTGTGGTGGATCTGATGGTTCTGCAACGGTTTCTGCAACGGGCGGTACAGGACCTTATCAGTATCTGTGGCTTCCCACAGGAGGAACTACAAGTCAGGCACAAAATTTAAGCGCCGGAACATATACTGTTAGAGTAACAGATAGTCGTGGATGCAGTGTCAGTGGACAGGCAAATGTTGTTAACTCAAACGGTTTAAGTTCATCGGTGAGTAACAAAACTGATGTTTCCTGTTATGGAGGTAGTGATGGATCAGCAGCTGTTATAGCAAGCAATGGAAATCAGCCTTATTCTTATTCATGGTCTCCATCGGGAGGAACACTTGCCTCTGCAAGCGGACTTTCTGCAGCTATCTATACAGTAACAATTACAGACAACCTGGGCTGTATAAATATTCAACAAGTAAATATTCTTGAACCTTCTGAATTATTAGTCAGTGCCGGAAGTAGCCCTGTAACATGTTTTGGAGGTAGTAATGGTACTGCTGCAGCCATCGTTTCAGGTGGTAGAGGGCCATATCAATATCACTGGAGTCCTGCAGGCGGTGTGAGTTCATCTGCAAGTAATCTGATAGCCGGAAATTATTCAGTCCTTGTGACAGATGATCATGCCTGCACTGTTTCCAGATCTGTTGTTGTTGATCAATCATCTCCTATCCAAATTATATTTTCAAAAGAAGATGCCAAATGTGGCTTAAGCAATGGAGAAGCAAGTTGCTCAGTCAGTGGAGGAATTGGTCCTTATTCAGTTTTGTGGCCTTCAACCGGTGATACTTCTTTTTCTGTTGAAGGTTTGAATTCAGGAATGTATTCAGTGATCATCACCGATTCGATGAACTGTTCTAAGATTGATTCAGTGAATATTGGAGATACGCAAAGACCGGTACTTAGTATAGATTCTCAGTCGGCAGTAACGTGTAATGGCGGAAGCGATGGCTTTGTGAGTCTTATGACAAATTCAGGTACAGGTCAAATGAGCTATACCTGGTCTCCGTCAGTATCTTCGACCCATTCAGCTTCCGGTCTGAGTGGAGGAATTTATACAGTGAGCGTTACTGACAGTGCAGGGTGCAGGGATTCACTCAGTCTGCAGGTTGTTGAACCTGCACCTTTGGCAATGATTTTATTTGTTACTGATGTTGCATGTTTTGGTGCTGACAATGGTCAGATCTTTGCAGATCCGGGTGGAGGAACACCACCATATAATTTTCTTTGGAGTCCGGGTGGACAAGTTGGGGACACCGTGAAAAATTTAGCACCCGGCAGCTATTCAGTATTGCTGACAGATCAAAACTTATGCACAGCTTCAGCAACTGCAAATGTAGTGCAACCAAGTGCCTTAAGTTCAGTAGTAGTGAGTACAGATGAAACATGTGGCGGACTTTGTGATGGCACAGCCTATGTTCAGCTAAGCGGAGGTACACAGCCTTATCGTTTTGAGTGGTGTGATGGCGATACTTCAGCCTTTGCTCAAAATTTATGTGAAGGAATATGTCATGTGATGATACTTGACGGGAATAATTGTCTGCATACAGATAGTTTTCTAATTGAAGGACCTGATCCTTTGGATGTGTCGATTCTACACAACGATGTCACTTGTGCCGGATGTTCAGATGGAACAGCGATGGCTACCGTCACAGGAGGAAAAAGTCCCTATACATATTTTTGGACACCTTCAGGGCAAACAAATGCATCTGTTTCGGGACTGAGTGCAGGAGTCTATGAACTTTGTGTCACAGACTCAGAAAATTGCGTGAAATGTGAAGTCATAGAAGTTCTTGACGGAACTATCGGGATTTCAGAACATAGCCACACTTCATCCTTTTATGTTTTCCCAAATCCATTTGTTACTAAAACTACTTTTATTTTTTCACTTAAGACAAATCAGCATGTTCGTCTTGAGATTTTCGATTTAAAAGGAGTTCTGGTTCGTAGCTTAATGGATATGGAAATAAGTGCCGGAGAACATGTACTCTCTTTCGATGCAAAAGACATGGCTTCAGGAATGTATTTCTATAGATTTATTTCGAATGAAAGGGTTCAAAGTGGAAGACTGCTGCTTGAACGAGATTTCTAATCAACAAATCATTGTTTTTGTTTTTATGCAAGGATGAACTGTTGAAAATCATCTTTCTTCTTCTTGTTTTATGTTCCATAAACATGTAGGTTTGAGATACAATATCTCGGCCAATGTTTTTACGCTTAATTTCAATACTTGCTTTTGTTCTCATTCATAGTTTTACTGCGAATGCTCAATCTATCAGTGGAACAATTCGTGATGGAAAAACAAATGAATCAGTCATCGGTGCAGTGGTAACTCTTAAAGGTAGTAGCATCGGTACAGTAACTGACCTGGATGGGAAATTTGAACTGGCAGTCGACAGAGTGCCTCCCTTTGTCATCGTGGTTACATTCGTTGGTTATGAACCACAGGAGCTGACGGTTAATTCAATTGACCAATCCTTCAACATCAAGATGGAGTCAAAAGAAATCGAGTTGAAAGGTGTTGATATTACGGGAAGCAGGATCTCAGAGAAACAAAAAGAGTCTCCATTGACAGTAGAATCAATGGATATAATTGCAATTAAAGAGTGCGCACAAACTTCTTTTTATGAGGCACTCGGAACCATGAAAGGTGTTGACCTCACCAGTGCTTCTCTCGGATTTACAATCGTTAACACAAGAGGCTTTAATAGTACTTCACCTGTTCGCTCATTGCAGGTTATCGACGGTGTTGACAATCAGGCACCCGGCTTGAATTTTTCTTTAGGTAATTTTTTGGGCAGTTCGGAATTGGATGTTCTAAAAGTCGATATGGTAGCAGGAGCCAGCTCTGCATTTTATGGTCCGAATGCCTTTAATGGAGTGATAAGCATGACAACGAGGAGTCCATTTGTCAAGCCAGGATTAGAAATAGAATTTAAAACTGCCTCTTTGGGTTCTGTTGACGGACCGGGTTCCTGGGTGTCGAATCCGGATTATATTCAAGGAGCCATTCGTTGGGCTCAGGTGTTTAAGAATAAAGCAGGTGTCGAAAAATTGGGTTATAAGCTGAATGCATTTTATATGCAGGCTGATGACTGGGAAGCAAATAATCTGGATGCAACACCACAATCCAGAAACGATGTAAACAATCCTGGCGGATATGATGCTGTGAACCGATATGGTGATGAATACAATAGTAATAACGATGCATCTGCAATAGCGACACTGCGTCCGGGATTAGGTATTTGGTATCGCACCGGGTATGAAGAGAGGGATATTGTAGATTATGGCACACACAATTTAAAATTAAATGCAGCGATACACTATAAAATTACCCCCAAGATCGAAGCGATCGTTTCGTCAAATTTTGGAAATGGGACGACAGTGTATCAGGGTGACAACCGATACAGCTTAAAGGATATTTATTTTTATCAGCAAAAGGTAGAGCTGAAGCAAGATGACAAGTTTTTTATTCGTGCTTATACCACAAACGAAGACGCTGGAAATTCTTATGATGCCTTTGTTACTGCATTGTTGTTGCAAACTTCGGCCAAAGGTGATAGTAGATGGGCACAGGATTACAGTAATCGTTGGAATACGACATACAGACCAAAAGTAAATGCCTTTCCTGAAAGCTATACTCAATTACAAAGTCAATATCCTAATTATTCTGATTACGTAAATGCGATCAATCCATGGTTGTTGGAAATGTATCCTGATTCACTTTATAAATATCATGATGCAACGCGAGCCTATTCTGATCAGGTAGTGGCAATAGCAGGTCAGTTCCCCCGCTTTGAACCCGGAACAGCATCATTCGACTCAGCTTTTAATGCAATTACTTCAACTTATTACACTGATGGAGGTTCACGGTTTTACGATAAATCATCTTTGTATCACATACATGCAGAATACAAATTCACTCCTAAGCCTGTTGATATTACCGTTGGAGCCAATTATAGAATGTACAAGCCTGATTCAAGAGGAAACATTTTCAAGGATACAGGAGACGTAGTTATCCGCAACTATGAGTACGGCTTTTATACAGGATTTCAAAAACGTGTAGCTAATGATAAGCTTCGTCTCGACCTTACAGCAAGGATTGATAAGAATGAAAACTTCGACTATTTATTCTCGCCGGCCTTGAGTGCTGTATATACTTTTAAACCTACTCAAATTGTTCGTGCATCATTTTCTTCTGCGATCCGTAATCCTACCCTTGCAGATCAATTTCTGTATTATAATGTCGGCCGTGCACTGCTTGTTGGAAATCTAGATGGCTTTGATTCACTTGTTACCCTTGAAAGCATGTTCGCAGCTTTTAACACAGGTGATCAGGATACCCTTGTGTATTTTAACGTCGATCCAATCAGGCCCGAGAAAGTAAAGACTATTGAAATTGGTTACCGTACGACGCTTTTCAAAAGTCTCTATGCTGACATAGTTGCCTATTATAGTTGGTATACTGATTTTATAGGTTATAAAATAGGGGCATCCGTAACTTATCAACCTGCCGTAAATTTATTTGATCTAAATCAAATTTACAGAGTGGCTACAAATTCGAAGGATCAGGTAACAACGCGTGGAATATCTGTAGGGCTGACCTATTATTTCAGAAAGTTTTTTTCAATTAATGGAAATTACAGTTATAATGTATTGGATCGTAGAGATTCAAATGATCCTCTGATTCCAGCATTTAACTCACCTGAAAATAAATTCAATATTGGTCTGGGCGGTCGGGATCTTGACTTGTATCTATTAAATAAAATACGGATTCGCAATGTTGGATTCATGGTAAACTACAAATGGATCCAGGGATTTGATTATGAGGGATCTCCTCAGTTCACAGGATATGTGCCAAAGTATGATCTGGTAGATGCCCAAATTTCGTACAGAATTCCAAAGATAAAAACCATCCTTAAATTAGGGAGCTCAAACTTGCTTAATAACAAGAAGTTTACAGTTTATGGAGGCCCATATGTAGGCCGCATGGCATATGTCTCTGTCCGCGTGGAATTGGTCAGGTAAGAATCTGTAGTCCGGATTAAGTCTGATAAAAATTGGATTCG
>Ga0116144_10004608_pt1 | contig 12976 bp, 12 predicted proteins | sample AD_UKC035_MetaG_FD_89746 | JGI IMG/M metagenome (GOLD analysis project Ga0116144, IMG submission 89746) | Active sludge microbial communities of municipal wastewater-treating anaerobic digesters from USA - AD_UKC035_MetaG | ecosystem: Engineered > Bioreactor > Anaerobic > Digestate | place: USA... | reverse complement strand
TCTGACGGTGGACGGAGAGTTTTTGTCTGTCTCAATCTTTGACCACTCGCCATTTTCGCGTTTGCGGGCCGGAAGTCCCTGCCCACCAGCGTAAACACCTCCCAATGCGGGAGCCGAGACCACGCCCAGAACAGGAAGGCCGTTATGCACCAAGGCAATATTGACGGTGAATTCGCCGTTGCGTTTCAAAAACTCGCGCGTTCCGTCCAGCGGATCAACCAGCCAAAAGGTTTTATGCCCTTCGCATTTTTCCGCTTCTTCTTCAGATACGATGACGATGTCAGGCGTCAATGTTTTCAAAGCGTCGACAATGATGCGGTTGGCGGCGAGATCGGCTTCGGTCAACGGACTTTTATCGTCTTTGACCACTTTCTCGATTTCGGGGCGGGCATAAACTTCCATGATGGCATCGCCTGCACGGTCGGCAATCTCGATGCAACGTTCCAACCAATCTTCAAGCGGGAAACCCATACCTAGACAAATCCTTTTTTCGTCAAGTGCGCGAGCGCCATATCGGCCAAGCCTTCGGCGCTTTGTTCGGTTGTTTTCAACACCAGCTCGGGATGCTCAGGCTCTTCATAAGGAGAGCCAATCCCTGTGAAGTTCGGAATTTCTCCGGCGCGGGCCTTTTTATAAAGACCTTTGACATCTCTGCTCTCGGCCACGTCAAGCGGCGTGTCGACAAAGGCTTCGATAAAATGATCGTCGCCGATAATGTCTCGCGCCATCTGGCGTTCGGCGCGGAAAGGCGAGATAAAGGACACAATGGTGATCAGACCTGCATCGCTCATCAACTTTGCGACTTCGGCAACGCGGCGGATATTTTCGGCGCGGTCGGCTTCGGTAAAGCCCAGATCACGGTTGAGGCCGCGGCGGATGTTATCCCCGTCCAGAATCATTGTATGCGCACCACGGGCATGAAGTTTTTTCTCAAGCACGTTGGCAATTGTCGATTTGCCTGCACCGGAAAGTCCGGTCATCCACAACACGCAGGGTTTCTGGCCTTTGGCGGCAGCGCGGTCGTCGCGTTCCAATTCAAGTTTTTGCGCGTGGACATTTTCCGAACGACGCATCGGGTGAAGGATCATCCCCATTGCCACTGTTTCAAAGGTCAGTCGGTCGATCAGAATAAACGCGCCGAGCGTTTTGTTATCGTCGTAGCTTTCGAATGCCACCGGACGATCCAGCAACGCATCGCATACACCGATTTCGTTCAGGTCCAATGATTTGGCCGCACGGTGTTCAAAGGTGTTCACATCAAGGCCGTAATCGGGACGCGAGATCGTGCAGATGGCGGAATTGGTTCCCGTGCGGAACAGATACTGGCGACCCGTAATCATCGGTTTTTCCGACATCCACAGAATGCGCGTTTTGAAAATATCGGCCACATCGCACGGATCGTTCGCCGCCGCCAACACGTCGCCACGCGAAATGTCGATTTCATCGGAGAGAGTCAATGTGACCGCTTTGCCTGCCTGCGCTTGTGGCAGATCGCCGTCATAGGTGACGATGCGTTTGACTGTGGAAGTTTTGCGCGACGGAAGAACCATGACCGCATCGCCCGCATGGATCATGCCCGATGCGATTTCACCCGCAAAGCCACGGAAATCAAGATTGGGGCGGTTGACCCATTGCACCGCCATCCGGAACGGGGCGGCGGCGATATCTTTGCCACTCACATCCACCTGTTCGAGATAAGTAAAGAGCGGGACGCCGTCATACCAGTCCATCCGATCCGATTTGGTGACAATGTTATCGCCTTTGAGGGCTGAAAGCGGCATGACCTCAATCGTCTTGAACCCCAGATTTTCAGCCATCTTCAAGTAGTCAGCCTTGATCCGTTCATAGGTGTCTTGCGCAAAGTCCACCAAATCCATTTTATTGACGGCAACAACAATATGTTTCACGCCCAGCATCGAGACAATAAAACTGTGGCGACGGGTCTGGGTCAGAACGCCTTTCCGCGCGTCGATCATCACAATGGCCAATTGCGCGGTCGAGGCGCCGGTGGCCATGTTACGCGTATATTGTTCGTGACCGGGGGTGTCCGCCACAATGAATTTGCGTTTGTCTGTCGCGAAAAATCGATAGGCCACGTCGATGGTGATTCCTTGTTCGCGTTCGGCGGAGAGACCATCCACCAACAGCGCAAAGTCGAAATCGCCGCCGGTGGTCCCGAATTTCTTGCTGTCATTTTCAAGGGACGCCAACTGGTCTTCGAAGATCATTTTCGATTCATACAACATCCGTCCGATCAGCGTTGATTTGCCGTCATCAACCGAGCCGCAGGTGATAAAGCGCAGCAAGGTTTTGTTGTCATCAAAAACCAAAGGAGCCGACATTAGAAATACCCCTCTTTTTTCTTGCGTTCCATCGAGCCTGATCCGTCTTTGTCAATCGCGCGGCCTTGGCGTTCCGAGGTTTTGGCGAGCAGCATTTCCTGAATAATGTCATCCAGATTTGCAGCGTCCGATTCAATCGCGCCCGTCAGCGGATAACATCCCAGCGTGCGGAAGCGCACTTTTTTCATTTGCGGTTTTTCATCCGGCCCCAGCGGGAAGCGGTCATCATCAAGCATCAGCAGCATGCCGTCACGTTCGACCACGGGGCGTTCTTTGGCATAGTAGAGCGGCACAATCGGAATATTCTCGCGGGCGATATATTGCCAGATATCGAGTTCGGTCCAGTTGGAGAGCGGAAAGACGCGAATGCTCTCCCCTTTTCTTTTATAGCCGTTATAAAGGCTCCATGGCTCGGGCCGCTGGTTCTTCGGGTCCCAGCGGTGGTTTGCATCGCGGAAGGAGAAAATCCGTTCCTTTGCCCGCGACTTTTCTTCGTCACGCCGCGCGCCACCAAATGCCGCATCGAATTTGTATTGATCAAGCGCCTGTTTCAGGCTTTCGGTTTTCATCACATCAGTGTGAACAGAAGACCCGTGGGTGAACGGCCCGATGCCCTGCTTTACCCCTTCTTCGTTGATATGGACGATGAGATCGAGCCCCAGATCCTTCACACGCTGGTCACGGAATTCAATCATCTCGCGGAATTTCCACGTCGTATCTACATGCATCAATGGGAATGGCGGTTTGGCCGGATAAAACGCCTTCATAATCAGGTGGAGCAAAACCGAGCTGTCTTTGCCGATGGAATAGAGCATCACCGGATTGTCGCACTGGGCAACCGTTTCACGAATTATGTATATACTCTCGTTTTCGAGGGCATCGAGATTGGATTGAGATTGCACGTTGATCATGCAGACTTCTAGCAACCAAATGGACCTTTTTCAAGGGATCCTTTAGCCTTTTACCGTCTGTTTCGGGTGTCGGGCAATGACGTGATGCGCTCGTAAACGGCCACAGTTCTTTGAGCCATGGCGGCAAAGGTAAAATGGTTTTCATAGCGTTTACGGCCCGCCTGCCCCATTTTTTCCAAAGCGTCACGGTCTTTCAGAAGGGTTTCAAGGGCCATTATCAGTGCTTCGTCAGAATTTGGTTCAACCAAAATTCCCGTTTCATTAGGGGAGATCAATTCCCCTACTCCGCCGACATTCGTGGCCACAACCGGAAGCCCCGCGCGCATCGCTTCGATAATCGTGAGAGGCAAACCTTCCCAATTGGTGATGAGCGCGTATAGATCGCTTTTTTCCATCAGGTTGTCGATGTCCGTCCGTTCGCCGAGAAAATTGGCTTTCTCATCCAGTCCCAGTTCGTAGGCCAGATGGCGCAGTTCCAGATCGTCGCCGCCCCCGACAAAACCCAGAGTCCAATTTTGCTCCCGGCACGCTTTCAAGGCACGCAGTAATCGCGCATGATCTTTTTGCGGACCAACCCTTGCCACCATCAAAATTTTAAGAGGCGCGCTCGTGTCATGTGCGCGGCTGACGAGTGGCACATATGGCATCCCGTTCCAGATCGCAGTGATTTTATCCTCGGGGGCAATGTGGTTTTTCAAGGCCAGTTCACGGTCAAAATTGCTGACAGTAATAATATGGTTTCCGAACAGGGCGCAGAATTTTTCGATGATTTTATAGATCATCCGCTGAGTCTTTGGGACGCCGTCGGTAAAAGCCCAACCGTGGGCGGTGAAGACCACCGGAATACCCAGCGACCATGCTGCAAGCCGCCCGAGAATTCCCGCCTTGGAAGAGTGGCAGGTCAGGATGTCGGGCTTTTGTTCTTTCAAAACACGGCGGATTTGCAAAAAAGCCTTCAAATCCTTAACGGGATGGATTTGACGCTGCAAATCCTCAATTTCCGTATATGTAACGCCGTTTTGTTCCAGAAAGTCGGAGACTTTGCCAGGCCAGCCCGAGAGCAGCAGTGGTTCGTGGCTCTGCCCCTTCATCCACAAGCACAGATCGCGCACATGAACTTGTGCGCCGCCGAATTCGTCCATTCTGGTGATAAGATAGGCGATTTTCATGGCCGAAACCATAGACGGAAACGGGCTTTTTTCCAACTGAAATTGACTTAATATATTGACTTGGAGAGGGGCGGTTATTAGGATGCCCCCAATTTTGAGAGATTTGGAAAATGAATTCCCAAGCCTTAGCCTATACCCCTGAAGTCGAACGTGAAACCGCCGCGATCCGCGAGCGTTTGTCCATTGTCGTCGATGAAAAGAAGTGGCGGATCGCCGCCCCCTATGTTGCCGAAATCAACCGCCTGAAGCGCGAGAAGAATGCGATTATCCTCGCCCATAACTACCAGCCTTCGGATATTTATTTCGGTGTTGCGGATGTGACGGGGGATTCCCTGAAGCTTGCGCAAGAGGCCGCCAAGACCACTGCCGATGTCATCGTTCAGGCCGGTGTTTATTTCATGGCAGAGACCGCCAAGGTCCTCAATCCCCATAAAACCGTTCTGATCCCCGATATGCACGCCGGTTGTTCTTTGGCCGATTCTATTACCGCCGCCGACATTGCATTGCTTCGTCAAAAATATCCGGGCGTTCCGGTTGTGTCGTATGTGAATACGTCAGCCGAAGTCAAAGCCGCGTCGGATGTGTGCGTAACGTCAGGCAATGCGATCAAGATTGTCAAGGCGATGAATGTGCCGAAACTGATTTTCCTGCCGGATGAATACCTCGCGAAATATGTGGCGAGCCAATGTCCCGAGACCGAGATCATTGCGTGGAAAGGTCATTGCGAAGTGCACGAGCTGTTCACGCCGGAATATATCCGCGAGATCCGCGCCGAGCACCCGGGCGTTGTGGTTCTGGCTCACCCTGAATGTGCGCCGGACGTTTTGGCCGAGAGCGATTTCGTCGGATCGACCGCGCAAATGCAAGATTACGTGACGGACAAGCATCCACCGCGCGTTGTCCTCATCACCGAATGCTCAATGAGCGACAATGTGTATGCGGAAAACCCCGACCTTGAATTTATCAAGCCGTGCCAGCTGTGTCCGCATATGCAGTTAATGACTCTGCCCAAAATTCTTCATTCGCTGCAAACCATGACCCATGAGGTCAAAATCGAGAAAGCCATTCAGGAGAAGGCTTTGTTGTCGATTCAAAAGATGCTGGATTTGAGCAAGTGAGCACGCTGATTTCCCCTCCTCCGGTTGTGTGGGCCGACATGGTACGTCTAGCCGTACAGGAGGATCTGGGGCGACGCGGTGACATCACGTCCCGTTCTATTTTTTCAAATAAAGATCAAGGACGTGCTGCGTTCATGGCCCGCAAGGGCGGTGTTGTCTGCGGACTTGATGTGGCGCGTGAAGTTTGCCGCATTTGCGACGCTGCGCTTATTTTTACCCCTGAAAAGCAGGATGGCGATGTTGTGAAGGCCGGAGATGTTCTGGCCCGCATCGAAGGTCCGGCGATTGGTATTCTGGAAGCTGAACGGACTGCGCTCAACTATCTTTCGCATTTATCCGGCGTTGCGAGTATGACGCATCGCTTTATCGAGATTGTAGCCGGAACGAAAGCCAAAATCTGTTGTACGCGCAAGACCACACCCAATTTGCGGACACTTGAAAAATATGCCGTCGTCTGCGGCGGTGGGAGCAATCACCGTTTCGGGCTGGATGACGCCGTCCTCATTAAAGACAATCACATTGCGATGGCCGGAAGCGTTGGAGCCGCTATCACCCGTGCGCGTGAAGCCGTGGGGCATATGATCAAGATTGAGGTTGAAGTCGATACGCTTGTCCAGCTTGAAGAGGTTTTGACACACAAAGTCGATGCGGTGTTGCTCGACAATTGGCCGCTTACGGATTTTGTTCAAGCGATCAACGTGATTGACGGGCGGGCCGTGGTAGAAACATCGGGCGGCATTTCCCTCGATACCGTGCGGGCTGTTGCCGAGAGCGGCGTCGATCTGATTTCCGTCGGGGCATTGACCCATAGTGCACTGATCCTTGATATCGGGCTGGATATTTTTTAATAAAGGTGGTTGGTCATGACCAAGATTGCTGTTGCCGGAGCGGGTGCTGTTGGGGCGGCTGTGTGCCGTGCGTTAATCCAAGGAATTGACGGATTTGAACTGAGCGCTATTTCCGATCTTAACCCCGACAAGGCGCGCAGCCTGATTGGCCTGTCCGTCGATGTTCCATTTGTTGCAATTGGCGAGATTGCAAATCACGCCGATTGGGTGGTCGAGGCGCTGCCCGCAGCGGCGGTTCCCGCATTGGCTGAACAGGTCTTGGGGCAAGGCAAAACATTGGTAATGATTTCTTCGGCTGCTCTTCTTCTTTATCCTGAATTGATAAAAAAAATTCAATCGACCAAAGGGCGTGTGCTGGTGCCATCAGGCGCGTTGATTGGCATGGACGGGTTGAATGCATTGGCCGAGCACGGTGTTGATAGCGTGGAGCTGACTACCACCAAGCATCCGCGGTCATTGCAAGGTGCGCCACATATCATCAAGAATGCGATTGATCTGAACTCTATTACTTCTCCTACCGTGATTTTTTCGGGGAATGCGCTGGAAGCGGCCGCGGCGTTTCCGGCCAATGTCAATGTGGCGGCGACGCTCACTGTTGCGTCGCGCCTATCGCCCGAGCGGGTTCAGGTGCGGGTTTGCGCCGATCCGTCAATGACATCCAATCGTCACGAGGTCGTGGCCAAGGGCGCGTATAGTACCTTGAGATTTTCGGTCGAAAATATGCCCGACCCAGCCAACCCCAAGAGCAGCGCCCTTACCGCATCGAGTATTATTGCGATGCTGCGGCGACACTATTCTCCGTTTGTGATCGGGACTTGATTTTTTATTTCTGTGCGGCGCGGATTTTGCGCCATTTGGCGACGTTCCTATTGTGTTCGGCCAATGTCGACGAAAAGACATGCCCGCCTGTTCCATCTGCCACAAAATAAATGAAGCTGTTGGATTCCGGATTCAGGACCGCTGCAATCGCTTCGCGTCCCGGATTTGCAATCGGCGTCGGCGGCAAACCCGCATACTTGTATGTGTTATAAGGCGAGTCGATTTCAAGGTCTTTTGACAACAGACGACGGCCCAGCGGCCCCTGCCCTTCGTTTTTCGGCTTGCCGTTTGTCAGGGCGTAAATCACCGTCGGATCAGATTGAAGCGGGATGCCCTGTTTCAGGCGATTGATAAAAACGCCCGCGATGGTTTTACGTTCGCGCGCTACGCCTGTTTCTTTCTCGACAATCGAGGCCAGCGTGACTGCCTGTTCCCATGTTGTGAACGGCAGGTCTTTTGCGCGTTTGTCCCACAGCTCTGCTTTCAGGTCCGTCATGGATTTTTGCATTTCGGCAAGTTTTTTTGCTCGGGGTTCGTTACGTTCATAAAGATAGGTTTCGGGCAGAAGCGTGCCTTCGGCGGGAATATCCGTTACTTCACCTGTCATGTTCGGAGAGGAGTTCAAAAGCCTCACCATCTCAAAAGAGGTGAGGCCCTCAGGAATCGTAACTTTGCGTTGAACCACTTTGCCTTCGGAAAGTAGTTTCAGAATGTCGGCCATGGTTGCACGGGAAGCGATTTCATACTCACCCGCTTTGAGCGTTGTTTTATCGCCCGCAAGTTTGACCGCTGCGACAAAAACCCATTTTTCGGGGATTAAATTTTGTTGCTTGAGAGATGTTGCAATCTGTCGCGTTCCCATCCCTTTGGACACGACAAATGTCGTCGGTTCAGTCAGAGCTCCGGGTTGTTTGTAAAGGTGGACGCCATAGGCAATCACACAAGCGGCAAGAAGAATTGCCGTCATCAAAAGTGAGATCAGAAGTTTCATAATTCCTTACCGGAAGGCTTTTAAAACCAGTGACGCATTGGTGCCACCAAACCCGAACGAGTTGGACAGCGCGATTTCCACTTTCTTTTCCTTGGCCACTTTCGGAACCAGATCAATTCCCTGACAAGGTTCGGAAATGTTTTCGAGGTTCAGGGTCGGTGGCAGAATTCCGGTTTGCATGGCCTTGACTGTATAGATCGCTTCGACAGCGCCGGCGGCCCCCAGCAAGTGGCCGATGGCCGATTTGGTCGAAGACATCGCGGTTGTTTGGATAGCCGAGCCGAAGAGGCGTTTGACCGCCGTACATTCGATTCCATCCCCAAGCGGCGTCGAGGTGCCGTGGGCGTTGATGTAGTCGATCTGGTCAGGAGATACTTCTGCTCGTTTCAAAGCTGCGCGCATCGCGCGGAACCCACCGTCACCATCTTCGGCCGGGGAGGTGATGTGGTAGGCATCACCAGACAAACCATACCCGATGACTTCGGCATAGATTTTCGCGCCGCGTTTTTTGGCGTGCTCAAGTTCTTCGAGAATGACAATACCGGCACCCTCGGCAATCACGAAACCGTCACGACCTTCGTCAAACGGACGGGAGGCATGTTCCGGATCATCGTTATAAGAGGTGGAGAGTGCGCGGGCTGCCGCAAATGAAGCGACGCCCAAACGGTTGACAGCGGCTTCGGCGCCGCCAGCCACCATTACGTCTGCATCTCCCAACGCAATCAGTCGAGACGCATCACCGATGGCGTGGGAGCCACTAGCGCAGGCCGTCACCACGGAATGGTTCGGACCTTTAAAGCCGTGTTTGATCGACACGTGACCGGACGCCAGATTAATCAGCATGGCCGGAACCGCAAACGGGGACACACGACGTGGTCCCTTGGCAATCAGGGTTTCAGAGGTTTCGAAAATGCTTTGCAATCCGCCGATACCAGAACCGATCAAAACGCCGGTGCGTTCACGATCTTCGTCGGTTTGCGGAACCCAGCCAGAGTCGGCTACGGCTTCGTCGGCGGCCATCATCCCGTAAATTATGAAGGTATCGACTTTCTTTTGTTCTTTCGGTGACATTGTATCGTCGGGATTGAAACCGTCTTCATATCCTTCGCTTTGATACGGAACCAGACCCGCAATCTGCGAGGACATGTCCGACACATCAATGCGCGTCACTTTGCGGATACCACTCTTACCGGACGTCAGAGCCGCCCAGTTTTTTTCAATTCCTTTTCCCAAGGGGGAGACAATCCCCATACCGGTAATAACTACTCTTCTCATCATCGGCTCATTCTGGTTACTGAAGGTGAGGTTAATTTAAATAAAGAAAAGGGCCGCGCCAAGATATAAATATGGCGAAGCGGCCCTGTTCAATAAATTTGCACCGAAATTAAGCAGCTTTTTGGCTGATGAAGCTAACGGCGTCACCGAAGGTTTGGATTTTTTCGGCTGCGTCGTCAGGAATTTCGATGTCGAATTCTTCTTCGAATGCCATGACCAGCTCAACCGTATCCAAGGAGTCGGCGCCCAAATCGTCAATGAAACTTGCGTTTTCCGTTACTTTGTCTTCGTCAACGCTCAGATGCTCGATAACGATTTTTTTAACGCGGTCTGCAATATCGCTCATAATTTTATTCCCAATTAGTTTGTTAAATCAATTTTCAGAACGGTTGGAACATAAACGGCCTTTTTTCATTTGGCAAGTGCGAAGAGAGTCACTTATCCACAGGTCTGTTTTATGTAATCCACAATCTCCAGCCATGTGGCAAAAACCCGCTCCGCCCCTGCCCCCTTCAGGATTTGTGTGGCCGCCGGAGGGTTGTGACTGGCTGCGGTGAGCGCGAGTGTTCTCATGCCCGCGGCAACGCCTGCGTTCACACCTGAAATACTGTCCTCAATCACCAGACAATTCTCAGGTGCGACATTTTTCCGCTCGGCCGCATAGAGGAACAAGTCGGGGGCAGGTTTGCCGCGAGCAACATCTTCGGCTGTAAAAATCCGGTCTTCGCCAAACAGATCATAAAGCTCCAAAGCCTTGAGCGATTCGGTCACGTTCTCGCGCTCGCCGTTCGAGGCCACGCAAATTTTATAATTGGCCGAAAGGTGCAATACGGATTCAACCGCATCCGCCACAGGTTTTAATTCATCCGGAATTCGTTCGATGAACAGATCCATATAATCCCGCACAAAATTTTCGGGCAACCTGATGTTTTCTCGTTGTTCGATGAGCATACAAACCGCTGGCATTCCCTTGCCCGCAAAATGATCAAGACAATAGTCGAGCGTGTAGTGAGGATAGCCCATTTCCACCAATAAATCGGAGATCGCGCGGTTATGCACTTTTTCCGAATCAGAGAGTGTTCCGTCGCAATCGAAGATAATCAGTTCGTTGGGCAATTCTTACTCCTCGATCACAATGCGCGGTGCAGGTCTTTGGGCTGCACCTAATCCGTTCAGTACGTCGGCGGCGATTGATTTGAAACTTGCGGCCTGCGGACTTTCGGGATCGGTTACAACCACGGGGGTTCCGGCGTCTGAAAATTCACGAATCTTGGCGTGAAGCGGAATTTCGCCGAGGAACGGGACGCCGAGCTTTTGTGCCTCTTCCCGTGCCCCGCCGTGACCGAAAATATCTTCGCGGTAGCCGCAGGACGGGCACAGATAATAGGACATGTTCTCGATAATACCCAGAACAGGAACGGCCACTTTGCGGAACATTTCAAGCCCCTTCCGCGCATCGAGAAGCGCAATATCCTGAGGCGTTGAAACCACCACTCCACCCGAGAGCGGAATTTTCTGGGCAAGGGTCAAGTGAATGTCGCCCGTGCCGGGAGGCATATCAATCACCAGAACATCCACACCATCCCAATTAACATCGCGTACCATTTGCAACAAGGCCGATTGGGCCATCGGGCCACGCCAGATCATCGGCGTTTCTTCATCCACCATAAAGCCCATCGACATGGTCTTTATGCCGTAGGCATCAATAGGTTCGATGCATCCGTCAGCGCCTTGGGCAGTTTTACTTTTTGAAACACCCATCAGGCGCGGGATCGACGGACCGTAAATATCGGCGTCGAGCAAACCGACTTTTTTTCCTGTCGCGGCCAGCGCCAGTGCCAGATTGACAGCGACCGTCGATTTACCAACGCCGCCCTTGCCACTTGATACTGCGATAATATGTTTGACCGGAGGAATTTTGGTTTGTTTGGCTATTGGCGGTGCAGATTTTGGGAGCGCCTGTTCGGTGGTGATAACCACCGTGACTTTTTCGACGCCTGTGATCTTGCCGATTTCGGTTTCGATTGTTTGGCGTAAGGCGGCGATGTTATCATTCTGTACGACTGACGGGATTTGCAGCACCACGACGGCCTGCCCCGATTTTGTCACCTGCGCATCTTCGAGTCGGATCCCGTCTCTTCCTTCCAGAAGAAAGGTCACGGTTTGCAGGACATATTCACGGCGATCCGAAAGTTCGGAATCATGTGCAGATTGGCCACTTTTACGTTTCAGGAAGGAAAACATTTCTAAAAATCTCCGGTCTCTATTGTTTTTAGCCCAAAAACTATTAAAGTCTATGGAGTTTTTTAAAATGAAGGAGTTTTAAGTCATGTCATGGAACGACGACCATACGCCCGATGACGATCACGGGTCCAAACGCCCGAATCCGTGGGGGAAAAAGCCGGAAAATGACCGCGGACGCGATAACCGCCCCAATTGGGGAGGACCGCCGCATGACGGGGATATAGATCTCGACCAGATGATTGGCAAGCTTCGTGACAATCTGGGGGGGATGCTTCCTACTTCCGGTGGAGGGCTTGGCAAAATCGCGGGGCTATTCGTTCTGGTTCTTTTGGCCGCGTGGCTGTTCAGCGGAATTTACTTTATCCAGCCCAACGAAAACGGTGTGGTCCTGACCTTCGGGAAATATACCCGCACCGACGAAGACCCCGGGATCAAATGGAAGATGCCATGGCCGTTCCAGACGGTGACCGTCGTCAATGTCACCACCGAACGCAGGATCGAAGTCGGTTACGGCAACGGAAATGCGCGCAATGCCCATTCCGAGCGTTTGATGCTGACAGGTGACGAAAATATCGTCGATATCAATTTCGTCGTGTTGTGGCGTGTCCAGAATGCCAAAGATTTTCTGTTCTCGATCCGCGATCCGGAAGACACTATCAATATGGTGGCTGCCAGCACGATGCGCGAGATTATCGGCCAAACCGATATCCAGCCTGCACTGACCGATGCGCGGACAAAAATTCAGGCCGATGCCAGAATTCTGATGCAGAAACTTCTCGACGAGTATCATTCCGGCGTCACGATCAACAACGTCCAGCTTCAGGATGTGAAGCCGCCTATCGAGGTTCAGGATGCGTTTGATGATGTGACCCGCGCCGGACAGGAAAAAGAGAAACTCAAGAACCTTGCCGAAGCATACCGCAACGACATTATCCCCCGCGCCAAAGGGGAAGCCGAGAAGATGCGTCAGGACGCCGAAGCCTATAAACAGGAAGTCGTGAGCCGATCCACCGGTGACGCCAAGCGTTTCGACGAAGTCTATCAGGCTTACAAAAACAGCAAGGATGTGACCGCAGAGCGGATGTATCTCGAAACACTAGAGACCGTTCTTAAAAACGCCAAGACTGTCGTAATGGTGAGCCACCCCCTATAAATGAGTCCGGATCCGGAGTGAATCTGGATATATTATGGACACATATAAGGAGGAGTAGAAATGGCTCGGAAGAGATTTACGACAGAGCAGATTATCGGATATTTGC
>Ga0116144_10004597_pt1 | contig 12994 bp, 9 predicted proteins | sample AD_UKC035_MetaG_FD_89746 | JGI IMG/M metagenome (GOLD analysis project Ga0116144, IMG submission 89746) | Active sludge microbial communities of municipal wastewater-treating anaerobic digesters from USA - AD_UKC035_MetaG | ecosystem: Engineered > Bioreactor > Anaerobic > Digestate | place: USA... | reverse complement strand
TGTCAGTGCGGTAGGTCGGAGTTGGGATCGTTCAAGCACATAGAGCCTGCGTCCATCGGGCCGCCTGAACTCTTCGCCAACAGGGAGCGACGCCAGACGACCAATCGGCGCGCGGTAACTAATGACACCGAGGTTGGCCATCCCCTGCTCGCCTCGGCAGAAATAGTAAATCTGGCGCTCGCCGTCCTCATCTTCGACTACAACACGTGCGATTGCCGGCTCCCTTGAAAGCAGCTCGTAACTTGCACGGTTCTCGCTGTCGATTTTCCTGAGCCTTTGAACCGTAGAGCCAGAAGTCAGCGTGTTAACGCCAGCTAACACGTCGGTCGTCAAACTGGCCGTCTCGCTTAGTTTTGACTTGGCGGCTGATGCAGTGCGCTCGAGCTGCCCAAGGACGTCTTCTGCGACCTGCTCGATGTGTTGCCTGGATTCGGTAGTCAGCGCCATGCTTAGCTCCCACACGTTCCGGGCTGTTCACCCACGACAAGAGACACTTCGATCTCGGCATACAGCGCAAGCTGAGCCTTGATTTCATGGAGCTGCTGAATCAGCGCATCAATGTCCGCCGCAGAGGTCATCTTCACTGGCACGGCAATCGACTTGGTGAGCTTGGCTGGGCCCTTCTCACCAGTTTTGGCTCGCGCTTCTTCCATACGCTGGCGGAGGCGTTCCTGGCCCTGACGCTGGATCGAGCGCTTCAGGTCGTCGAGGGTGCTGTTGATGTCGTAGTCACGGGCCAGCAGCTTCTTGAGTCCGACCAAGTCCTGGGTTGCGGCCAAGGCCAGACCATCCAGCCGGTTGACGGCGTTGCCGCGCTCTTCCTGGGTGAGTTCTTCCCACTCGGGGATACGCTGCAGTTCCTCGACGCCTTCTTTCAGGCGCAGCTTCTGCTGATCGGACAGGGTGATGACCGCGTCGCGTACCCGACCCTTCAGATGGGTGAGTTGCGAGTTGAAGTCAGCCGTGTGCTTGTAGAAGTCCTCCTTGCCCAAGCGCTCCGATAAGGTCGCCAGATCCTCGGCTAACTCGCGGCGAAGCTCACCCGGCACGCCGGTATCCGGCAAGGCTTCGATGTCGCGGCGATGGGCCTGCAAGTCTCTGAGCGTGGTGTCGAGCCCGTTGTCGAGCACGCGCTTCACTTCCTGCGCCCAGTTGAGGTTGTCGTAGATAGCGGACGTCTCGGCACCGAGGCGCTGGGGCGCGTCGGAGGCGTCGGTGAAAAGGACGTCGGCAATATCCTGGTTCAATGTGCGGATGCGGTCGCCGCCAGCGAGCCCGAGCCCACTGAGCTTTTCGCCCAAGGAACCGTAATCGTGCTGGAAGCGCGGGAAGTGCTTGGCCGCAGCCTTGCTGATTTCCTGTTCCAGTGGAATGACATCGTCACCAGCAAGTTCGGTGAGCCGCTCTGCAGCGCGCCCTAGGGTCTCATTCGACGGGCGCTCGTCGCGTAGCGCCACGCCGATCTGCTTGAAGGCATTGTTGGTCTTCAGGGCGTCGATCGCTTGCTGGCCAGCTGCCGTAACTTCACGTCCCGAAACTTTCAGCTTGATTTCGCCGGCCATGAGCATTGCGGCAATGATGTAGCGCGTGGTGTCGGGCGACCAGCCAAACGGATCATTGCTGAAATCGTCTAGCAGGCGCTTTCCATCAACCGTGCCGCGCTTGTCGATGTAGTCGCGGATGCTGATCATCGCCTTGTGGTCGCTCTTGAAGGAGGCGCGACCTGCCACGGTTTGCACCAGGCCGAGCGGATCTAGAGCCCCAGCGATGGCGGCAGGGTTGGCGGTCTTCAGGAATTTCTCGGCGGTGTCGGTGCCAGCGCGCACCGGTGCCTCAACGTAGCGGTCGAAAACCTGGTCGGCCACGTCCGAAAGCAGCTTCTTGGCAGCTTCCAGCAAATCAGCATCCAGTGCCGATACGGCAGTGGCTTGGCCCCGGAAGACAAATGAGCCAGCTTGCAGGGTCTGTTTGATCTTGCTTTGCAGTTGGGTGGCGAGCTTGGCAGCGCGGTCGAGCTGGCCGGTGCAGTAGTCCTTGACCTCTTGGTCGGGCTCGTTGCGGTGCAGCTCCGCAATGCGCTGGCATCGATAGATCTCATTCGCCAAGTCGTCGAGATCGGAATTGGACCGGGCCAAGAGGCCGATAACATTGCGACCCGCGCGACTGCGGGAGTCGTCCAGCAACCGGTTCTTGGCAGCTTCGTGGTCGCTGGCAGGCACCAGCTCAACGACCGTTTGGATAGCGTTGTTGTCACCGGCCAGGCTGGTGATGGCGCTACCGGCCTGGGTCTTCAGGCCCGTAGCGACGGCCATCGTGCCGTGAAGGCTGACGCGGGGCAGCGGATCGAAGGACTCGCGTAGCGCATCGTTGAAGATGCGCTTCACGTCGACAGTGCGCAGCGCAATGGCGCCGCGCTCCTGTTCGATATCTCGCAGCTTCTCGCTGAGGAAGACGAGATTGCCATCCTTTTCGCCCAGCGGCACATGCACGTCACCCAGCATTTCTTCAACAGCTTTCTTCACCGTGTCGAGCTGCGAAGGCGCCGTGACAGAGGGGTGCATCAGGCCGGCGACGTTTTGCACTGATACCGGTAGGTTGCCGAGGATCTGCAACACGGCAACGGATTTGGCGATGTCCTGATGAAGTTGTGAATCCGGGAAGCGAATCTGGACCTTGCCAACAGCCTGGTGGATGGATGTGAAGGCGCGGCGAATGTCCTTTTCCAGCTCGTCGTACAGCGTGACTGTGGTGGCCAGCCAGCCTACAGGCTGATCGGCCATGGCCTTGGAGCCGCCTTCGCCCTTGAGAACGTCCTGGATCACCTTGATCGCAGAACGCAGGCCGATACCGCCAGTGGACTTGGCAAGGGCGCCCAACAGGTGCAGCAGGATGTCGAAGTGCGCCGGCAGGAACGGGTAAAGGTTGGTGAAGCTCTCCTTGCTGAAGTCGGCGTCGTAATACTTGGCGTCTTGCAATTTGGTGTTGTGTCGCAGAGCCTGGCCGTGGGCGTCAAACAACTTGCCGAGCTCAGTTTCGCCAGCCGGTGATTTACCAAGCAGACGGCGGTAGCAGATCTCCTTGATGTCGCTCGACTCAAGGTCAATCTGGATCGGGAAGCGATCCTTGAGCTTGTAGAGCTTGTCGGAGTTCAGGGCTGCACGAGGGTCGTCCTCGGTAAGGGTCTGCTGCGCGGTGGAGATGATCCATGCCTTGCCGTCGCCCAGCCGCTTGAGGTTCTTCGCCAAGCCATCGAGGTTGAGGATCAAGTTGTCGCGCGAGGCAACGTACTGGCCAACTTCGTCGACGATGAAGATGATGTTCTGCTTGCCGCTCTTCTCGCGGACGATGTCGATCATCTCCTGTACGCGCTGGTCTTCGAACTGGAAGAAACCATCGGTGCTGGAGGAAAAGGATTTGGCCTCAGGGAAGAGCGCTGGGTACATCTCGTGGGCAATCTTTGGAATCAGACCGTCGATGGCCAGCGGGTTGTTCTGGACGCGAGCCCAAGTCGCACCCGGGAGCGCCTTCCCAATACGTTCATGCAGTTCGGGTGTGCGGCCATCCTTCTCGACCATCCGTTCGAAGGCGGCGACCTTGAGGTTGCGCGAGTAGCCGGCCCACTGCAGCACCTTGAAGTACAGGACCGTGGAGACGTCTTCCATCGTGGCGCCGGCCAGCATCTCACTTGCCAGGTCGAGCATGACCACAGCGGCCGGAAAGCGCTTGGCTACTGTGCTCAGAAGCGCCTTCGTTTGGGGTTTGTGCAGGCGGTCCTGTAGGTAGTTGATGAAGGGCGTACCGTCGATGGTGCGCTGGTCGTCAAATGCCAAGCCGAGATACTTGGTGAAGGAGCTCTTACCTGAGCCGTAGAAGCCCGAGACCCAGACACCGATCTCATTTTCGCCACCTGACTCCATCGCCAACTGCATGCGATCGAGCAGCTTGCGGAACTGCTCTTCAATGCTATCGGTGACCACGTATTCCGAGATCTCAGCCTTTAGGCGGCCTTCTTGCGAGGCGCCGTAGGTGATGACCTTCTCGATGGTCCGGTAGATATCCTTGCTTGGGTCGAAGATTGAGCGAATTGTCATAAAGTTGTCCCGGGTTTTTCTTGGTTTGTTCAGCCGCCGACGTGCACAGAGCGGTAATTGCCGTCTTCCGGATAGAAGCCGAGAAACTTCAGGCGCGTCTTGCCGGTTCGTACGCCGGGGTACAGAAAAATCGTCGGCACGTGAAACTTGCCCTGGAGTTGGCTTTCGATGGCGCCGATGCGCATGAATGGATGCATCGCCTCGAGGTCTGTCACCAAGAGGAGGGCGTTCTGGCGGCCTTCGAGCGGCGTCAGAGCTTCTTCCAACCGCTTCAAGAGCCCGTTATCGGATGTCAGGATATCGGCCAGTGCCTTGTTGGTGCGGGGCCAGTCCAGAGGTGCTGATTTGTCTTCCATTACGCAGAGCGACCAGAACGGGTCTTCCTTCAGGAGCGCCCAGATTTGTTCCGCGATGGAGAATGTGTGGACCTCCCATCCTTCCTGGTGCAGCTTGGCCACCCACGCGGGCGTTTGGCGCTTGACCTCAAGGATCTGCTCGGGAGAGAAGACGAGGTAGTAGATTGGCTCGAAGCTCGCATGGCCAAGCTCGCGCCCATGGCGGATGCGCTCGCGCAGTTCGTCGAAATCAGCTTTGAGTGAGGACATCGCAGAGCGCCTCCATGTCTTGTTGTTTCCAGCCTATGCGAATCACATCGCCAGCCGCCTGGATGATGAGTAGCCCCTTTAGTGAGAGCTTCTTGATCTCTTCCAGCACGTCTTCGCGTCCCAGGCCAAAAAGCTGCCAGTCTTGTTGGGCGAGAAGGGCATTGTCGCCAATGCCGGAAAAGTGCAGTTCGTAGGCAAGGTAAGCAGCCACCGTTGGCGAGATGCGGAAGGGCAGGATGCGACGGCTCGATCGCGAACCCCGCTCAAGCATCCCGTAGTCTGCGCAGCACCCCGTTAGATATCCCGAGACACGCCTGACGGTGGTTTCCGACCAACGCTGACCGGTCTTGCCGTCGTCGATGGCACGCTCGACAAAGACGCGGGCATCGTTGTTGGTGATCTGGCTGTATCCGCCGGCGTACCGTCCCCAGTACACCTGTCGCACGAAGTCGCCAAGAATCGGATTTGCCCGACTGGTGAAAATGAGTAGGATCTGGGTCAGCTCAGCCGTCGAAATTGCCGCCGATAGCTGCTTGAGGTGCATGGCCGGTGTGCCGCCAGATGCCAGATAACGGGGAGCAAAGCACTCGACAACGATGTTGCGCAGTCGGCGTGCCGTGACCGTTGGGAACCGCCCCGATTGGAGCGCGATCTGCTGCAATTGGTTGGCCGACATCCCGGGCGACCACAATTCCAGCAGTGTCTTGGTCTCGTTGACCAGTCCAAGACCTGCTTGCAGCTGAGTCGTGTAGGGCTTGTTGGCGGTCACGATTACCCCACCAGATAGGGATATGCCCGCGCGTCGCGGGAAAACGCGGAAAGGTAGACACCCGCGATCGCCTTCAAAACATCGGGGGAGTCGATGTCTTTGATACCGCCGACCGCCGTGGGCCCTTCGCTGACCTTCGCGTGTTGTGGGGACAAGTGCCTCATCGCTTCCAGAGCTTCTTCCTTCGTTTGTGGCACCTTGGCGGCAAGCTCTTCGCCGAGAGAACTGAGGACGAGTGCGTGGAGGTCCTGTTCAATCTCTTCAGGCATACGAAACAAGTGGTAGCTGCCGACGCTCAGGTGTTCGTCATGGATGCGCCGAGCAGCTTCAAGTACGCCGTGATATCGAGCCAGCCTGGATGTCTTGGAGAAGACCGGCTCCAGGAAAGAACGGCTTGATGTTTCGTTGAAGGCTGTTGGCCACCATCCGAACTGCGCGCGCTCACCTAGAAAACCGACGAGGAGTCTCATTTGAAACAGGGTTGATAAGTAGGATTCTGTCATCTGGTTACTCGTTGTTCAGTCTTCTTGCATGTGGGCAATTGTGTTACTCGAACAGGCTGGATTGCCTGACGATGTAGCCCGCCGGCTTCTTCTGCTTTTCGATTACTCCCTGGTCGACCAGTCTCTGTAACCACGCCTTGGCTTGAGCGGTCGTTATGTCCAGGGCTGCCGCGACTTCGGCGTCCTTCATGGGAACATGGAGTAGCTGCGTGATCACTTCTCGGACAGCCGCAAATAGCGCGTCCGAAGGTGTTACGGGTGGCGTCTGGCCGGCTGCATCAGGGGCGAGCTCAGGAGAGCGAGAAGGAGCTGTGGTTGCTTCTGGTGTCGGCGCGGCGGCTTCATTGCTCGGTTCCCCGACAGAGGGTCGAGATTCCGTACTCTGCGCCTCGAATGCCGGTGGCGCTTCGGTAGCTGGTTGCGTCGTAGAGGCCGCCTCCATCGCTCCGCTTTCAGAAAAGAGGGCAAGGCCGGGCTGCGGAGGTTGTGCCGGAGATGATCCTCCGCTGTTGAAAACGGTTTGAAGTCCGTCGATGTCATGAGGGTTCGGCCAGAGCACCGCGCCTTTTGCATGAAGCGCATCCAGTCCGGCTGAGGAGGTACCAGTCGATCGTATGTAAACGGGTACGAATTTCAGTTTGTCGAGTTGCTCTGCCGCGCCTGCCCAAGTGCCACCCTTGTTCAGATCTGAGCTGACGACGAGGGATGCATCCGCTAGCGCGTAGATCAGCTTGTTACGCTGCATTGCGTTGCCGACGTTGAACCCTGCGCTCGGGTCGTAGGGGGAGATCAACACGAGCTGGCCATCGATCAAGCGGTTGCGGTGCTCCCGTTTCATGGCGGTCTTTTCGAGACTGTCGGCGAGGACTCCGCTGACCTTGCCCCCAGCCTCGAGGGCTCCACGCATCGCCGACTGATCGATACCCCTTGCTCCACCGGACACGATGGTCCGCCCTGCCTGTGCGACCAGCCGGCCAACAGCCAGGGTGTAGTCGATCAATGAATCGTCGACGTGACGAGAACCAACGACAGCGAGGCCTCCCGTCTCCAACAGGGTCATGTCACCGCAGCCGTAGATCACTGCGGGGGCGTCCTCCCGCAAGCGCGCCTTCAAGCGGCGGGGATACTCGGCATCTGCGCGGCTAACAACCCAAATTGCACGTGCCTGCCAGTGCTCGATGACCTGGCTCAGGAGGAAACCGCGACCCAGCAAACGCTGCAGCCTGGGCGCTTCGATCACCGGCTGGCACGCATGGATTAGATCGTCCGCATCGGGTGACAAGAGGTCGGCAGGTTGGCGCTGAATCTCTCGCAGGTGGCGGGCCAGGCGCTTGTACTCGCCTGGCGTCAGGAGCTCGGGCGACGATGTGCTTTTTCCGGCGATCAGTGGGGCGGTTAGCAGCAGGATCGCCTGGGTGTTGGGGGAGAGCGGCGGCATCATTCGTCGTGCCCCGTTTGTGAGAGCGCCATCGGGAAGACGTCGCCGCTCCCGTTCTTGCGCAGAAGCCACGCGGACACAGTGAGTGTCCAGCGGGAGTCCACCATGTCATCGACAAGGATCACCGGCCCTGTTGGCACGGGCTGACCATTAAGTGCAAGCGAGCCGTCGATATTTCGCGCCTGCTGAGTGCTGTTTGCCATTGTCTTCTGTTCGGGTCTGTCATCGGTCTTGGCGATGACCATATGAAACGGCAGGCCTAGCGCTGCAGCCAAGCGCTTCGCAAAGTTGGGGACGAGGTCTGGGTGGCGTAGCGAGGGAACGCATGTCACCCAGGTCGGCTTCGGCTGGGGATTCCACTCATGCACCATGCCGACGCAAGCACCAACCAATTCGTCTGAGAACCTGCCGTCGTGATATTTGCCTTGGCGCACCAGGCCTCCCCATCCGGCGTCTCCCCATACGCAGAGCGCCTTTCCTGGGCGGGGTTGGTGGGCTGGCGCAATGTTTCCTCTGACGCCGTATTGCGGCATGCCACCACCTGGCCACTGCTTGCGTGGGTCAATCGGAAGGCTGGTCCGCTGAAGAAATGCTATGGCGTCCCGAATGACCAATTCATTGACCGAGCTTGGCAGCGGGGGAAGTGTGGGCGTCGTTACCTGAAGTGGGTTGCCATCCAGTGCGCTGATGAGAAACCCCATGTGCGCGCCGAACGGAAGGCGGACGTACTCTTCCATCTGGTGATGTTCGTCACGGCGCAGTTCCGTGAGTCGTTCGGCGCGTGCCCAGAACCCTTCGCTCAGCGTTGCTGCTGTGAGCTGCCATTTGGTGCCCTGCTTGGCGATGGGCGCTGGCGCTTCGAGGGAGAGCAGGGCGATCGTCTTTTCAATGCGACCCTTGCTCAGATTGACCCGGCTGAGAAGCTCGGGGACGGACAGGCCGTTTTCTACTTCCTCTAATGCGCCCAAGACATCGGCGACCTCTTGGCGCGTCGGGAAGGCGCTGCGTATGAACCAGTCGGTGATGTCGGACTCTTCCTGGCCGCTGAGGAGCACGCCGTAGGCGGAGTCCAGTGCGCGTCCAGCCCGTCCGACCTGCTGGTAATACGCGACGACCGAGCCTGGCATCTGATAGTGGATGACGAACGCCAGATCGGGCTTGTCGTAGCCCATGCCCAAAGCCGTCGTCGCGACCAATGCTTTGACTTCATTGTCGAGCAGGGCCTGCTCAAGTTCCTCTCTGCGGTCGCCCGTTTCGCCTGTGTAAGCCTCGACGTTGAAGCCCCGACTCTTGAGCCAATCGGCCACCTGATTGGCATCGCGTACCGTCAGCGTGTAGATGATGCCGTGGCCTTGCAGGGTGGTCAGTCGCTCGGCCAACCACGCAAGGCGCTCTGCCTGGCTCGGCAGACGGATGGTCTGCAGGGTGAGAGAGCTCCGATTCAAGTCGCCGCGCGATACATCCAGCTTCGGGCCAAGCACGGCACCCAGATCTTCCATTACGCGGTTGTTTGCGGTCGCTGTCGTCGCGAGCAGTCGAAGGTTCGGCGGCAGCGTTCTGACAATGCGCTCCAACAAACGATAGTGCGGTCGGAAGTCGTGACCCCAGTCGGAGATGCAATGCGCTTCGTCGATCACGAGCATCGAAATCTGTGCTGCGATTCCGGCCAATACTTGAGTACGAAACCGCTCGTTCGCCAGGCGCTCGGGCGAGATCAAGAGGATATCGACTGCCCCACCGGCAAGCAGCGCCTCTATCTGAGTCCAGTCATCGACGTTGTTGGAGTTGATGGTCGCCGCTCGGACACCCATGCGCTCGGCCGCCGCGATCTGATTTCGCATCAGAGCCAATAACGGGGAAATCAACAGGGCGGGACCATTCCCCGCCTCGCGCAAGAGCTTCGTCGCAATGAAGTAGACGAAGCTCTTTCCCCATCCCGTCTTCTGGACCACCAGGAGACGGCCACGCCCTTCGACGATGTGGCGAATCGCATCCTCTTGGCCATCACGGAATCTTGCGTCCACACGCCCAGAGCCGATTCGAAGAAGGTCGAGTGCGCGGTTTGCGTCGTAAGCCAAGCTATTACTCCCCCTTGTCATGGTCGGGCGAGCGGTAGCCCGGCGCCAGTACCGCGTTCTTGACACCGTAGAGCGCCAAGTGATTTCTCAGCCAGAGCCTGAACTCGTAACCGCGAAGGCTGTGGTCCGCCGAGCAGTCGACGCTCCATTTGCGCAAGATGTACCCAGCGGTCGCGGCACGCAGCTTCATCCGCAGTACGCCATCGCGCATGCCGTAGTCCATTCTGGTGATCTCCGGCCGGGGTTGATCCGGGTGCGGGACAAGCTCGAGCTCGACGATCCGAGTCCACTGGATGTCTTGGTTGCTCACTTCGTGGGCTGCCACTGGCTGCCCCTTGTGCACGATGGGGCGTCTGATTCGCGTGATGACGAAATCCCGGAATTCCTGGGACTTCCGGTCGAAGGCGCGGACGTGCCAGCGCAGGCCGTTGTCGATCAGCGCGAAGGGGACGATTTCCCGCTCGGTGCGGCCACTCGAGATGGAGTGGTACTCGATGCCGAGCGGACACTCCTGGTGGATTGCGCGGGTCACGCTCGCAAGGACATCCAGATCCGGATGGGTGAGCCGCGACGGGCTGTCGCTGGCGACCCACGCCTTGAGCTGCATCGGCTCACCGTCGCCAAAGCCTTTGGTCAGCCATGACAGTACCCGCTCTGGGGGAAAGTCGAAGACCAGCCGAAAGTTCGACCCCAGGACGTAGGACTTGCCCTTTGAGTCGTAGTCGATGTTGCCGGGAACCAGCTCTCGGTACAGCGCTAGATCCCTGGATGCGGCGGCGGACTGGATGCCAAACCGAGCGACCAAATCCTGGCGGCGTATCTCCCCGATGAAGCGCACACGCAACTCCACAAACGCGAGCCGATCGCGTTGTGGCTGGGTCAACTCTGCAAGCTGTTCGCTAGACATCCCGACTCGTTTGCTTGGGTTGGAGAATATTTATATGTGCTGCCATGCGAGTGTATGGTCTGCTCTACCATTTGTCCATATACGCATAATAGTACGTTTATACGTCGCATAAAGATGCGATTTATCGAGACCCCTGCGTGGGCTGCGACTACCAGGGGTTGAGCCAGCGAGAGCCGTCGTGAAGACCGAACAGATTACGCCCGAGATGCCCTTTGTCTGGCCAGAACCACGCGTGAGCGCAGGAATGGTCTCCTATTCGTCCGGATTGCCGTTCGAGGGCGCAGTTCGGTCAGCGGCAATGGTCTTCGGCGTTGTCTCGGCCGTCGACAGTCGGGCGATCAACTGGATGGAGGGCTTTTTAGCCGACCAGGCTGAGTCGCAGCTGCGCGTAGTGTTCAGCATTCACCCCACATGCAGAACGACTGAAGCAGACCTTCAGGAAGTGATGCGCCTGGGCGAGCGGCACGGTGCCCGGGCCGCGTTCAGGCTGTATCCGGAGAAATTTCTCACCGATCATTCGTCGAACCTGCTCTGTCGCTGTGGCGTCGATGCCGGAGCTGATCTTGCCAGGGTTTACGAGAGAGCCTCTCTTGGAAAACACCTCACCTGGGCAGGGCAGGAAAAACTCAAGAAGCCCCCGCAGCCACATTGGACTGCGGGGGCTGATGAACTGCGCGCGTGAGGGCGCCGGCTGGCTTCGTTCTCCCCGAACGCGCTCACATTCCCGTTGCCGGCGCTGGCATCGCCCGCTCCTTCAGACGCTTGTCCCAACCACGTAGGGCTGTCCGCGCAGGTGGGGATGAAAGCGCCCGAAGCCTGCCTGGGCCGGCGAGTGCCGCGCCATCAGCTCGATCTGCCCCGAGAGCCGGTCCGCAGCCGAGAGCAGGATCGCATCGAGCGTGCAGGGCTCGCGCAGCCCGAGCCACTCCGGGGCGCCGCGTGCGCTCGTGAGCGCATGGATCAGGCCGACGTACTGGGGCTCGGGGATGCAGACGCGGGCGTTGGCGACGGCCGCCGCGATCCACTCGATGATGGTGTGGCGGTGGCCGATGAGCTTGCCGCGCGTCGTCATCTCGAGGCCGCTACCGCCCAGGCAGTACTCGTCGGCTTTACCGGCGTCATGGAGCAAGGCCGCCATCAGGAGCACGTCCGGGCAGGCGAGCGCCTGGTTCTCGGCCATCTTGAGCGCCTGCTCCGCCACTTCCAGCGTGTGGCGGAGGTTGCCGTGTGCACCGCTGTGGTGCCCTCTCAGCGAACTCGCGCCGAGCAGGTAGCGGTGCAGCCGCGACGCGTCCCAGAAGATGGCGTTGAACAAGTGCTGGAAGTGGGATGACAGCCTCTGCCACAACGCACTGGCACGACTGACCAGCGTGCGCTCCTGCACCCAGGCTGTCGGAATCGTCTGGAATACGTCGACACTCGGCTCCGGGCGCTCGAGCACCGCGAGGCGGCTGATGCGTACCGCACCCCCCAGACTCTCGGGCCTGCCAAGCCAGCGGATCGACACTAGGCTGCCGACGCCGAGCCGGGCGTCGACCTTGCGCGAAGGCCACTCGACCATCAGGCTGGCGCGCTCGTGAAACAGCACCGCGCGATTCAGGGCATAGTGATTATCGAGCGGCAAACGGCTGATCGATTCCACACGAAAGATCGGTGGCAGCTTCGCCACCACGTTGTCCGGAGCAGCGGAAGGGATGGGCAGGTGCTGTTCAGTCATGATGCTCTCCTTCATCGGCCTGTTCGGCGACCGACTCGGTTTCCGGCACGGTGTTTTCGTCCTGCCCGGTTTTCACCGGCAAGGTCGTGCCCAAGGTCTGCGTGATGAGTCGCTCGAAGGCCGAGCCGTCACGCCGCGTCAAGTTGGGCACGTAACGCGAATACACGCGAAAGAGCATCTCGGTGGTGGTGTGCCCGAGCTGGCGGGCGATCCACTCCGGCGCCTCGCCGCTGGCGAGCCACAACGTAGCCGCGGTGTGGCGACACTGATACGGGCGGCGCTTCTTGAGGTTGAGGTGTCGCAACAGCGGATACCACACCCGGTTCGTGACGTTCTTGTGGTCGAGCGGAGTCCCCAGCCGGTTGCAGAACACGAACTTGCTGAGCTTGCCTGTGGCTTCGAACTGCGCCTTGAGTGCATCAAAGACCAATTGGCTCATCTGGATGTCGCGCTGGCTGCCGTCGGTCTTGGTGTATTCCTCCTCGCCACCCACCACGGTCTCGCGAACCAAGATCAGGCGGTTCTCGAAGTCGACGTACTTCCACTGCAAACCATCGATCTCGCCCGTGCGCATGCCGGTGAAAAAGCGCACCGTGAAGTAGTGCTTGAAGTCGGGCCGCACCGTATCGAGAACCTGCTTCACCTCGGCGAGCGTAAAGGGGTCGACATCGGTGCGTTTGGTCTTGAGCTGTTTCACGCTGTCGAACGGCGTGCGAAAATCAAAGCGGTCGGCCGCTTCATTGAGGATTTGCCTGAGCGGGTTCAACATCTTGTTGATCCTTGCCGCAGACAGTTTGGTTTGCTTGCCTTTCGCGGTCGCTTTGCCGAGCTCGGCGCGATAGGCAAGAACGTCCGCCTTGGAGATCTGGCCGACCTCCTTCTCCCC
>Ga0116144_10004593_pt1 | contig 13005 bp, 14 predicted proteins | sample AD_UKC035_MetaG_FD_89746 | JGI IMG/M metagenome (GOLD analysis project Ga0116144, IMG submission 89746) | Active sludge microbial communities of municipal wastewater-treating anaerobic digesters from USA - AD_UKC035_MetaG | ecosystem: Engineered > Bioreactor > Anaerobic > Digestate | place: USA... | reverse complement strand
GCCTCGATGCGCGCCGGCAGGTCCAGCTCGATGACGCGCGCACCGGCCGCCACCAGCACGGGGTGACCGCTGTCGGTGATCACGAGCACCTCGGCCGCCGTCGCCGCCGTGCTGAATACGGACGACACGACGACCCACGATGCGAGGGCCGTGCCGACGGCTCGTAACCGTTGAAAGACGATGGAATGGGGAGCCGTCATGGCGGGCGTCCTGGGAATCGATCGAAGCCTCAATCGAACGCCAACGCCGCCTCGTTCGCGACAAAGAAAGCGCACCGCAGCCATTCCGCTTTGGGTCAGCCACGAAAGGAAGCGGGAGCCGAGGCTCCCGCGGGGTTGAATGACACTGCGTGGAGGCCGGATGCAGACTGCGGCTACAGCAGACCGGCTTCGGCAAAGGAGTACGGTGCGCCCTCACCGACGATGAAGTGATCCATCACCCGGACATCGACCATGGCCAGGGCGGCTTTCAGCCGTTCCGTGAGCGCCCGATCGGCGGACGAGGGCTCGGTCACCCCCGATGGATGCTGGTGCGCCAGGATCAATGCCGAGGCGTTGAGGGCCAAGGCACGCTGGATGACCACCCGTGGATACACCGAGGTCTGGTCGACCGAGCCCTTGAACAGCGGCTCGTAGGCCAGTACGCGGTGCTGGCTGTCCATGAAGACGACTGCGAAAACTTCGTTGGGCTCGGCGACGAGCTTCAGACGCAGGTAGTCGCGCACGGCGGCCGGACTGGAGAGGCAAGGCCCGGCCTTGAAGATGCGGTGCTCCAGCAGGGTGATGGCCTGCTGGATGATCCAGTCCTCGTGCTGGGCGGCGATCAGGGCGAGCGACTCCGGGCGGGAGTCGGTAACGATGCAAGACATGACGAACCTCCAAGGGATGAAGTGGGAGGACGCCCGCCCCTGGAGGGCGAACCCTCCGGGGACGATGAGAATGGGAACAAGGGAACAGCGGCATCCACCACCGCTCGCGCAGTGGCTGTTCGCGTCGAGGGATGCGAAGCGAACGGGGTCGATCAGCGCGGCCGGGCCGCGTCGTAGCCTTGAAGATCGTGGCTACCTGGGCATGTCGCCGATGGGCTCGGCAGGCATTTCCTTGGTTGACGGGGCTTCGACGCCACCTGCGGCAAGCAAGTCGATGGCCGACAGCAAGGCGTCACCGTCGACGGGCCCGCGCAGCAGCAGCGTCTTGCCGGATTGACGGTCCTGCAGGCGCAGCGTGGGCGTGGCGGCGATGTGCTGCCGGGCGGCTTCGGCGGCCTGCGCGCGGATCACCGCATCCGGCCGCTCGGAGTCGAGGCACTGCTGCGCGTCGGGCGTGAGGTCGGGATAGCGCAGCCCCTCGGGCAAGCCCTGCCCGTCGCCGCGCGTATGGGCATAGACCCACTCCACGGCCTGCCAGAACGCGGCGTGACCGCCAGTCTGGCCGACGCACTCGACCAGGCGCGCGTCGGCGGACGCTACAGGCTCGTGGATCGACAGCGGCAGGTGATGCCATTGCCAGGCGACTTCGGGATGCCGGTCGATCCAGCGCTTGAGCACGGCGAAGTACGCGCGGCAGAACGGGCATTCGAGGTCGGCGTACTCGACCACGGTGAAACGCGCATCCGAGCGGCCGTAGCGCCAGGGCGGACCTGCCGGCGCCGATGAATCAGGCCCGACCTGAGCCCCAGTGGAGACAGGCAACTCCGCGCGGGCGGGACGCGCGGCGGATCTTGCGGCATGCAGATGCAGGAAAGCCCACACAATCGCAGCGAGCAGTATCGCGGTCGCCAACAACCCGGCGAGGAAGAGGCGGGAACGGACAAAGCGAGGCAGTGGCATCGTGCCCTCCTTCACGCCAACGCATCGAGCGCAAGCGACTCGATGCCGCGGGCGCGGTCGATCTTCTCGGCCACCTTGAAGGCGGCATCCAGCTCACCGATGTCGTACTGCTGCATCAACTGGAAGCGCTCAGCCTTCTCTTCCGGCTCGGTCTGAGCCAGCGCCAGGTAGAGACTGGGCGGCACCGCGCGGAACAGCACTTCCATCGACTTCGAGAGGATCACGCCTTCGGTGAACTTGCCGGCCTCCTTGCGGGCGGACAGCATCAGCGCCTTCTGCGCCGGGTTCAACTCGCGGAAGCGCGCGATCTTCTCCACCTCGTCCGGTGGCATGGAGAGGCAGATCCACCACTCGATCATGTTGAGCATCGGCTCGGCGGCCTTGGGCAGGTCGTCGATGTTCTGGGTCGCCAGCCAGTACCAGGCGCCGAGCTTGCGCCACATTTTGGTGATCTTGACCACGTAGGGGGCGAGCAGTGGGTTCTTGGTGATGATGTGGCCCTCATCGGTGACGTTGATGATCGGCCGACCGAGGAATTGGTCGCGCTCGGCGATGTTGTTCACCGTGTTGATGAGGCTGATGTAGGCGATCGAGAGCTGGGCGTTGTAGCCCTCGCGGGCGAAGGTGGCCAGGTCCACGATGGTGATGTCGGCCTCGGGCCAGGGCGTGCCGGGACGGTCGAACATCTCGCCGTCCACGCCCTGACAGAACATGTCCATCGCATCGGCCATCTCCAGCAGCCGGGCGCGCCGCGTCTCCGGGAGCGTGGCGTCGCGGGCGCGCTCGCGCAGCGCATCGCGCACGTCGCGTGTGAGTACCGTGCGCTTCTCGGCCACGCAACGCTGGGCCGCATCTAGGATGCACTGACGGATCAGGCTGCGATCGGCGCGCGTCATGCGGGCCTCTTCCTTGTCCTCGCCGCCGGTGATCATCAGCCGCGCGGTGATCTCCAGCTCACCCAGCACGTCGCGTTGCTCGTCCGCATCGGCGACCTGCGCCGCCGCGTCGCGGTCTTCGTCCAGGTCGTCGGCGTCCAGCGTCTGCACCTGGCTGGGCGTGTCCACCAGCCGGTGGGCGTCGGCGAAGGGGGCGAGGCTCACCCCCGCACCGGGCGCGAGCTTGACGCGATGCACCGTCAGCCCCAAGCGCGCGGCGAAGTCGCCGAACAGGCCGAAGCTGTTGCCCGCCTCGACGATGAACAGGCGCGGCCGGTAAATCGCCGTCACCTGGTTCAGGATGTTGTTCAGGGTTGCGCTCTTGCCCGAACCCGTGGGGCCGAACAGGAACAGATGCGCGTTCATCTGCCGGTCGAGGCGGTTCAAGGGATCGAAGGTGATCGGGCCGCCGCCGCGGTTGAAGAAGGTGATGCCCGGATGCCCTGTCCCCTGGCTACGACCCCACACCGGTGCGAGGTTCGCGGCGTGCTGCGCGAACATCAGCTGCGTGTACCACTGCCGCTTGTCCAGCGCCGGGTCGAACACGCAGGGCAGCCAGCGCAGATAGCTGTTGAGCGGCGCCACCTCGTCTTCCTCGCGTACCGGCTGCAGGCCGGCGTTGAGCATGACGTTGACTAGTTGCAGCCCGCGTGCGTCGAGCTGGGCCAGATCGCGGCCCCGCAGATAGAAGGCCAGTGCGCCGCGATAGAGCTTGTGCGCACTGCCGATCAGGCCGCGCGCCTGCTGCACGTCCTGCCGGGTCTGCTCGGAAGCCAGGGTCTCGCCAACCGATTTCTTGCTCAGGTGGTTCAGGTGCGCTTCGAGCACGTCCTGCGGCGTAGCGACCAGCGTCAGGCACATCACCGTGTCTTCGGGCATCTAATCGAACAGCGCGTTGACCGCGTCGCCGCCCTTGCGTGTCTCGCCGGTGATATGGCCCGTCGAGGGCGGCATGCGCAAACGGTCCATGATGATGACCCGATGCGGCAGGCCGTCGAACAGCCAGGTGCCGCTGTCCACGTCCGAGCGCGGCTGGCCGAAGAACAGCCGCTGCGCGAAGTCGCCGCTGGCCAGTTCGATCTCGCCTTCCTGTGCATCCTCGGGATAGCGGGTCAGGGCGTAGAAGTGCTCCCGATCCTTGGCTGTCGGACCGAGCAGCGTGGGATGCGGATTGAACCAGCGCAGCAGCCAGTCGTGGATGTCGGAGGCGTCCATGCGGCGGGCCTTTACGCCCGCGTTGGCGAGTCCGCCGGCAAGCCGGTCGCAGATCGTCGCCAGCGCCTGCTCGGGTGACTGGCCGCGGCGGAACGACGCGGCGTTGGGCATGCGCCGATAGACCACCATGCGCACCCGCCGCGCCTGGCCGCGCCATGGCAGGCGCGTCACCGTCGTGTCCTCGAACAACCCACCGGGCTTGGCAATGGCGCGCAAATGGTGCGCGAAGAAGCGCAGGTAGAACGCACTGAAGGCGCTGCCCTGGGCACGCGGCTGCACGTAGCTCGCCAACGTGCGCAGGTAGTTGTCCCAGTTCGATTCGTCCTGGGCGTAGAGCTGGACCACCCAAGGGTTCTCGTCCAACTCGTCGAATGAGTCCTGCAGCGCGTTCTCCAGCGCGTCGCGCGCCTGCCACAGCCAGGCCATCTCGCGTCCTTCGGTGCCCACCGGCGCCAACTCGAAGAAGGCCGCGACCGACTGTCCGTCCTCCAGCAGCATGCTCTTGGAGCCCGGCAGGTACTCCACCCAGGGCAGCATGTCCGCGAACGACGGCGCGACGCCGTAGAGCGCCTCGTGGTCGGCATGGGTCGCGGGCCGACGCCGGCTTGCATCGAGCACGCTGCCCGGTTCCGGGATACCTGCATCGGCGAGCGCGGCTACATGCCGCGCCCAGGTATCATCGGATGCATTTGCCATCTCGGCTGGCGGGATCGCAGACGTGATAGACGGGGCTGTCTTGCGCCCCCGTGGCATGGACCAGGCCATCAGTAGTCCTCCACGCGCTCGCCCGGCATCGCGTACTGGACACGCTGGTACAGCGGGATCACCGTGCTGTAGCCGGGCACGGGCACCGGGTCGGTGCCGGCCAGGTGCGGAAACACGTACATCACCAGGTCGGGATTCGGCAGGCGCCGGAACTGACGATAGATTTCGGTGCTTGCCGTACGCGTGTAGGCGGCGTTGGCGGCCGGCGTTGTCTGCCCGTCCGCTTCGGTCAGCGGCCGCCGCAGGCTCTGGCGCGCGTCGAGCAGTTGCCGCGCGGCCTGCCCGCCGGCAGCGCCGCTCCCGCCGGTCTCCTGCTGCCAGACGTCGAGCATGGTGCTGTCGCCGTGCGGCAGCAGTTGGTCCTTGCTGGTCGCGCAGCCGCCCAGCACCATGACCGCGAGCAGGATCGCGGCTACTTCAGTCCAGATCCGACGCATGGGCGCCTCCGATGCGGTGATTGACCCGGCGCCCCTTGGCGTCGTAGTCGATGTTGAGCGGCTGCTCCAGATGCACGGCGACCTTGGCGCCGGGCTGTACATAGACCGCGGCGAACGCCTGGCCGTAGAGCTTGTTGACCCACTGCGACATTTCCTGCACGCCGCCGGCCAGGATACGGCCCATGGCCTCGTTGCCGCTGATGCCGACCGTGCCGAGCGAGCCGTTGCTGTTGGCGACCACGGCCACGCTGCCGTTGTTGGACTTGATGAGCGACGCCGCGCCGGCACCGGCCGCGGTGATCAGCGCCTGCGAGCCGAGGTACTGCTGGGCGTTGCTGCGCCGCTCGCCGGAGACGCATGGGATGCCGTAGGGATCGCTGATCCAGCCCAGGCCGCCGTGCGTGGTGCTATTGCCATTGGTGCCATTGGCTTGACCGCCGCTGCCCTGCGCGCGGTTGCCTTCCTCCGGCACGGTGCGGATCGTGCCGTCCTGGAATACGAAGGTGACGCTGCGAATCTGGCCGCGCACGCACGAGAGCGTCCAGTCGCCCGAGGCTGTGCCGCTGACGACGGCGCCGGCCACGTCGGGAATGTCGATGCCGTTGGCGGTCAAGTTGTCCGGGCCGATCAACACCTTGAACGGGTACGGGTCGTTTACCGTGCCGTCGATCGGCACGCGGCCGATCAGCGCGGTCATCGCGATCGAGCCCATCAACGTGGAGTTGGACGGCACCGTGTAGACCGGCTTGGCGGACAAGCGCACCGCGCTGGCGACCTGTGTGCCGACATCGGCTGCCGTATCGGCGGCGTTCGAGAGGGCTTTCTGCGCCGGGCCGAAGCTCGTCGGGAAGTTCAGCCCGCCGGTCGTGCCGCCGTTCTTGGCCGGCTTTGCGTCGTCCGGCTCGACCCAACGCGTGCCACCGCCGCTGCTGGGGCGGGCGCCGCCGCTCTGACTACCGCCGAAGTTCTTGCCGTCGCCATCCTCCAGGCCCAGCCCGACCGGCAGATCGGCCTGGCCGCCCTTGCCGGAGAGGCCGTCGAGGCGGCGCTGTAGGTCCTGCAGCAGGCCCTGGGTCTGCTGGCGGTCGTTGGCCACCTGGTCACGGTCCTGCTGCAGGCGGCTGCGCTCGCCGTCCAATGCGGTCTGGATGCGCTGGTCGATCGCGCCCTCGCGGGCACGCATGCGCTCGTTCTCGGCCTTCTGGTTTTTGTTGTCGGTGAGCGCGGTCTGCAGCTCGTTGCGCAACTGCTTGACCTGCGCCACGAGCGTGGCGACGGTATCGCGCGGCGTGTCGCCCTCGACGCCCAGGGCCTTCATTTCCTCGGGCGTGAGCTGGCTGGCGGCACCGGCCGGTGCTGGCTTGGCGCCCAGCTCGCCGGAGAACAGCTTGATGCCGACGAAGACCAGCAGCAGCCCCATCGGGATCAAAAGCCACTTCAGGAGCGGGTTACTTTTCATCGCCGGCTCCCTCGGTCATGCCGGCGGCGCCGGCAGGCGGCAGATTCACGGTGGCGTCGATGCGGCTGATTCGTGGCAGCAGCGACTCGGCCAGGCCATGCCCGCGGGTGACGAGGTAGACCACCGTGGTATCGGACGACTGGCCGGCCGGCCCCAATGTCGGGTGCTGGAACGTCGCCGCCACGAAATCGCCCTGCAGCGCGCGCGGGTCGAGATCCAACCCGCGTGCGGTGGTATTGGTGAGCCGCACGGCCGTCACCCACTGGTCTTCGAGCCGCCAGGCGGCCAGCGCCCGGGCGCGCACCGGCAGCGTGGGCAGCAAGGTGTCCAGCACCGGATCGCGCCGCAGGTTCACGCGGCCGATGCCGGCAATAGGTTCCACGGTCCGCAGCGGCGCATACAGGTTCTGCGCTGCGTAACGGGTCAGGACCACGGCCACCGGCGTTTCGCGCTTGTGGGTAGGCGGGAGACCCGACCTAAGCGTATCGTCCTGTGTGTCGTCCTCGGTGCTCGGATGCGCGCTCGCCTGCTCGCCGTAGTGCGCAGGTGTCGCCTCGCCTTCGACAATGCGCACCGGTTCCAGCGCGGCCTGACCCGCCTTCGCCGGCTCGGCGGCGATGTCGAGCAGGATCAGCGCCCCGGATTCCACGTCCTGCAACTGCAGCCGCGTGGATGGGATGGGCTTGCTCGCGCGCAGGTAGATCGCACCGCCCGCGCTTTGCACGCGCAGGCTTTCGCCGACGCCTGCCGGCACGCCGATGCGCACGTTGCGATCGATGAAGACCACGCGCTCCTGGCCGACCACGAGAGGCACGGCCAGCGGCAGCCGCTCCCAGCGCAGAATCTCCATAGCCTGTCCGGCGGGCACCAGCCCCAGGCCGAACAACATGCCGGCCAGGGCCGACGGGATGAGTCGCTTCATGGGGTTGCTCCCTGCAAAGGCGCGGCTGGGCTGACGGGCGTGGCGGGCTTGCCGGCGGGCGCCGAAGCCTGCGGGGCCTCGATGCGCTGGGGCGCATTCGCATAGCAATCCAGCGCCAGGCCGAAGGGGTTGTGTTCGGGATCGATGTCCATGCGCACGACCTTCAGTGCGTAACGCACCAGCGCGCGCTTGACCTGCTCCGATCCCAGGTACTCGTCGGCGCTCACGTCCAGCGTGACGATCCAGTCGTTCGCAGACAGCACCTGTACGCGCGATGCCGGATCGTCGCCGTAGCCCCGGCCCGGAATCTCGTAGATGCCGCGCACGCGCTGGCGCAGCTCGCCGTTGCTGCGCCGGTACTCGTAGTCCTGCTGCAGAAAGGCCCGGCAGCTCGGCGTGAAATAGGTGGACAGCGCGCGCAGGTTGCGCGGGTAGTCTTCCTCGCCATTGGTCGGCCAGCGCTGGGCCTGCTGCCAGATGTAGAACGTGAAGGCATAGACGCTCTCCGGCGGCACCTCCCACCACTTGCGGGTGCTGCCCGAGCGCAGGTCCGGCGGCACGTGGATGGTCAGGCTCTTGGGCGCGCTCCACCAGCCCGCGCCGAGCAGCAGAGCTACCACGAACAGTGCGGCGGCGCCCAGGCGCAGCGTCTTCACGTGGGCCTGCAGGTGCATAACCTCGTTGCGGAATCGGCTCACTGGATGGACCTCCTATCGCCGCGCGCCGCCTGTCCCGCGGGTGGAACAGCCGCAGCTGTAGTGGCGTGGTGGCCGGGACGCTGGCGCCGCGTGGTCCACCAGCCCGAGCGGGTGATGAGCTGCCCACCGCCGACGTGGGCCGCCAGCGCGGGGTGGCGCAGCGCGAGCTTCCACTGGAGCTGGCGGTACAGCCAAGTGTCGGGTCGGCCACGCTTGTACCGGCGCAGCAGCCCCCCGCCCACGAAGACGCCGATGCCGATGCCCACGACGATCAGCGTCGGAACCATGGCGATGCTGTGGGTGAGCCACGCCAGCGGCACGCCGGAAACGAAGCCGGCTGCGGCCGACAGGCCCGCGCAGACCCACAGCTCGTCGGCGGTGAGCCCGCGCACGACCACCGGATGCCGGTTCAGGCGGTGTGGCAGAAAGGTCACGAGCCCGTCGCGCGGGATGTCCCGCGGACTGTCCATGGAGCCGACCATCGGTTGCGGCCCCTTACAGCACGCCGGTGGCCTTGGTCAGCAGCCAGATGCCGACCACCAGCAGGATGGCACCGACCGCCACGGTCAGGCCGAACTGGCCCCAGGTGGCACGGCCGGTGTGGATCTCCGCGTAGCGCGTGTAGGCGTGGTAGCAGACGCCGATGAACATCGAAGCGACCACGAGCAGTGCGACCAGCAGCACGATGTCGTAGCCGTAGTTCTGCAGCGTCTGCATGATGCCGCTGCCCGTACCACGCGACGGATCTTCCATCGTGGGCAGGCCGGCCGCGTGCGAGGACAGCGGTGCGACTGCGCTCGCCAGCGGCGCTAGTGCTGCAGTAATACGCTGCGGGGTGAACAGCGGGAAGCGGGAGGAAGCGCGATGCGCAAGGGAAGAAGCGTTCATGGCGGAATACCCTTTCGTGGAGGTCAGGACAGAAGGAAGAAGCTCAGCACCAGGTACATCGCGACAAAGCGCACGATGACACCGAGGAACTGGCGTTGGGACAGCCGCTGCTCGGCCCAGCCGACATAAGCGGTGCGCATCGCCCATACGCCCCACAGCAGCAGGACGGCGAAGACGAAGCCGAGCACGACGGTGGAAACGGCCGCAGGCGTGAAGCCCCCGTTGGCCTGGAAGGCGGCAACCGGATCGGCAGAAGGCGTCATGGCGACGGCTCCTGCCGTTCATCGCGGGGCAGGTAGTCGCCGGTTAGGGGCACGGGATCGCGCGGCTGGGCGCGCTGCGGGACGAGGTAGTCCTGCACACCGGCGCGGATGCGCTTGAGGTCGGCACGTAGCCGGGCATAGTCGAAGTGGTAGCGGGCATGCTCTGGCGACGCAGTGTTGGCGGCCTGGTCTGCCAGATGGTTGGCTAGCCGATCAGCCAGCTCGATCTGGCGCGCAAGGGCTGCAAGTTGCTCGCGCTCCAAAACACCATCGGAGGCCATGGCCGGACGCACGACTGCAACCGAGAAGGCCAGTACCAGCGGCAGCGCAGCCGTTGCGCGCGGCCATGTGCCAATGCGTCGGCGGGTTTGTTCCATCGCCATTCCCCCGTGGAGTGAATGACGTTGATGCTGCGGCGCTCCCCACTCAGGCGCAGCAGAGAAAGGGAACTCCTGTGCGACCGGATTGATGGCGCAACACCGCCCAGTCATTGAGCCCGCAGCGCATGGCACGACCTAAGTCCGTCGCCTTAGAGTTCCCTACAGAACCAAAATAATCAATAAATGCCCCCATGGGAGCATTTATTGCTATTCCATGCATTGACTAATATAATCGTCCCGAGAGAACTCGGTATCCGACATTAAGAATCCCTTGGGAGCGATTAGCATGGAATCCCCGATTCCCCTGCCTGTCGAGCGCGCCATCCACAAGCTCGGCAGCGACATTTCGCTGGCGCGCCGGCGCCGCCATATCTCGCAGGCTTCGCTGGCCGAGCGCATGGGGGCATCCCTTTCCACCGTGCGCCGCATGGAGAAAGGTGACGTGCGCGTGCCCATCCACTTTTTCGCCCGTGCGCTGCATGTCTTCGGCGAAATCCAGGCGCTGGAGCATCTGCTGGACACTGCTCACGACGAGATCGGCCTGACGCTGATGGACGAGCGTTTGCCCAAGCGCGTGCGCAGCAAGCCAGGCGGCAGCTCGGGAGCGCTCTGATGGCTACCGTCGCCCCGATCCGTCAGCAGGTCCAGTTGTGCATCGGCAAGGCTGGCCTGCCGGTCGGTTCGCTCATTTATGTCCGGCAGGGGCGGCGCGAGAACTGCGCCTTCGCCTATGACGCGGCCTGGCTGGCCAATCCGGCGTGCTTCAACGTGTCGGCCGACCTGCTGTTGATGCCGGGCCACCAGCCGCACAAGGCCGCATCGCCCCATGATTCCGTGTTCCATGGCGCGATCGCAGATACCGCGCCGGATGCCTGGGGCCGACGCATCATCGCCCGCGACCATGCCAAGCGACGTCGGGTCGATCCGGGACTGCCGGCCCTCACCGAGCTGGATTACCTGCTGGCGGTCGACGACTTTAGCCGCGTCGGTGCGTTGCGCCTGCGCGATGCGGATGGAACGTGGCACAGGACGGTCGCGAAAGGCCGGCGTAACACGCCGCCGTTGATCGAGCTGGAGCACATCTACCGGGCCAGCCGTGCCGTCGAACGCGGGCAGGAATCGGCGGAGGATTTGCGCTACCTGCAAGGCAAGGGCACGTCGCTCGGCGGGCTGCGGCCCAAGTGCACGATGGTGGACGAGGACGGCTGGCTGGCCATCGGCAAGTTTCCGAGCGTGGGCGACACCCGAAGCGTCACGCGCGGCGAGGTGCTGGCCCTCAAGCTGGCGGCGCTGGCCGGCATCGATGCCGCGCCCGCGCGCATCGTCTTGCTGGGTGACAGCGGACACGAGGTGCCGGTAGCGGTCATCCGCCGGTTCGACCGCGACAGCGAAGACGGCCGCATTCCCTACCAGTCGGCCGCATCGCTGCTGCAGGCCTCACGCGAGGAGGATCGTAGCTATACCGAGATCGCAGACGCCATCCGCTCTCACAGCCACGCGCCCACCGAGGATGTACGCCAGCTTTGGCGCCGCCTGGTGCTCAACCTGCTGATCACCAACGTGGACGATCACCTGCAGAACCACGGATTCCTGCACGTGGAGCATGGGCTGTGGCGGCTTGCGCCTGCCTTCGACATCAATCCTTTCCCGGACAAGGACAGGGAGTCCAAGACCTGGCTGACCGAGCAGGATGGGCCGATCACCGACGTGCAGATGCTGCTGGCCCGCGCATCGTATTTCGCGCTGGACGAGGCGCAGGCCCTGGCCATGCTGGGCGAGGTGCATGCTGCGGTATCCGGTTGGCGCCAAGTTGCGCTCAGCCCGGAGGTCGGATTGCGTGCGGTCGAGCTGGATGACTTCGCGCCGGCCTTCGAGCACGAACAGATGGATGCCGCCGCCGCGCTGCTCGGACGGTGACGGTACCGAGGGCCGGACGCGGGTGCCATTCCCAGGTGAAGTGAATGGCGTTAATGCTGTCGGAGCTTGGCGAGCGCCGCAGGAAATGGGAAATGACACCAACCCGGTTTGACTCGACGCTGCCCACAGTCGAGAGCGCTCTTGTGCGCGTCTCGACTTTCCTAAGCAGGTAAGAGACGGCGCACTACGCCTGCATAGGTGGTGGTGCTGTCATACTGTGTGGAAAATTTACCCTGGATCTACGGGAATGGGAGGAGAACGAGTTTATGTACCTGGCGCAGCTCAAAGTCTCAAACTTCAGGAAGCTCGCTGAAGCTGAACTTCAATTTCAGCCGGGGCTGAATGTCATTGTTGGCGCAAATAACGTCGGAAAGACAGCAGTAGTCGATGCGCTCAGGGCACTGCTCGCGGGACATGATGAACCATACCCACGCTTGGGTGTGGAGGACATTCACCGGCCGACATCAGGAAAACCAGCGGGAGACATTCTTTTTCGCTATGTGTTTCGTGATCTAAACCATGATGATGAAGCTGACTTTCTCGCTGCACTAAAGCCGGATGGCGCGGGGAAGTTAGAAGCGCACATCACCATCCGTTACTCCGAAGCGGACAAGACGGGCCGCCTGAAGGCGAAGCGCTGGTGCGGCGACCATGAGGATGTCGGACTGACCGCAGACATGATGGAGAACCTGCGTGGCGTTTACTTACCGCCTCTGCGCGACGCCGCCCAGGGCTTGAAGCCAAGTCGGACCAGCCAGCTGGCCAGACTGTTTCATCTGTTGGCGGATGAAGACGGCCGTGAAGGCATCAACGACGCGCTCCAGAAGCTCGACGACGAGCTGAAGAAGCACCAGCCCGTCGTCACTACGCACAGCGCGATCAAGAGCCGCCACGATGCCATGCTTGGCCCCCAACTGGCACAGGCATTGAACCTGGGATTGAGCGGTAGCGACTTCCAGCGGCTGGCCGCTCGGCTGTCCATCGTAGTCGATGCCTTCGAAATCGAGCAGAACGGTCTTGGGTTCAACAACCTCATCTTTATGGCCGTCGTACTCAGTGAACTGGCCAAGAATCCTGAAGCCAGCTACCGTGGGCTCATCGTGGAGGAGCCGGAGGCCCACCTACACCCGCAGTTGCAGGCGGTCCTGCTGAGCTACCTGGAGACGATCAAGGCCATCGATGGAGAAAAGCCCGTCCAACTTTTCGTCACAAGCCACTCCCCCAATTTCGCCAGCATTGCAAACCTCGACAGCCTGACCTGCCTCGTGAATACCAGAGACAAGGTGGAAACCTTCTTT
>Ga0116144_10004585_pt1 | contig 13017 bp, 12 predicted proteins | sample AD_UKC035_MetaG_FD_89746 | JGI IMG/M metagenome (GOLD analysis project Ga0116144, IMG submission 89746) | Active sludge microbial communities of municipal wastewater-treating anaerobic digesters from USA - AD_UKC035_MetaG | ecosystem: Engineered > Bioreactor > Anaerobic > Digestate | place: USA... | reverse complement strand
TCAGTAGGACAGAGCAACGGTTTCCTAAACCGTAGGTCACAGGTTCGACTCCTGTCCGGGGTACCAGATGCCAGTACGGAGCCCTTCGGCCACGAGGTCGAAGGGCTTTCTGTAGTTCGGCTCTAGCTTCTCTCCGGTGAGTCTGCAGTTCGAAACCAGGATCTTGAGCGCTTTGGCTCGTTCCTCGGGCTCCTGCTCTAAGTAGAGATCGGAAGCTTGTTCCAGGAGTTCGAAAGCCTCGCGTGCGTCGTCGGCGCCGCTCGTCTGGAGGGTCGCTCGAAGCTGTTCTTGGCGAAGGTCGATTGCCTCGTTGTGGCTCGCCCACTCCGCTTCAAGTTCCTTCCACCGCTCTTCGCTGAGCACGCCATCCAGCTTGTCGATGTACGCCTTGTCGCGGCGCTTCTTCAAGTCGCCTGACTCAGTGTCGAGGCGCTTCAGCTTCGCCTCGATCTCCTCGCGGCGTTGTGTCTCTCCGCTGTGGATCTGGTCAAGAAGTCGGGCGACAACCTCCTCTGGGATGCGGACACCGTCAACAACTGAGCGCAGCCTCTCCGACAAAGCCTCCTGGCGTATGTAGCGCTGAGCGCACCTGCCTCGTCCCTTCGTGCAGTGGTAGTAGACGTACTTGCCCTTGATGAGCGATGCGGTGATCTGGCAGCCGCAGTAGCCACAGACGAGGATCCCGCGGAACGGGAAGTCGTGCTTGCCCTGGATGTGGCCACGTCTGTTCAGCTTGTCCGCTACTCGCTCGAACAGGTACAGCGAGACAAGCGGCTCGTGGACACCTGGGGCCACCACATCACTCCAGCGTAAGACTCCCTTGTAGATCGGGTTGGTCAGAATGCGGTACACGGTGCTTGTCTGGAGCGGGTTGTCGCGTCGCGAGCGGAGGCCCCGCTTCTTCGCCCACTCGACCAGTGCGTCGAGCGACAGATCCGTGCTGGCGTAGGTCTCAAACAGCTCGCGGATGAGAGGTGCGCGCTCGAGATCGGGGACAATCCTCCCTGTTTCCTTGTCGTTTACGTAGCCAATCGGTGCGTACGACGGGTAGATCCCCTTGCGGGCCATGGCATACATCGCATCGCCCACTCGCTCCGACAGTTGAGCGCTGAAGTAGCGCGAGAAGACGGCGTGCATGTCACCCATGAACCTTCCCGCGGCATTAGACGGCAGCTGCTCAGTGGCGGAGATGATCTCGATGCCCAGCTCCTCAACGAGCTGGGCGTAGTCCTTCATGTTTCGTGACACGCGGTCGATCTTGTAGCAGAGGACAGCGGTGACCGTCTTCTGCTTCTTCAGGAGCCCGACCATCTTCTCGAACTCGGGACGGCCGGGCTTGTAGGCTGACTCGGACTCGACGAACGTCTCGACCACCTCAAGCTCGTGCCCCGTGGCGTAGTCGGCGAGGACCTGCTGCTGCACCTCGATCGAGTGGCCGTGCTCAGCTTGCTCGTCGGTGGACACGCGGATGTAGGCAACGACCTTGCGGTTCATGGGTGGAGGATCACCCTACCCTCCTGCTTCCAGACTCGTCAATTGAGCGACGGCGGGGGAAGGTCACGTGGCGTCCGAGACGAAACGGCCAACCCTCGCGCCTTGTTCTTCTTCCACTCTTTGAGCATGGCCAGGTAGCACTCGAATCGGTGGCGCGCTGCGTCGAACTCCTCTTGGCTCGCAAACGCACCCGGGGGCAGAACCTCACGCTTCTCTACTGGCCGCTCTTCCTGTCTGTCCTGCATTGCCACTCCCAACGGGTTCAGTCGTTGCCCTCCGTCTTCTCCAGGATCAGCCTGACCAGGGCGTACAACCCAAGTCCGACGAGCACCCACACGAGGACGTCGTACATATCCGCATTGACCTCTCGCTTCACCGCTTCGACCAACTCGCCCGGGTCCTTGCCGGCCCGAATGCCGTACGCAATGAGGTCCGACGCCTTGACCTGCTTGCCGTAGGGCACGTTGGTGGCCCGAAGCCGACCAGCACTGATCGCGGCATACACTGCCTGACGCTTCATGTTCAGCACCCGTGCCACCTCCGCCACCGAGAACATCACATCCTGAACCTGTCGCTGTGCCGTCATCGCTCTTCTCCCTCTTGCTTGACACTGTACCACCATGCTAGTCGGATGTCAACCACGGAGTACATTTGCCGTTGCCGACATGGCATATCTCAATGAGTCATTGTGCATTGATGCTGGATGTCTAGTCTCTGTAACTTGACAACTACTGCTTCCGGTGCTACACATTCCTTGGCCCTACCGAGGGGTATGTCGCGTGAGGTGCGCATTGCCGCGACGCGCTGCGTTCCTCACAGACACCCGGGATGTGACGGTGCTAGACGGATGGAGGATGGAGATGCGTGGCGACTCTGATGTGGAATGCCGCAGGATGTCCACGGCAGATCGGCTGCGAGGCAAGAGGAAGATGACTGGGCAGCGGAAGACAGCGACCACTCTCTGCCAGTTGCGCGGAGATGACTGGCGGAGTATCGGCTGCGAAACGACCGCTATACGGAGAGACAACGGTGAGGAGAAGATGGACGACGGAAGCGCTGCCGGAGGTGTTCCGTGATCGTGGTGGGTAGTACCACGGCATACGACCTCGCGGAGCTATCGCGGAAGCTCCACGTCAGCACGCGCACGCTGCGCGGATACATCCGGGATGGGAAGCTGCAGGCATCTAAGCTCGGGCTCAAGTACTACGTCACCCAGCGAGCGCTCGACGACTACTTCGACACACCCACCGGCGGCAGAGCGACAGGACGTTCCTAGGCTCTTGCGCTAGACCCTCACCTCTTCCTGTTCGAGGTACGCGAGAGTCGCCTCCACGACAAGGTGGCTCACCGAAAGATCCCTCTTCCGGCCCAGGGCGTTGAGCCAAGCCGCAATCCGCAGCTCGTGGTGTCTCTTCGGGATGTAGATCGACAACATACTGGGATTCGAGGATCCCACTAGACTTGCCCCCTTCGCGATCAAGGTCGGCGCTCCCCACGCTCTCCCGGCTAGCAGCTCCCAATATGCTCCCGGTGTCTTGAATCGATCCAGGCAGTGCGGGAAGGAACGCCTGGATGTTCCTGATTGTCTGTTCCCGGCATGGCCGCGAGAACGGGTCCCTATGAGGGCAACGCAGCCGGGACGGGTGACCTGGCTGGGCGTGAATCAGGCCAACCCAAGCTCCTCCAGAGTGAAAGCATCTCCAGCGGCTTCCGCGTAGTGTTCATCAAGGGTGCCGTGCAAGGCGAGGATAGCGGCAATGCGTTGGATAACTGACCGCAGGTGCTGAAGCTCCTTGAGGGCCAACGGGCGGCCTTCGCGGCGCTTCGCCTCGCGATAGCCAAGCCACTTCTTGATGACCGGGTAACCTCCCAGCTCAAAGCGCCACACGGCTTCCGGCACGTTACTGAGATACACGCGCTCGTTCAGGTATAGGTCCCCAGTGCGGTCGCCAAGCGCGTTGAGACTTGGCTTGTCGCCAGGCCTCGCCCGTTCACACCAGCCACCCTTGGCGGCACCGTAGTAGCTTACGGTTACAGCCAGGTCGGCACCACCGATTTGGTGGCTTCCTTCGCCCGCGTCAAGCTTGTGAGGTACGCCCAGGCCTGCCGCATCGGCACCGAGAACACCCTGGACAACACCCTCCGCGTCAAGCAGGGGATTCAGGAGGACAGCTAGGCGATCGCCGACCTCCGCAATGCTCCGAAGGACTCCTGCTTCTCTGGGAATTGGCAGACGAGCCCAGTCTTCCGAGAGAGCGTCGCGATGGTCCGCCTGGTATCGCGGCGCGTGCATGATGGCTAGAGCCAGGCGCATGAGTTGCCTAACCAGCTGGGCGCCGCTCTCAGAGGACCGGAGCTCTTTGCCTACGTACCCAAGCGCTTTGAGCGCATCGAGCACGGGCTGCGAGAGGTTGGCCTTGCGCTCGACTCCTCTTCCGGCGCCGACGACTGCCGGGAAACACACCGAGCCGCGGTCATGTAGGTGAAGGTCCACTAGGGTCGTCGCGATGAGGGGGCGGCTTTCGGAGGTCCTCCGCGGTTGCGGGACAGCGACGAGGAACTCGTTCTCCCGGAGGTTCGCCCAGAACTCAGGGCGCCCTCTGTTGAGGAGCCGTGCTCGCGATTCGTAGTACAGGAAACGATTGTCAAAGGGGAACACCACGTAAGGGACTATCTGCTTCTCGTTCCACGTGCCGCGCAGTTCCCGCCATGCCTCTTCCGGCTCGAACCCCGCTCTTGGGGTGGCAAGCTCAGGCCACATGCTGCTCGCTTCCCCGAAGCTCTCCGCCTCCAGATACGATCTCATCCGTGCGGTGAGGTCAGTGCGGTCCACGTCCATGACGCTTGCTTCGAGGCCGCGGTTGGGATTCACGCCCTGGAAGCTCGTTAGGAAGAGCTCGTCAAGCGAAGGCCAGTCTTCGTAACCCCCTGCCTGGGATGTCGGCGCAAGGATGAAACGCCGCTTCTCGTTGGTGTAGAAGGTCGCATAGTCGCGCGGTCCTTCTGGCTGCTCGGCTGCCTCCTGGGCTCTCTTAGCAATCCAACTGCCCATCGTCAGCGAGTCAAGCAACGCTCTGCGCTTCTCGACAGCCTTTCCCCAGAGGTCGCGGTAGTGGATCGGGGTGTCCTCGGGGAGGGCGGGAGGCAATGGTCGCTTCAGGAACGTCGAGACCGCCGTTCCAACCTTGATCCCCGCTCCTCCAACAGAACTGAATAGGGTCTCGCACGATTCGCCAGTTGGAGTCCGCTCGCTCGCGAGCCTATTGCCATGTGTGTTGTCGATCCACACCTCGTGGAAGTTGCTGAGTAGAGACTCCCGCATCAAGGGGTGAGAACGTCCTGTGAGATACGAGGAGTTGGAGATGAATGAGACCACACCGTACTCGGCCACTTCCCCAATCCGCCAGTCGGCAAGACGGAAGAATCGAACATACAGGTCATCTAGAAGCTGCTTGCGGATCCCGAAGCGTCGAAAGAGAGCACTAGATCCTTTCTGCACCTTGCGCTGTGTTCCCTTTACGAGCTTCCGGTCAATACCCTTGTACCGATCGACAAGCTCGGCTTCCTCATCCATGGCGACACCAGCGAAGCGGTTGTACGGTGGATTCCCAAGCACAACGACGATCCTCGCGTCACGCTTGATCCCGGATGCGAGCTCGCGCTCTTCGATGAGCTCGGGGAAATTCAGCTTCGCAGTATCCGCATCTGACCAACCTGTGAGGGCGTTGGTCAGGAACACTGCCGGTCGGTGGCTCCCCGTCTCTACTCCAAGATCGGCCAACAGGAGGTAGAGCTGAAGCTGAGCAATGACGAATGGAGCCGTGAGAATCTCAAAGCCCACGACACGCGTGGCGAGGGCTTCGGCAAGAGTTGCACCCAGGAGAGAGACGTCTCCGCTCGAGGTGATCTCCTTGGCCATGCGTCGTGCTATCTCCAGGAGATACGCACCGGTTCCGCAACAGGGATCGAGAACGACCACGCGCTCGTCTGCAAAACCTCGGCGGCAGTCGAGTTCGTTCTTGAGGAGTTGTTCTACCCTGCGCACTTGGTAGCGAACGATCTCCGGTGGGGTGAACCAAACGCCAAGTTGCTGTCGAAGTACCGGATCGAAGGCCTCAAGGAATGGTTCGTAGAAATAGGTGATCGCGCTCAGCTGGGTTTCGAGAGGCATCTCATGATCCAGGTCCATGGTCGTGAACTTGGCAAAGAATGAGTCGACGTCCACCCGTGCTAGGGTCTCCTCGGCGCGATCAAGATGCACGTGGAGGTTCAGCTCCCGCAGGCGGATTGGGTTCTCAATCTCGTGGAACAGCGCCCCGATGAACGGGAGCTTGAGGTAGTCCTGAATATCGCGCCAGCGGAACCGATCCTGAGAGCCGCTGCGGCGCCAAAGGGTCCATCCTGCGAAGAGCGTGTAGAACACCGTTTGCACGAGAGAAGAGCGGAAGAAATCCACACCGTCAGCTGTGTCGAACGTGAGCCCGAGTGCAGACCGGAAGTCTTCGTACAAGGGCTTGAGCGCGGGCGAGTCCAGAGTCTGCGGAAGATCGCGCTTTGCTGCGCGAGCCTGGCGGGCCAGTATCTGCGCCAGCGCCTGAGGCGAGGCGATTGGGGCGAACTCACTGACAGCTTGTTCCAGAAGATCCGCAAGTAGGGCAACAGCTCCGTCCGGGATGCTTCTCCCACGGCGCAGTTCAAAATCGGAGGGCCAGAACTCCGCGACAAGCCTGAGGTCCCTCGCGGCCGGCGGCACGGGCAGGCTTGGGTCCCGAACCGTCATGGGCTTGCAGGTGAGAAGACCGAAGGCGCGAACATTCGACAGGACAACGACGCCAGTCCTGGCAAGGTACCGTCCGATCTGGTCGTCCCGCTCTATTGACTGCGCGAGGTCTTCAAGCGAGACATCGGGTAACTTCACCTCAGCATAGACTACAGGTACATCACCCTCATCATAGAAGGCGACGTCCGGTCTGTCTGCCCCGCCCTGTTCCCGTCGTTCGCTCGTGCTGGTCCGGATTTCCAAGGGAAGGCGGTTCAGCTTGAGGATCTCGGCCCACAACTCGCGAATACACGGGTAGAACGTTTCCTCTGACGTGGTCGAGGCATTCCGCAGTCTTGACGCTTCGGACTCGTAGTTCCGAACTAGCGATCTCAGCTTATTCATGCCCCTTCCCCGACGATCGGCACGAACAACTCCTGTCGATCTGTAGGTCGGCCCGGAGGGCACCCCCTCAAGGCGTCGGCACCGGATCTAGTCTACCACACTCTGTGTCTAGCATGCCGACCGGCTTTCGGCGGCGTTCTCGGTAGAGGTCTAGCCAGCACTTTTGACGCCACTGAGACAGCACCTTGACGATGGCGTTCTCAGTGCAGCTCCAGCTGTCACGCTATGGCAAGTCTCCGAGATCGACGAAGATGGGATGTGTCAAGTACCCAAGGTCTCTAAGTCTGCTCAGTGCAAGATCCACTGGCACGCCGATCTCGCGGAGTATGAGAAGCCTCAGCAACAGGGTAAGAGAGTGGTTCGCCTTGATCATCTCCGTTGGCCCCAAGGAAGCGGTCTTCAGCCGTTCGTCGTAGTGAGTCAGGTAGTTCCGCGTGTCGACGACCTTCCTCAGGAACCGACTCGGATCCTCGCCAGCCGTGACCGCATACACAGTCTGCTTCGTGAGGGCATCCGCCAGCTCCGACAGCCGTTTGCGGAGGGAGTATTCGTAGCCGTATCGCATTCGGCTCTTCAGAGCGTCTCTATGGCCAGTTGTGAGGTCCGCCGGTATCTCCGACACGAGATGCCTGTACGTACTCTCGTACTCGCTAACGGACACATATGAGCCGCCGATCGTCGTCCGGTGGAATGCCTCAAGCGCCTGGAGAAGCCCAAGGAACTGAAACTCGATATTCAGTGTACGGTTGTAGATCGGGAGGAAGAAGAGGTCGAACACTGGTTGAAGCTCGCCGTACCTGCGATACCAGTTCGCCAGGATGTCCGGGAAGACACACGCAAGAGCTTTGTGGTCAAGTGGGATCCGGAAGTTGTCGAGGGATCGGACCTGGACTTCACCCCAAGCCTGCCTGAATAGAAGACGCGCGTAGTCCCTAATCATCTTGCGGGAACCTGGCTGGAGGTGGTTCCCGAATTGCAGATCTACGCGCTCATACTTAGTGGGCTCCACCATAAGCAGCGAGAGCAGGTTGCGGAACTCGTGCATTCGATGGAGGAACCAGCTGAAGTTCTGCTTTCGTAGCGGCCTGAACAGCACGCTGTCTCCGAAGCGGAGATCCACCTCCTGCAGTGATTGACTTGCAGCGCACCAACACCCGATAGTTTGCGTGAAGCCCAACTCTCTAAGCGAAACGCGCATGTCCTTTGGCGCGTTGTATGAGATGGAGTAGCTCCGATCCCTCTTCGACGGGGGATCCGGCCACACGAAGGGGCGTCGCCCCATCCACGCAGTGAGGTTCGAGTACTCGGCGCGGGCCGATGAGAACTGAAGGAACTCAGGCTTTTCGAGTGCGCACCCGACAAGGGAGTACTGAGCGTCAAGCTTCGATGTCTCCGAGCGAGGCCCAGTTGAGGTCGACCGCTCAGATGCTCGCAGTAGTGTACAGGCCTGGCCCGTTCGGGTTTCTCCACAGATGATCGGCCAAGTCCGATGATCTCGGTACTTCGAACCGCGCAGGCGACCATCAAGCTCCAGGTTGATGCCTTCTCGGGGAGAGTACCGCAGTCTCCCGGGTACCTGCTCGTCAGGCAGTGCTGGATTCCACCACGAGCCAGAGGTCTCGAAGGGTTCTGTCAGTCGTGCCTCGTCTTCTCTCACGCTGCCTCCTGACAGGGGATTATAGGAGAGATCCACCTCGCATGGAATCGGTTTGCCGGCCCTGAAGAGCTCTGATGGCGTCTGCCTCGGGGTTCCTGCCAGTCGGACCCGGGATACCTCTCAGGCGAGCACCCTGGTGGACTGGGCTCCAGCACTGGCAGCTGCTCCGAGGGAGCCGAACTGTCCCAATCGCAGGTCTGGCGCACACTGCCTCGGAGTTCTTCCCAACGCGCGTCTCGGGGCGGCGGCCTTCGGATGGACTTCTTGAGAGAGAGGCCAATCGTCAGAGAAGTCGAAAGCACAGGAGAGGCGCACCCCAGGCAGCAGAGCGGTTGGGAACAACGGTTGCCTGATCATCTGCCCAGGCTCGACGTCCCGAATTCGCAACAAGGGCCTTCTCTTGTTGCTGGTAGCACGCCTGGGGCGCGAGCCTGAAGCGCGACGGCAGAGGAGGGCTCTGCATGCACTCACAACCAGGCCACTAGCAACAGCGTAGGCGAGCTGTGGGCGCAGTTCGAGAGTGGATGGCCACGCAGCGTCATCTTGTGAGACTGGCCCGTGAGCTCAGACGCAGATCAGACAGCGGAACGAGGGCACGAAGTCCCGCGATGCAACGCTACTGCTTGCGCTCCTCCCGCTCGAGGTAGTCGAGGATCGCTTCGACCACCAGGTAGTTGACTGATCGATCCCGGGACTGCCCCAGCTTGATGAGCCGCTCGGCGGGACGCTTGGCTAGAGCCTTCTTGGGCACGTAGATGCTCAGCTTGTCGACCAGCCGCTTGTTGTCCATGTTGCTTCCTCCAGTAGCGTAATCTCGGCACCAGAGGTTCCTCCGACCCTCTGCGGAGGAACCTCCTCGTTCAACGATGGGCAGCCCCCCTCAACCCTGTGAGATGCCGAGATTGCTGCACCCCAGAGCAGAGGACTCCCCACACCTAGCCTCCCTCGCGAGAGTGGCGGAATTTCGGATCGAGGACATCGCGCATTCCATCCCCTATTAGGTTGCTGCCTAGAACGCTGAGCACGATCAGCAGACCAGGCAGGGTCGCGAGCCACCAACACATCGTGATGTACACACGACCTTCGCTCAGCATGGAGCCCCAGGAAGCCGTGTTCGGTCCGACTCCGAAGCCCAGGAAGCTGAGAGTAGCCTCTCCGGCGATCGCTGCCGCCACCCGGAAACTCGCCAACACCATCAGCGAAGATGCGGTGTTCGGTAGCAGATGGCGCAGCATGATGTGACGGGGAGAGGCGCCGATGGCATGCGCTGCCTGTACAAACTCCCGTTGCTTGACGGCCAGGATCTTTGCTCGCGCCACTCGCGCATATGGAACCCAACTCGTGATCGCCAGTGCGACAATCAGCTTCCACAAGCCGGGACCGAGGATGGCCATTATGGCTAGGGCGAGAAGCAGGAACGGAAACGCGAGGAACACGTCCGCTATCCGCATGAACAGAGCGTCCACCGCTCCTCCGAAGTAGCCCGACACGACGCCGATCAGGGTCCCGAGAGCGCCTCCAAAGAGGACAACCGTGACCCCGACCAGCAGTGAGATCTGCGCTCCGTACATGATCCGACTGAGCACGTCTCTGCCAAGCGAGTCGGTGCCAAGGAGGTACGTGCTGGTTCCCCCTCTACTCCATCCAGGGGGGGTAAGGCGATCCTTGAGGTGTATGGCGTTTGGGTCATGCGGAGCAATGAGCGGAGCCGCGACGGCAAAGGTGATCGGTATGAGAAGGCACACCAGCCCAAGGATCACCATCTTGCTTCTCAGGACGCGAGGGGTTCTCGGCTGCTTGTCAGTCATACCGTATCCTTGGGTCCAAGACACCGTAGAGGAGGTCCACTAAGAGATTGATCGAGATAAACACGACAGCCAGAACGCAGACAGCGCAGTGGACGACGGGGTAATCTCGATCGCTGATCGACTTTACGACCAGTCGCCCGAGCCCCGGCCATCCGAAGACCGTCTCTGTGACCACGGCGCCACCCAGTAGTGCGCCTAACTGCATTCCGATCATCGTGACCGTGGGGATCAAGGCGTTCTTCAACGCATGCCTGAGCACGACTCTTCGACCCGACAGCCCCTTGGCGGCCGCCGTTCGGACGTAGTCCTCGCTGAGCACATCGACCAAGTCAGTGCGGAGGAGCCGTTCGACGATCGCCATCATCGAAACGCCCAAGGTCACCGCGGGAAGTACTAGGTGGTCCAGTCCTCCACGTCCGGAGATCGGGAGCCACCTCAGCCACACGCCGAAGACAAGCATCATCATCAAGCCGAGCCAAAAGCTGGGCATTGAGATGCCGAACAGCGACAGAGTGCTTATGCCAAGGTCCAGGAAGGAATTGCGTTTGAGTGCCGCCAGAATCGCCGCTGGTATGCCCAGGATCACCGCAATCAGAAGTGAGCAGAAGGCCAGCTCCGCTGTCGCAGGGAGGCGCTCCAGAACGATGGACATCGCGGTCTCATCCGACCAGAACGATCTTCCGAAGTCGCCTTGAACCGCCTGCCGTATGAACACCCAGAACTGCTCCCAGATCGGCCTGTCGAGTCCCAAGATGTGCTGCATCTGCTCGAGATCTTCGCGGCTCGCCTCGGGCTGAATCAGCAAGACCGAGGGGTCGCCCACCACGTGAGTCAGGATGAATACAACTGCGAGGACCCCCAAGAGCGTTGGGATGTACAGGAGCAGCCGTTTCACAATGTAGTGGGTCATTCCGGTTCTCCGGAGGGCTCTCCGGTCGATGACTCCGACCGGAGAGCCGATCCCGATCCAGCCCTTGCGGGGCGCCTGCTAGTAGAAGGATGCGTCGTACAAGTAGATTCGCCCGTCGACTCGAGGCGTCCAGTTGACCCGGTTCGACACCGCGTAGAGGTCATCGACATACCACAGGAAGATTGCCGGAGCGTCATCGAACAGGAGCTCCTGGATCTTCTCGTAGATCGGTCGTGCCTTCTCGCGGTCCATCTCGGCACGTCCCGCGATGATCAGCGAGTCGATCTCGGCGTTCGTCGTGTAAGCGTAGATCGACTCGGAATGGAAGAGACCGTAGAAGGTGTCGCCCGGATCGTTGTACCAGGTCTTCCAGCCGAAGTCGAACATCGGCGAGACATTCCTCGCCTTGTAGATCCGACTTGACATTGCGGCCTGGTCGTAGGCAATCAGGTTCGCCTCGACTCCAACCTGAGCCAGGTCAGCTACAATCGCCTGGACGACATCGTTCAGCTTCGGACCGCTTGTCGCAGATGTCGGGTTGTAGTCGAAGTCAACCTTGAACCCGTTCGGGTATCCCGCAGCGGCGAGAAGCGACTTCGCCTTCTCAGGGTCATATGGGTACGGCTTCACGCTCGGGTTGAAACCGAAGTCCGTCGGGTGGACAACGGCCGCTTCCCTGTGGGCGCGGCCGCCAAGCACGGTCTCAATGATCAGGTCGACATTCACGGCGTAGTTCATGGCTTGCCTGACTTCCTTCTTGGCAAACGGGGAGTCGGGCTGATCGCAGCGGAATAGGATTACCCGGTTCACCATGCTGACCATCGGGACGATGCGGACACTGCCGGAAGCTTCCACCTGCGGTACGAACTCCGAAGGGATCCCCGCCACTATGTCAACACCGCCCGTCACCAGTTCCGAGATCCTCGTCGACAGCTCTGGGATAGATCGGAAGATGATCTTCCGAATCACAGGGGCGCCTCGCCAGTAGTCGTCGTTCGCGGCAAGCACAACACGCTGATCCGTGATCCACTCGACGAACTTGAACGGACCCGTCCCGATGGGCGTCTTCGCGAACTGGTCACTCTTGGCATATCCGCACAGCTCCGCGGCGGCGATACCCATGTAGGAAATCTTGTTGATGAAGAGAGGATCGGCCGGGCTCTCTGTGATCTCGATGGTGTACTTATCCACGACCGTGCAGCCCGTGAACTTGAAGCTGTAGCTCTGCCGCGGCTCGTTCGGATCCGACATTCTCTCCACGTTCAGCTTGACCACGTCGGCCGTCAACTCGTCGCCATTGTGGAACTTGACTCCTTGGCGCAAATGGAACCGCACGGTCTCAGGGGTCACTTGCTCCCACGATTCCGCTAGACCCGGATGCAAGTTTCCCTCCGCGTCTATGCGCGTGAGACCGTCATAGATGCTCTGCAGGATGTGGGCGTTGTCGCCCCATCCTCGATGGGGATCCATGTGCGAGCCAAATCCTGCCTGCACGACGATGATCTCGCCTGGCTCCGCGCCGAGGGCAGACACACAGCCGAATAGCGAAACAACCGATATCGCAGCGAGGGCGCAGAAGGCCCTGTGTCGTAGTCTCACGGTCTTACCTCCCAGACTGTCTCCATATGTAGAAGATCCGATAGACTCCCAAACAGGCTGTTCTCTCAGGTGCCGTCCCTCACCTCCTTTGGTAGAGACCCTTCCACGACACCTCGCGCGCGCGGATGAGCTCATCAGAGATTCCTAGTTGGGCAAGGACACTCTCGACTTCTCCTCTTGTGAGCCGATGTCCGGGCCAGTCGGAATCGTTCGCGACAAGGGCCAAGATGACCGCGACGTGGCCGGCGGCTCTCCGGACTCCTTCGACCGAAACCTTGTCCAGGGAGTCCGCGCAGGTGTGGGCCCAGCTTCGCGGACCGGGCCCGCCTACTGGGTCGGTCAAGGAGCCGCACGGAACGCCCTGAAGCGCGAATCCCTCGTGGTC
>Ga0116144_10004583_pt1 | contig 13021 bp, 13 predicted proteins | sample AD_UKC035_MetaG_FD_89746 | JGI IMG/M metagenome (GOLD analysis project Ga0116144, IMG submission 89746) | Active sludge microbial communities of municipal wastewater-treating anaerobic digesters from USA - AD_UKC035_MetaG | ecosystem: Engineered > Bioreactor > Anaerobic > Digestate | place: USA... | reverse complement strand
CCGGCGGCGTTTCTCTTGGCCGTGGCCGACGGCATCGGGGGCCACGCCGGCGGAGCGGTCGCCAGCGCCATGGCCGTCCAGATCCTGAGGGAGGAGATCGAGCGCGTGGACGGCGTCGATCCCCGGTCGTATCTGGACGATGTCTTCCGGAAAGCCAACCGGCTCATCTTCGAACGGGCTTCCCGGGAGCCGGTTTACGCCGGGATGGGGACCACGCTGGTGGCCGCGATCGGGAAAGGGGAGCGCCTCTTCTTGGCCAACGTCGGCGACAGCCGGGCTTATCTCTTCCGCGACGGGGATCTCCGCCAGCTGACCGAAGACCATTCCTGGGCCGGGGAACAGCGGCGCCGCCGTCTTCTCAGCGAACAGGAAATCCGGCAATCGCCGTTCCGCTCGATGATCACCCGGTCGCTGGGATATCAACAAAACGTGATCGTGGACACGTTCGACGTGGAAGCCTGTGGGGACGATGTTTTCCTTTTCTGCACGGACGGCCTCTACGGCCTGGTAATGGAAAAACGGATGTCCCGGGTTTTAAGAAAACACCCGGACCCCAAGGCGGCCTGTGCCGCCTTGATCGCCGAGGCCAAGGCCGCCGGCGGGGACGACAACATCACGGTCGTCGTCGCTTCGTTCAAGGAACCGGGCGACGCTCCGGCCGTCCGGCCCTACGACACTGTCCGGATTCCTCCGTTTCCGGAGGAGAAGCCGTGAAGATCGGCGGCATCCCGGCCGCTGTTTCGTGAATGACCATGAATCCCTCCCGGCCTCCGGGATCCGCTGGACCCTCGCCCAGGTCGTCGCCTTCGCCTTCCTCCCGACGGAAGCCGCTTCTTCTCGCCGTCGGGCTCATGATGGGGCTTGTCGCCGTCCTTGCCGCGATCCTCCTTCGTTCGTCCCGGAAACAAGCCCCGGTCGCCGCCCGGGCGGGCGGATCGCTCAAAGTGGAGATTTCCGCAAAGGGAATCCTCGGAAGCGACGCGAATAACGCTCCGCCGCTTCCAGCCGGGACGTTCCGGCCGGAGACGGGAAAAGCGACCGACCGATCGCCGGCCGGAGCCGTTCCGTCCGTTCCGGCCGAGATGGTTCCTTCGACACCAGCGTCAGCCGTTCAGGTTCCGCTTCAGGCGACTCCGGCCCGGAAGCTCGCTCAGGCCTCGGAAGCCCTGAACCGGGGGGCGTATCGCGACGCCCTGGACGCGGCCGAAGCGCTCCTGGCTGAGAATCGGGGATTGGACGCGGCCAAAACGGTCGCCCTGGACGCGGTCATCCGCTTGGCTACGGGGGAAATCGAGGACTTGGTCGGATTAATACGCCCTGAGCTATAAAATCAAGCACCCGGCGGGATTCTTCCGGGATCATGCCGCGCCGGACGTCTATCAGCGCCTTCGGCCCGACCTGGAAATGATGACAAGCGCCTCCCTTGACATCCAAATCGTGATTTCCAACCTGAAGCTCGATTTCCAGGCGGCCCGCTATCCGGCGTACGCGACCCGGGCCGTGTTCGCCCAGGTCATGACGGGGATATCGGCGGCCGTTTTTCCTGGATCCTGGAACGACGCGGCGGCGAGGGGACGATCACGTCCGTCAAGGTCGAGTAGGCGCCGGCCCCCCATCGCCTCGAACTCGCTCCCGGCATTCGCAGGGAGCCAGGGCGGCCCAAGCTTCGTCCGCCGTCGTTTCCGGCGGCCGGAAATCACGGACGATCCCCCCGTCGTCGATTTCGACGACCCGGTCGCAGCCGGCGGCGATATGTCGGTCGTGGGTGACGATCAAAAACGTCGTCCCGCTTTCCCGGTTGATCTCCCGCAACAACGCCTTGATGGCCTCGCTCGATTCGGTGTCGAGATTTCCGGTCGGCTCGTCGGCCAGGATGAGACGCGGTTCATTGATGAGGGCCCGGGCGACGGCCACCCGCTGTTGCTGTCCGCCGGACAGGGCGTTTGATTTATGGTTCATCCGGTCGCCGACGCCGACGCGCTCGAGGAGGCGGCGGGCCCGGACGGAGGCCGCGGCGGTCGTCCGCCCGTGAGCCGCCCGGAAGGGCAGGAGAACGTTTTCCAAGGCGGTGAACTCGGGGAGGAGATGATGGAACTGGAAGACGAACCCGATCGTCCGGCCGCGGAAAGCCGCCAGGCCGTCGTCATCGAGAGCGAAGATGTCCCGGCCGTCGACCCGCATCTCTCCCGAGGTCGGCCGGTCGAGCGTCCCGATGATGTTGAGGAGCGTCGACTTTCCGGACCCGGACCGGCCGATGAGGGCCGCGTATTCGCCCGCCGCCAGGGAAAGGCTCACGCCCCGGAGGGCGGTCGTCCGGGCCGTCGTCCCGTAGATTTTAACGATGTCGCGGAGGGCGAGGAACTCAGCCATTGCGGATCACCTCGATCGGACTGAGACGGGAGGCCCGCCGGGCCGGAATGAAGGCCGCCAGCGTTCCGGCCGCGGTCGCCGCGGCGACGGAGACGGCGGCCGCGCCGAACGAGACGGAGAAAGGGAAGGCGGAGGGGGAGCCGCCGCTGATGCCCTGGAAAAGGAAAATGAGCCCGGCCCCGGCCAGGACGCCGAGAACCGAGCCGAGAAAACCCAGGACGGCGCCCTGGATGACGAAGATCCTTCCGACATGGCGGGTCATCGTCCCGATCGCCTTAAGGATCCCGATCTGACGGGATTTCTGGATCACCGAAACGGCCAAAACGCCGGCGATGCCCAGGGTGACGGACAACAGGACGAACAGTTGAATCAGGGTGGAAGACGAGCTCTGGCTCCGAAGGGCGGAAAGGAGCGAGGCGTTGGTCTCTTCCCAGCTCCGCCAACGGACCGAGGGGAAAACCGCCCGAAGCTCGGCCGCCCGCCGCTCGGCTTCGAACACGTCCTTCGTCTGGAGCTCGATTTCGGACAAGCCCCGGTCGAGCCCGATGAGATTCTGAGCCCGGGCCAGGGAGAGGAGAATCCAAGTTTCGTTGAGAACTTGGTTTTCCAGGTCGAAGATCCCGCCGACCCGGAAGAGGTCCTCGCCGCCGCCGGCCGCGGACAGGCGAAGGACCGAGCCGGCCTCGAGGCGAAGCTTGGCGGCCAGGTCCTTTCCGATCAGGACCGTGTCCGGGCCGACTTCGTACCGGCCGGCGGTCAGTCTGCGCCGGATATCGTAAAGCCGGTCCGCGGTCTCGAGATCCGCGCCCCGGAGAATCACCGGGAGGATTTTTTGCCCTTGCCAGACATATCCCGATCCCCGGGCGACGGGGAGGATGACCGTGAAGGCGCCGAGCTTTTCAATCTGGCTTCCGATGACGGCCCCGTCCCGAATCACCTTGACGCCGCCTTCGTTGGTCACGATGCGGACGATCGTTTTTTCCCGCGGGTCGGACGGCAGAACGGCGACGGGCTCGGCGTCGGGCGTCGTTCCGATGATGTGCGGCGCATGGCCGACCGTCTTTCGGATGAGATCGGCCTGCAATCCGGAGATGAGGGCGTTGAGAAAGACCTGGACGGCGATGCCGAGGACGATGCCGCCCAGGATCAGGAACGTTTGGGCCCGGCTTTCCCGAAGGAAGCGAAAAGCGACGAAAACGTCGAACATGGCCTATTCGGGGAGCGGTTTGAGCTTGATCTTCAGCCCGTCTTTCAGCCCTTGCGGAAGCAGAACGGATTGACCGCTTTTCAATCCTTCCCGGCATTCGAATAAGCCGCTGCCCAGGTCGCGGACCGAGACGGGAACCTTTTTGGCTCTCCCGTTTTCCTCGATGTAGACGGAGGCCTTCTCTCCTTCGCGGAGGATGAACCGCTGCTCGAGAAGCAGGACGCCGGTCGCCCGGCCGGTCGTGATCTGGGCCGATACGGATGATTCGGGCAACAGATCCGGCTCGAACCGGTCCAGGGCGATGACGATGGGAAAAGAGCCGCGCTGGGCGTCGACGATGGCTCCCAGCCGTTCGACTTTCCCGGTGAAGACGCGGCCGGGATACGCCGGCGAAGTGACGGAGGCCGGTTGTCCCGGAGCGATCCGGCCGGCGTTGGTTTCGTCGACCTGGATTTCGATGGACGTCCGGGGCGCTTCCGGGATGAACAGGGCGACGCGTTGGCCGGCCTGGACGAATTCGCCCGCGTGGGCGTCGTGGGAAACGACCATGCCGGCCGCCGGAGCGGTGAGAATCGTGTCGTCGAGGTCGAGCTCGGCTTTCTTGAGGTCGTTTTCCGTCTTGGAAATCGCCAAGTCCGCTTGGACGGTCTGCACTTCTTTCAGCGACCGGAGTTGGTTTTCGGCCGCGGCCAAGGCGGAAGCGGCCAAATCCCGGTCCCTCCGGCTTTGTTCGTACTGAAGAAGGGAGACGGACTTTTGAGCGAAAAGCTCGGTTTGGCGGCTGAAAAAATCGGCGGCGTAGGCGTTGTTGGCTTTGGCCTGGCGGACCTTTTCCTCGGCGTCGGCCAGGTCGACGGAGAGAAGCTTGTCTTTCTTGAGCCGGGCTTCGGCCAAGGCGGTCTGGGCCTGGGCCAGGGCTTGTTCCAGCGGACGGGTGTCCTGGCGCATGAGCACGGAATGGGCCGCGATTCGGCTGCCGTCCCGGATGAATTCGGCGGCGATCCTCCCCGGCCGGACGAAGGAAAGGGGAACGGATTTTTCCCCGACGACCCGGCCCGAGGCCAGGACGGTTTCCAGGGCGTCTTGGGTCGCGACCGTCGTCGACCAAGCGGGCGTGGATTTGAAAATCCGCGGAAGAATGACGAGGGCGGCGACGGCCGCGGCCGCCGCAAGCCAGAGGAGAACCTTGCTGAGGGCGGGGCCGGTGGGCTTCATCGGAACATACCTTTCTTAATGGAGGCGCAATTCCCGTCGGAAAGACGGCATCTTAACCGAATCCGAAGCGGGAATCAACCGACGATTTCGTCCGCCGGCGGGGAAAGGCGAAGGCCGTGTTATAATCCGGGCCGTGATCAAGGCCAAGCCCGGAGATTTCGTCGTCGAGGAGAGGACCGATCTCCCGCTCGAGCCGGGAGGCCGCTACGCCGTCTACCGGCTCCATAAAAGCGGCTGGAACACCTCGGATCTTGTCGGCCATTTGGCCCGCCGGTTCGGATTTCCTCCCGGGCGGATCGCTTACGGGGGGAAAAAAGACAAGCACGGCCTGACGTCCCAGTTCATCACCATCGAGGACGCGGCCGACCGGAGCCTCGAGGGAAAGGACTTCCGGCTCGAGGCGGCCGGCCGGATGAACCGGCCGATGGGGCCGGACTTGATCCGGGCCAACGATTTCACCGTCACCCTCCGGGACCTGGCCGGCGCCGAGTCCTTGGAGCCGGCTGTCGGGCGGATCAAGACGGAAGGGTTTCCCAACTGGTTCGACGACCAGCGGTTCCGGAGCTACGATCCCGAGCGGGGTTTTTTCGCCGAGAAGATCCTCCGCCGGCACTGGAACGGGGCTCTCCAGGTCTACCTGACCTCGGTCACTCCGGGACTTGCCGGCCGGGAGCGGACCCGGCGGCTCGAGTTGTTCCGCGTCTGGCGGGACTGGAAGGCCTGCCGGTCGATGGCCGAAGGACCCTTCGAGCGGGAAGTGTTCGACATTCTCCGGAAAGAACCGGCCGCCTTCGGCGAAGCCCTGCACCGCATCCCGGAGGAGGAAACGGCCATGCAGTACGCCGTTTTCCAGGCTCATCTCTGGAACGAAACCCTCCGGAAAATCTTCCGGAGCCGCGGCCTCCCGGTCGTTGAAATCGCCGGCCGCGAAGGCCCCTATCTCTTCTGGCGGGAGCTCGGCAAGGCCGACCGGGCCGCTCTCCATGCCCTCCGCATCCCTACGGCCGCGGCGAAAATGGAGTTTCCCGACCCGGAGGCGGAGGCGCCGTTCGCCGCCGTGCTGGCGGATAAAGGCTTGGCCCGGTCCGATTTCCGGACGCGGGAGCTGCGGCGGGTCCGCTTCCAGTCGTTTCTCCGGACGGCGGCCGTTGTCCCCGAAGGCTTCACGGTCCTCGAGTCCGGCGCCGACGAGCTCCATCCGGGCCGGGAAAAAATCATTTTCCGGTTCTCCCTGCCCCGGGGATCCTATGCGACAATGCTCATCAAAACGATCACCCTCGCGGGAAATCCGCCGCGGCGGAGAACCGCCGGATGACCGGGTTCGAGGACGATTATGGAGGAGGCGCTTGATGGATTACGCGACATTGTTCCGAGGCTTTCCCGGCGCGGTCACGGTGTGCGACCGAGAGGGCGTCATTTTAGCGATGAACGACCGGGCGATCGAGACGTTCGCCGGCGGCGGCGGAGACCGCCTTCTCGGAACGAGCGTGTTTTCATGCCACCCCGAGCCCGCCCGGACGAAGCTGCGGGCGCTTCTGGCCGAGGGCCGGACGAATGTCTACACGATCGAGAAAAACGGCGTCCGGAAATTGATCTACCAAGCGCCGTGGAAGGAAAACGGCGCTTATGCCGGATTCCTCGAGCTTTCGCTCGTCCTCCCGGCGGCGATGCCCCATTTCGTCCGGGGGAGTCAAGAAGACCTGCCGTGAACGGCCCGGCGACGCGTCTTTTCCGGGAGTAAGGCGTTCCCGCGGGCCGGAGATTTGATTTTTCCCTTCTCCGGATTTACATTCCTGTTAAATCATCGGGAACGGGGAGACGTTCATCCGTTTGAAGGAGGGATTCCGTGCCTGAAAAATCCGTTTGTTTCTGCGCGTATCCATCAGCTTTCATTTACAATCCCGCGGACCTCTCGGACGAAAAGAACCGGGCGAAACACCTGTTCTGGGGAGACACGGTCGTCCGCGAAGGCGGGCCTCAAAACGGCTGGGTCCGGGTTTCGAGCCGCGACGTCTCCGGCTGGATGCGCGAATCCGACGTGCAGTCCGATCCGCTTCTGGACATCATCTTTCTCGACGTCGGCCAGGGCGACAGCTGCCTGGTCGTCACCCCGGCGGACGAAAAAATCATCGTCGATGCCGGCAAAGAAGACAACCTCCTCCGCTATCTCCGCTGGCGATACAAGAACTACGAGACGGCGGAGATGCGGGCGATGGGCGGCCGGATCAAAGCCCTGGTCATCTCCCATCCGGACGACGATCACTATGGGGGGCTTCGCGGCATTCTCGACGATCCGAAATTCGGTTCGCTCATCGATTTCGAAGCCGTCTATCACAACGGCCTTTTCCCGCGGGCGGGGAGCGGATTGGACTCCCTGGGCGCCCGGACCAAGGTTGGAACGATCGGCTATCTCGAGGAGCCGATCGTGACCCAGGCCGATCTTGACGATTTCTTCGCCCATGCGGCCGGCTGGCAAAGCCTGGAATACCCCTCCCTGGTCCATCGCCTCCGGATGAAAAACCCGGCGACGACCGTCCGGATGATTCATCACGGTGCGCCCGGGATCGCGAATCTCACGGCTGTTCCGGGACTATCGGTCACGGTCTTGGGTCCCGTGCTTGAACCGGGCGGTTCGCGCGGACGTCTCCGGACGTTCTCTGGAAGCGTCCCGATGACCAAAAACGGCCATTCCGTCGTGCTCCGCATCCACTATGGGAGCGTCTCGATCCTCCTAGGCGGCGACTTGAACATCCCGTCCGAGAAATTCCTGCTTGATTTCTATAAAGACAAGCCGGGGATCTTCCGGTCCGACGTCCTCAAAGCCTATCACCACGGCAGCGGCGACTTCGCCGAGGAGTTCATCGAGGCCGTTTGCCCCTATGTCTCGATCATCTCCAGCGGGGACAACGAATCCTACTCCCATCCCCGGGCCGATACGATGGGCTTCCTGGGGAAAGCCGGCCGCGGCCGCCGGCCGCTGATCTTCTCGACCGAGCTGGCCCGGTCCTCCCGGGACATCGTGAAAAATCCTTTCGTTCTCAAGAAGGAATTCGCCGATCTGAAAGCGACTCTCCATCGGACGGATGTCGGCGCGCGGGAGAGGGACAAGGCCGAAACCCGGCTGGCCGAGCTTGAAAACAAGCTGATCAACCGGAGCGTCTCGGTCTACGGGGCGATCAATCTCAGGACCGACGGCCGCAACCTCTTGATGTGCCAGAAAAAAGAGGCGCCCAATCGGCAGCGGGAGGAATGGGATATCTACCTTCTCGAACCGGATGCGACGACCGGCGGTCTCCGCTTCATCCCGAGGAATTGAAGCCCGCCGGCTTCCGTAATGGTTCCGCCGGCCGTGTTTGAAACCGATCGTCGCCGGCATCGTCTCGAGGCGGGAAAGATTCTCGGCCCCCTTGCCGAGGGGCGATCGTCTGAGGCGGCCGTCCCCCATCCTTCGATATTTTTTTCTTGACAACCACCTTTGGATCGTCTATCATCGCCGGGAAATGAACGACCATATCACGCGGATCATCTTCCCGGCCCTCTTCCGGGCCGTTCTCCGCGTGTCGTTCTGGTGGGCGGATCTCCCCGCCCTGTAATACCACCCCCTTACCCTTTTTCCGCGCGTCGGGAGCCGGCGGGCGTTTCGCCGCGCCGTCGTTCCGGCGTTCCCGAAAACCGGTCAAATTCCCCTTGTCGGGAAGACGTCTGAAAGGAGAACAGACATGTCGAAAACGATTTCCCCCGAGCGGTTCGCGGCCCGGAACGCCTCCTTCCTGCCCGAACATTTCTATAATATCAAGGCCGACCTTCCGGCCTGTCCGCCCCCGCCTCTTCATCCCGGGACGAAAGCTCCCCTTCGGCCTTCGGACCTGGAGGCTGTTTTTTCCCGGGGATTCATCGCCCAGGAAATCACCCGGGAGCGGTTCATTCCGATTCCGAAGGAGGTCCGGGAAAAACTCGCCGTTTACCGCCCGACCCCCCTGATCTATGCCTCCGGCCTCCGCCGGGCCCTGGACACGCCCGCCCATGTTTTCTACAAGTACGAGGGCGTCGGCCCTGTCGGAAGCCACAAGAGCAACACCGCCTTGATGCAGGCTTATTTGGCCGCGGCGGAGGGGGTTGAGACGCTCGTCACCGAGACCGGGGCCGGCCAGTGGGGCTCGGCCTTGGCCCAGGCCGGCTCTTTATTCGGCGTGGACGTCAGGGTGTTCATGGTCCGGTCCTCGTTCCGGCAGAAGCCCGGCCGCCGGACGGTGATGGAGATGTTCGGGGCGAAGGTCGAGGAAAGCCCCGGCCCATCGACGAATTTCGGCCGAGCGCTTTATGAGAAGGACCCGGACCATCCCGGCAGCCTGGGGATCGCGATCTCCGAGGCCATCGAGGTCGCCGTCGGCGGGAAAAATTCGAAATACGCCCTCGGCTCCGTCCTGGATGCCGTTTTAATGCATCAGACGGTCATCGGCCTGGAGGCGGCGGCCCAGCTGTCCGCGGCCGGGGCGGAACCGGATGTCGTCATCGGCTGCGTCGGCGGAGGATCGAATTTCGGCGGCCTGGCTTTTCCTTTCGTCCGCGGTTCTCTCGCCGGCGAGAGGAAGACGCGGTATGTCGCCGTCGAGCCCGAAGCCTGCCCTTCGCTGACCCGCGGCGATCTGCGCTACGATAACGGCGACACGGCCGGTCTGACGCCGCTCCTGTTCATGCACACCCTGGGCCGGGATTTCGTCCCCGCGCCGATCCACGCCGGCGGACTGCGGTACCACGGCATGGCCCCTCTCGTCAGCCACCTGGTCGGCCAGGGTATGGTTGAATCCCGGTCCGTTCCCCCGGCCGAGGCTTTTGACGCCGGGACCCTCTTTTTCAAAACCGAGGGGATCCTTCCCGCGCCGGAATCGGCCCACGCCGTCGCCGCGGCGATCACCGAGGCGGCGGAGGCCCGGGCTTCCGGACAGGAGAGGGTCATTCTCTTCAACTTGAGCGGCCACGGTTTTCTCGACCTGGCGGCCTATGCCAAAAACGGGCGCAACTCTTCCTCGTAAAGGAGGGAGAAAAGGGACGACGGTCCCTGCGCCGTTCGTTGACGCGGTCGCCGGGCGGATGTTAATATTTCCCGCCGGATACGGATCCGGGGAGGAGGATGGCATCTCATGACGAACCGTTTGAAAGAAGATAAAAAATCGGGCGCGGCCGCGCTTCGGCCGGAGAACGCGGCCCGCGCCTCGATCGCCTCTTTGAAAGCCTGCGCCGACCCCAAGCGGGCCGAGGGGCAGCGCCGTTATTTCAAGGAACAGGTCGAGTTCCTGGGACTGACGACGCCGAAGATGCGGGAAATCGAGGCCGAAGTCTGGCAAAAGGTCCAGGGGACGTGGGGTTTTCCCGAGGCGGTCGCCTTCGCCGAAACGATGCTCAAGGAACGGTTTTACGAGATCCGCGCCCTCGGGCTTCTGATCCTCCTCCGGTTCCGCAAGGAATTCCCGGCCTCGTTTCCGGAACGGGTCCGCGGCTGGCTGCGGGCCGACCGGCTGGACAACTGGGCCCTGGTCGACGTGTTCTGTCCCGATGCCTTGGGTCCGATTCTGGAAAAGGACCCCAAGTTCGTGACGGAAATCAAAACATGGACGGCCGACTCGAACCGGTGGGTGAAGCGGGCCTCGGTCGTGTCGTTCATCAAGATCGCCCGCCGCGGAACGCACTTGGACGCGGTTTATGAGATCGCCGTCAGGCTGTTTCCGGTCGAAGACGATTTGATACACAAGGCGACCGGCTGGCTTCTCCGGGAGGCCGGCAAGGCCGACGCGCCGCGTCTTCGAGCGTTTCTCCTGAAGCACGGGCCGGCGATCCCCCGGACCTCCCTCCGTTACGCGATCGAGCGTTTTCCCGAAACGGAGCGGAAAGCCCTTCTCGCCAAGACGAAAATGGTGAAGCCGTGAACGAGAAAATCAAGATCAGCTGTCTCGGCTGCGGAGGGACGAACCAGATCCCTGAGGAGGCGGTCGGAAAAACGGCCGTCTGCGGCCGGTGCAAGACGCCGCTTCCCGTTCCGGGAGAGGTTCTTGAGCCGACCGAGGAGCAACTGGCCGTTCTGATCCAGAAGGCCGCTCTTCCCGTTCTGATCGATTTCTATTCGGAAACCTGCGCGCCCTGCCGGGTGATGCATCCGGTGGTCGAAGCCCTGGCCAAGCGCCGGGCCGGGAACCTGATGGTCGTCCGGGTGAATACGGCGGTCAATCCCCAGGCGGCCGGCGCGTTTCAAATCCAGGCCGTCCCGACGTTCATCGTGATGCGGCGCGGCCATGAAGCCGGCCGGACGATGGGGGCGATGCCGGAGACGGATTTCTCCCTCTGGGTGGCGTCGCTTTCCTGATGGGGGAGGGCGGCCGGCGTCAGCGGCTGGTCGTTTCAGGATAGCCGGCGAAGCGGCCGACGAGGCTCGCCCGCGTCTCTCCGATGCGTTCGATCACTTTCTCGAACTCCGGCGAAATCCTGAGAATGGCCTCAAAAGCCCGCTCGGCGATTTCCCGGTTGGCCGCCGGCGAATAGACCTCGAAGCGGGACCCCGCTTCGCCCGAGAAGTCGGCGTCCATGTTCAGGAAACGCGCCGAAGCCGGGTCGCCGCCGCCGAACCCGCCCAGGGCGACGTGTTTCACCTTGGGAGTCGCCGCGGTCTTGAACCAGGCTTCCCCGTTCTGCAAATCGCAGACGAACGACCACTGCGTTCCGCCGCGCTCCAAGGCCGCTAAAATGTCGAAGGCATAATCGACGGCCTCTTTCCTCTCTCCGCTTGAACGCCGGCCGTAAGTCTCGATCATCTCTCCGGCTTGGATGAAGCGCGGAATCTCCTCCGCGGCGGAGCCTGTTCTTGATTCCCGGGCGGCGAAATAGGCTTCGCGCCTCTTCATTTCGTATTCGTACGGCTCGTTGCACAAAACCGGAACCGGCATGGAATCGCCGCGATGGACGACGACCCGGCCGTCCAGAAACTCAATGGCCGCCGCGCCCCCGGAGCGGTCGGCCGCCAGGAAGTGCCATCCCCAGCCATCCAGGTTCAGGGCTGAGGCCGAGGCCTCCACCTGGTCGACCGAGTCGCAGGTGTCGAGCAGGTGCTGGATCCACAGGTTGACGAACATCGCGGGCTTGTCCGGGTCGGCGGGAAACTTGGACGGCGGATAGGACATCTCGCCGACGAAGAGCCCGGCCTCGTTCAGGCCGCCGTCGGGGAAATCCCGGCCGAAGGCGTTGAACGTGAGCGAGTCGTACTTCGATGTCCAAGTCAGCGGAGGGCCGGAAGCGGGCCGGCCGGTCATCAGCGCCGCATAGGAGACCGAAACCTTGGTCACCCCCTTGCGGTTGATGAACACCGCGCCGGGGAAACGAGTGCGCTCATCCAGGTTGTGTCCGATGACGCGCATCCTTTGTTTCCAAACAATCGACGCCGATTAATCGAACGGTTTCATCGCCGTCGAGAAGGATCGTGTCGCCGTCGATAACCTTGATGCAAAAACGTGATGATTGTTTTTGGATTGAAGCGGCGGATAAAAATGCGCATGCGAGTATTATTAGAATCGATTTCATCTCTTTGCCCGTCATGATTCCCTCCGCATCATCAAAATAATGCCCAAGTTATCTACAAGAAGGCGGGTTGCAAACACTGCAAGGCGTCAACCCTTGAGCACATGCCTCGCCGAGAGTGGTTTGGATCTTACTCTGACTTAAGTATTGGCAATTTCCCCGATGGTATTTTGTTCTCGTAGCGGTTTTATAGCAGATGAAATTCTGCCAATCGACGGTAATCATGCAGGTCGCTGTCACCGTAAATGATCCGTTTACCGCGGTAAGCGTATAGACGGTCGTGCTGTTCGGGGAAACAATCGTCGAACCGGTTGCCGAAACCTGCCCGATTCCCGGATCGATTGTCCTTGTAACGGCATTCGACACATCCCACGATAACGTTGAGGATGATTCGAGCGTGATCACATTCGGAGTGGCGGCGAAACCGTTGATTACCGGCGGTTGGTTAACGGTGACCAGGCACGATTTGGAGACGGCTCCGTTTGCATTTGAGGCAGTAAGCGTATAAGTGACGGTGGCGTTCGGAGAAACCGCTATCGATCCCGTCGAATCAACCGTGCCTATCCCTTGATCGATCACGACATTTTGAGCATTGGAAACGCTCCATGATAGGGTCGATGCGGAGCCGAGATCGATCGTTTCCGGGGAAGCTGAAAAACTATTGAT
>Ga0116144_10004568_pt1 | contig 13066 bp, 2 predicted proteins | sample AD_UKC035_MetaG_FD_89746 | JGI IMG/M metagenome (GOLD analysis project Ga0116144, IMG submission 89746) | Active sludge microbial communities of municipal wastewater-treating anaerobic digesters from USA - AD_UKC035_MetaG | ecosystem: Engineered > Bioreactor > Anaerobic > Digestate | place: USA... | reverse complement strand
CACCTTCCGAATTAACTACAACATTGTAGTGCGCAACATTGGTGGAGTAAGCGGAAGTTATGGCTTGATCGATGCTCCGGCCTTCGACAACGACCTTGCCATCAACAATGCCAGTTATACCTCCAATGCTTCGGGCTTCCCGGGATCTGTCCTGGCAGGTACAGGACCTTGGACGCTGGCCACCAATCAGGCTCTTGCGTCCGGCGGTGTCCATACTTATGTACTGACCGTAAATGTAACTCTTGATCTCAGTCCGGCCAGCAGTGGAGATAAAGTGTATCGCCGTTGCGGCCAAAGTACTCCGGGTGTACCTACCCCAGGAGAAGGATTATTCAACCGATCCTTGTTGGATGTAAACAACGATGGTACTCCGGATGAGATCAGCACAGTTTGTGAAGATCTCCCGCAGCTGACACACAGAAAAGAGTTGAGCAGTATTGTCAATACAGGATTGAATTCATACCGTGTGACTTACCGCATTGTGGTGGAGAACAAAGGTGGCGTATCAGGCAGGTATACTTTGACAGACCGTCCGATTTTTGATGACGATATATCGATCAACAGTTCAAGCTTTACTTCTGATGTAGCTGGCATACCTGGTTCTGCCCTTGCGGGAATTGGGCCTTGGACACTGGCCACACTTCAGAACATTGCAGCCAATGGCGTTCACACTTATACCCTTGTGGTAAATGTGACCCTCGACCTGCGACCCGGCAGCAGTGGCAATAATGTTTACACCCGTTGCGGACAGACGCAGCAGGGAATCCCGTCACCGGCAGAAGGTCTGTTCAACAGATCCTTACTGGATACCAATGGAGACGGTATTGCTGATGAGATCAGAGAGGTCTGTGGAGATCTTCCCTATTTTGATCACAGTAAGCAGTTCCTTAGTGCGACCAGGCAATCCAATGGATCCTATAAAGTGAGTTATTCCATTCAGGTTTGCAACCTTGGAGGAGCTTCTGGTAATTACAGTTTAAATGACAGACCGGCATTTGACGATGATGTGAATATCAACAGTGTTTCATTCACGCGAAACTTCAATTTGCCTGGTACCACACTCTCACCGGTGCCACCGCCAAATGGCTGGGTACTGGCAAATAATCTGTCAATGGCAGCGGGTGGCTGTGATAATTATGTCCTCGAATTTAACATCAGTATCGATCTTTCGCCGGGTAGCCGTGGTGACAACCAATACAGGGCTTGTGGTTCAAGTAGTATTACACCTAAATCAGGTGAGGGATTATTTAACGAATCTCTCCTTGACCTGAATCAGGATGGGGTGCCTGATCAAAGGGATACAGCCTGTCGCGATATTCCTTTTATTGTCCACGAGAAGAGATTTATCAGAGCCGATCAGATGCCAGATCAGTCCTATAATGTAGAGTATCAAATTCAAGTATGTAACCAGGGGGGTCTTTCTGGTCAGTACGATCTGTATGATAAACCGGATATGGATGACGATGTCATCATCAGATCAGTCTCTTATTCCTCTAGTGTTCATGGCAATACAAATTTAAGTCTGCCGGTTCCGGTGCAAGGATGGCAAGTAGCCAATGATGTCTTTTTGGCACCAAATTCCTGCCATACTTATACGATCAGGTTTAATCTGTCAATAGATTTGGGTCCAGGTACCACAGGAGACAATATTTATCGCAAATGCGGCGAATCCAGTCCAGGTATACCTAAAGCAGGAGAAGGACTCTTTAATCTGTCACTCCTTGATCTGGATAATGATGGAATAGCAGAACAACGCGATACTGCCTGCGCTGATATCGTAACCGGACTGGGAGATTGTGTCTGGAATGATAATAATTACAATGGAATCCAGGACCCTGGAGAAACGGGAGTCAAAGGTGTCCACGTCAATCTTTACCGATGCGATGGAACCTGGGTGGCAAAGGATACTACTGACAATATGGGTAAATACTTTTTCTTTGGAATTCCAGGAAACCAGAGCTATTATGTAGTGTTTGAAAAATCAACTTTGCCTGCTGCTTTTGATTTCACTCGTCAGGATATTGGATCAAACGATGGTCTGGATAGCGATGTCGATGCCAGCGGAAGGGGGCCATGCCTCTTCCTGCCAGCCGGAAAAGTGGATTCAAGTTATGATGCGGGAGTATTCAAATTGGCGACTATTGGTAATTATGTCTGGCTCGATAAAAACGGAAATGGCCTTCAGGATTTTGATGAAGAAGGAGTAAAGGGAGTTCAGGTCACGCTGTTTGATGCGATCACCCGTACCGCTTTGAAAACTGAGACCACAGATATGACCGGTTATTATTTGATCCGTCAGATCAGACCCGGAAACTATTATCTCAAATTTAATTGGCCTGCATCATTCAGTCCTACACGTTCTAACGCAGGTAATGATTTACTGGATAGCGATGTGGATGGATCCAATGGGGTTATGACCACTGCAACCACAGAATTGGTTGCAGGTGAGACAGACCTGAGTTGGGACTTGGGACTGGTGGAATGTGCTTTGATTGGAGGTAGAGTGTTCCTCGATGCCAATGCCGATGGAATCTTTAATACCAACGAGAATGGCATCAATGGTCTGAGAGTCTATTTGATCGATGTATCTACCGGTAAAGTAGTAAATACATTCACTACCAGGGTAGATCCTGCCACACCTTCCAACGATGGATGGTATGAATTCCCTTGCGTTTCAACTGGTAACTACTATCTTCAATTTGAGAATATAAGTCAATTGCAGGCGACAAGACCTTATATTGGTACTGACCCAAGCCGCTACTCCTATATCACAAATGAAGTGGGTATAAACACCACGCGAATATTTAATCTGAAAGCTGGGGATGTAGTCAGACCCATTAATGGTGGATTTATTGTGAAATCTACTTTGAGGGGAGCTGCCACACAGGTCGAACCAGGCGGTGTTAACCTTTCAGATCTTGTAGAGATCCTATCGCAGGATGGAGAAGACGAGCTGTTGGATGTATTTCCTGTCCCGGCTGTCCATGAACTGACACTGCAATACAATCTTAAGAAGGATGGCGAAATTGCCATTATGGTTTTTGGCCAGAACGGACAACTCCTTTTGAACCTGAACAATTCTTTGTACAGGACAAAGGGACAAAATGTTGAAAAGCTGGATATCAGTAATTTGCCGACAGGACAATACCTGATACAAATCAGAACTGCTTCCGGAATTGTGCAGGATAAGTTTACTATCCTGAAGTAATCATCAATTAAAATTTTTTAATAGAAGCCGTTGCTTGAAAAAGCAGCGGTTTTTTTTTTCTGTTGCAAAGAATGTGTTCGGAACTCTGACGGGGATTAAATTATTTTTATTCAGGGATTATCAGGAAATTTTATTCTCTGAAAGATGTTGTTTTGCGTTCGGGCAAATATCAAATTAGAAGGCCAGTTTTTATTGCCAGTTTTCTGTTGATACTGAACCTCCACTGCGAGGCCGGAAATTTTTCTTTTGAGGTAACTTACTCCGAAACCTTCGAATTTTAATAATGAATATTCGGGTATCTGTTTTAATTTTAATGGGACTATAATTCTTCAATCGGTTTTGTTGATGGGTAATTTATCCTGATACCCTCATAACTCTTCTTATGCAATTCCCCATTTAGGTAATTTGGTGTTTTGGAATCAATTTCAATTAGATGGGATTATCCTTATTCCAATCGAGATTTTTCTGAGTGAATCAGTTTGAAATGAACTTTCAAGCTGATGGTAGTATTGCATTGGCATTCCGGGTTGATTTTCATTTGACAACATAATTTCTGAGGGCATACCTCAGGATAAGCATCCATTGAGCCAATATCATTGGTATGGAAATCAGGGTTGATGTAAAAGCTTCAATAATAAATATATACAGCCTCCAGAATTTTTATAAACCATTTATGTTTCAAAATATATGATGAATTACATATTTAAAATATATAAAACCAAGAAAATAAAATAGATACAAATTTAAAAAATAAAATATATTAAAAAGTTATAATATGTAAATAATGATACTAATATTTGCACTGCGGTTTGAACAAAGCAAAGACATACTGGCAATTTATACCCTAAATAGGTAAAAAGCAATTGTTGGTATGATTTTTGGTCGATTTGCCTACGAATGAATGAGAAAGGGCAGATTCTCCGTTTGCTGGTTTGAAACCATACTATAATAAAGAATCCCTCTTTCCCAAAGACAGTTAATACATGGTATTGGGCATTTGTTGCACAGTAAAGGATTTCAGTATAGTGGAGTTCATCATTTGAATTCTTTCGCTATTCTGATGTCCTGAAGTACATCTGAATTTCTGTTGCAGCATTTCCTGGTTCATGTAATGAAAAAGTGTTTCTGCCCAAATGGAAGCAGTACAGTATATGTATGTGTTTGATGGGTCAGGTCACTTTTGAAAGAACTCGTGACAAGGTCGGGTCACCTGGTGGCTTTTTGTCTATGACCTTTTATTGGGTTATTCTCTGCGGAATGTCTATTCGAAGAGGATAAACAAATGAAGGCCGGCAAAATCCAGTAAGGAATTTGGAATTGTCATGTGGAGATGAATGATTGAGAATGGGTTTGTCACTGACGTGACCAGGTTGGAGTATGCAAAATTGCCTGCTTTGTCTTGCTCATTTTTAATTATGGATTTTGCAGAAATGATCATCTACCTTTTTCAGGGGCAGGATGATCGTCTGGTTATTGAGGTTAATATTAAATTTATTTTATTAATACTTAAATTATGATGTATTCTACACTTTCAGGAATTGTTGGACTAGCTCTGTTTAATGGCCTAATTAATTCCCATTACCACTTCCTTTTTAGAAGCTTGGTTATTGTATTTCTTGCAGTTGTTTTTCCCTTTTCATTAATGGGTCAATTATCAGGAACTGTATTTGTAGATAGTAATGGAAACGGCCATTTGGAGGCAAATGAGTTAAGAGTTCATGGAGCACAAATTAAGGTATATAGCTACGATTCCAAGACTACACATTCCCCACTACAGGTTAGTGTTAGAAGCGACCAATTTGGCAACTACCATATTTATCCAAATTCTTATCCTGTCAAGCTGGAGCTGATCTTGGAACCAAGTCCTTTTCCATTAACTCCTGGTAAAGGATTTATCCAACTTCCGGAAAAAGAATTATATCCATTTCCCGGATTAATCTTCAATCAATCAGGAAAGCACGATTTTGCTTTGCCTGTAAATATAAGTTATTAGAAAAAATAAACGGTCCATTCAGTACTGAATGGATTTTTCAATTTTAAGGAATGAATGATCTAAAATTAGCTGTAATGAAATCTTTACATTTTGCATCCATTGGCTCAACACAAAACTTTAAGAGTTTGACTGAACATTTGAGAAAATTCTCATTTTCCCTGATTGCGGTTATGCTCATGCCTGTTTCATCATTTGCTACATTTACAGGTACGGTAAATACTACTGAATCTACATGTCAGGCAAATGGTACTGTAACGGTTACCGGTGCAGATAATACCAGTTTGTATGCTTTGACAGGTCCCAATATTCCGCAATACGGTCCTTTCAGTCCGACTGCTGGAGTTGTAACTTTCACAGACCTTCCACCAGGTACTTATACGGTAACTGAATTCAAACAAAATAATGAGCAACCTACGAAGGAAGCCGTAGTTCCGGGTAATTATGAACAAAACTGGACATGGACGGCAGAAGTGGTTTATGCTCCATGTTCGGGGGGAGTGCCAACAGTCAAAATAAAAAATTTCAATATCATCAATGCTAGCCCTGCGCAGCAACGACCTCCTTATGTGTATAGAATTTCCACAAAGAATGGTTCATTGCCAGCGAATGGTTCAACCCCACCAGCATACCAAAATGTAAGTGAATTCATCATACCCTATCCAGCTGGAGTAGGAGGTTGGTATGAATTACAAGCAAAGGATGATTGTGGGAACTTTAAAACGATTTCTATTTACGTCCCTGATCAGGCGCCAGCACCCGGTGCTTATTCCACATTTAATAATTTTATCAATTGTGCAGGTGACGCCAAATATACAGTGGATGCTTATGGTGGCACCGGACCATATACCTTTGAGATTTTGGCAGGTTCAACCGATCAGGTGGGAAACATTGTCAATAATGTTACAAGTCATATGTATAACCTGAAAGCAGATGGTTATTACAAAGTAAAAGTGACCGATCAGTGCGGAGGTTCTACCATTTTGGAAATTTGGGTTGCAGATTACGGTCAGCCTAGTATAAGTATAGGTGGAGGTCTGGGGAATTGTGGTTCAACAGGACCAGGAGATCCAGGAACGGGAATGTTTGGGATTACGGTGTATCAATATGGAATTGGACCTTATTCTGTACAAATTACCTCAGATTGTGGTTATTCCCAAACTTTCAACAATGTGTCAACATATTTCGAAGTTCAAGATTTGCCAAGACCCTGTAACTATACCATTAAGGTTACAGATGGTTGTGGATTTATGAACACCTATACACAAAATTTGATTGGACCCGGCACTGGAAACCTAGGTTGTTATACATATTCTGAATGTCCGGAATCCAATTCAGAACTATTCAGACAAGTGATAGCTTTTAATTACGGACCACCATATAATCCAACCTATCCGGTTACATTTGACATTAAGTTTGGTGGTGTTAGTATTCCGGGGTATCCGAAAGCAAATTATTTCGATTATTATGTCAGAGAAGCTTTAAGTCCCGGAATTTATACATATTCTGTGGTTGATGCCTGTGGTTCAAGTTGCTCAGGATCCTTTGAGGTACTAACGTATAAGAATCCTACTTTGACAGTGGATGTCAATAGCAGATGTTTCAGCGCAGGACAGGCCACACTCATGGGTAAAACATTCAATCCCTATAATATGTCCAATACACCTGGACAATATTCCATTATAGATCCCTCAGCGAGTAGGGTTGGTGCAACGGGTGAACCCGATTCACCAACCAATTCAGCACTGTTTTCAAATTTGGTATCAGAAGGATTTTATACGTTTCAGTTTTGGGATGGGTGTAAAGCAGTAACGACTACGACAACCATTCCGAAGTACAGTCAACCAACCTGGGAATTGGGTTATGGATTGATTTGTCCTCCCAATACAGTTGCAGATTTACAGATTATAAATATTCAGCCACAAGGTCAGATTGTTGGACCTTATTATTGGCAAATCATCAATGAAAATTCAGACATTTTCAATGATCCATTGCCTTATCCAAATGCAATCGGACAAACCGATTCCTTGTTTGCCAATCTTCCACCCAAAAATGCGGCATACGACGTAGCCACTTATAGTTTTTTAGGTTATGATGGATGTAAAAACTCTTATCAAAATCAGGGAAAGGTAGGGCTATTTCCAGATGAATTTTTAATTTTGGACAAGACATCGGTATGTGCAGATGAGAATGCTAAAATTACTGCAAGAGTTTCGACACCAATAGTTGGTGCAACCTATAAATATTATCGTGATGGAAATCTTGTAGCTACAAGCAATTTGTTATTCACGATGATCAATCCTGCTTACCCGGGAAATTATACGGCGGAAATTGTGGTGAATGCAGGTGGTGTTGAGTGTTCTAAGACTACACCTGAAGTTGTTGTTACTGCTGATGGTGCATTGTACACACAGAATCCCGATCCCAAATGTCCAGAAGATGTTGTGGATCTGACTCAATACACCCAGGGTTCCACACCCGGTAACATCACTTTCTGGAAAGATGAGAATTTTACAATTCCGGTTCCGGATCCAACGATGGTTATTGACCCCGGAACTTATTATGTTCATTTAATTACTTCAGGTCCTCCCTCTTGTGATTTGTCAGGAACAATTGAGGTCACGCTTAAGCCTTGTAAGTTTGACTTGGCATTAAGGAAAACTTTGGTTTCTGCCGGACCTTTTGAAAATGGCGATGATGTCACTTTTCAAATTGAAGTTTTTAATCAGGGTCAAACTCCAGCCTTTAATATACAGGTTACAGACTATATTCCATCAGGAATGAGTTTAAGTCCTCTGGAAACAAACTGGACCGTAAATTCTGGTAAAGCCACTTTGATTTCACCTATCAGCAGTTTGGCTATCAATGCCAGCACGACAAGAAATATTATTCTTCGTATTGATAGTAATTTTATGGGTACAACATTGCGCAACTGGGCTGAAATCAGCTCTGGTGACAATGACACCAATCCAGAGAATGAAGGTCCTACTGATTTTGACAGTGATCCTGATAATATTAACTTTAATCAACCTGGAGAAACAAATGATCTGGATGATGATAACGTGATTGATGAGGATCGGAAAAATAATGGAGGAGACGAGGATGATCACGATCCTGCTGAAATAAATGTAACTCAAATTTTTGACCTTGCGCTTAAAAAAGTAGTTACTGGATCCGGCCCTTTCCAACCCAATACTAGTGTAACTTTTCAGATTGAAGTGATCAATCAGGGAACACTTGACGCTACAGATATACAAATCACTGACTATATTCCCAATGGAATGACGTTGGACGATACCAACTGGTCTGTAAATACAGGGAAAGCTACTTTGAATACGCCAATTGCATTTCTTGGCGCCGGGCAAAGCACAACAAGAAATATTACCCTAAAAATTAATGCAGACTTTGATCAAAACAGTCTTCGAAACTGGGCAGAGATCAGTTCGGCAATTAATACTTTAGGTCAATCCGATATAGATTCAGATCCAGATAATATCAATTTCAATCAGCCTGGAGAGACCAATGATTTGAACGATGATAACGTCGTAAATCAGAATGGAAAAGCAGGAGGAGATGAAGACGATCACGATCCTGCAGAAATCCAAGTGGTCTTGTTTGATCTTGCATTGAAAAAAATTGTGGATCAGGCTGGTCCATATTCCTATGGACAATCTGTACCTTTCAGAATTACTGTGTATAATCAGGGCGGAGTTAATGCAGCAAACGTTGATGTTGTAGATTATATACCATCTGGATTTATCTACGATCCTGTGAATAACCCCAGTTGGACATTTGACGGTGTAAACAAAGCCACCACCACAATTCCTGGAGTTATACCTGCAGGTGGTAGTGCAGATATTATTATAAGATTTATTCTTAAATCAAATCCTGGAAATGCAACGGCGTATTTGAATTATGCCGAAATTACTGATGCTACCGATTCCAACGGAAACCCTGTTATTGATATCGATAGTGATCCTGACAATACCAATGGAAATGACAGTGGGGGAGTACCTAATACATCCACCGATAATAAAATTGATGGGGCTCCACCTGTGGATGAAGATGACCATGATCCTGCTTTGATCAATGTTTGGGATCTTGCATTGAAAAAATTATTTACCAGTGGATCTATACAATACGGTCAGAATCTGACTTATACCATCTGGGTCTACAATCAAGGGACCGAGACCGCAAAGGATATTGTGATACGTGATTATATCCCGGAAGGATATTCTTACAGTGCTGCATCCAATCCCGGATGGAGCGGGTCCTATCCCAATGTCAATTACACGATTGCCGGGCCTTTGGTGCCGGGCGACAGCGTGGCTGTGACCATTGTATTGAAACTTGAAAATACTGCAGGAGGGTACCGGAAATGGATCAACTATTCGGAAATTATTTCTTCCAAAGACCTATCTAATGCGAATCGATCCAATGATGACATTGACAGTAACGTAGGTAGTGATGGACCGGCAGAAAGAGCCGTATTGCCTAACCGTCTCAATGACAATAATATTTTCAGTACCAACAAAGGAGGGGAAGAAGATGATCACGATCCTGCAGGGGCCGGGCCAGCATTTGGCGATATTTTTGATTTGGCCCTGAGAAAAACCGTGACCACTGCCGGGCCCTATGCTTACGGACAGGATGTTGATTTTAGGATCAGAGTATTCAATCAAGGTAGTGTCACTGCACAAAATATCGAACTGGTCGATTACGTGCCCGTTGGATTCGATTTTGTGCCTGGCGGTGTCAATTCAGCCTGGGCATATTCTTCCGGTGTCCGACAGGCAAAAATGACCTATCCCGGTCCTTTGAAACCAGGGGATAGTGCTGATGTCACCATACGACTCAGAATTTTGTCTAACCCTGGAAATAGTCAGGCGTACATCAATTTTGCTGAGATCGAAAATGCAAGAGACACATTGAATGTCCTGATGTCTGATATTGACAGCAGCCCGGACGATGATCCATTGAATGATACCGGAGGTGTACCAGGTGGACCTACTGATGATGAAATTAATGATGATGGCACGATAGATGAAGATGACCACGATCCGGCATTTATCCACTTATATGATCTGGCTTTGAAAAAAGTGATCGTTACTCCTGGTCCTTATGTATATGGACAGCCTGTTGATTTCCGGATCTCAGTCTTTAATCAGGGAACTCAATTTGTAAAAAATATAGAAATATCAGATTATATTCCGGAAGGATTTGACTACCTGCCTTCAGACAACCTTGGCATCTGGACTGGTGCCTATCCTCTGGTGAAAAATATCAATGCAAGTTCTTTAAGTCCCGGAGGAAGTTACGATGTTATACTCAGGCTAAGACTGAAAAATACAAATGGTGGGTATCGGAAGTGGATCAATTACGCCGAGATCACCCGGATGGAAGATCAAAATGGAAATAACATTTCCGGATTGGATGTGGATAGTAATCCAGCTTCTGATGGTCCTTCTGAAAGGGCAGTGAAACCTGGTGATGTGGCGGATGATAATATTACAAGTATAAACAAAGGTGGTGAAGAAGACGATCACGATCCTGCAGGTTTACAATTGTTTGACCTTGCTTTAAAGAAAAGTGTAGCCACCGCAGGCCCTTATTCCTATGGTCAGGATATTGACTTCCGTATCAGGATATACAATCAGGGAAATACTAGCGCTCAGAATATTTTAATTACGGATTATGTCCCCAATGGTTTCCAGTTTGTAAGCGGTGGGGTTAATTCAGTATGGAATTATTCAGCAGGTACCCGTAAAGCGAGTACTACTCTTGCGTCTCTGTTGAAACCTGGTGATAGTGCAGACGTTGTGATCAGGCTTAAAATTTTGCCCAACATGGGTCAGGTTTCAGCTTATTATAATTTTGCGGAGATTACATCTTCACAGGATAGTACAGGTCAGATAACAGTAGATATAGACAGCAGTCCGGACAATGATCCGAATAATGATACAGGAGGTGTGCCTGGAGGTCCCACCGATGATGAGATCAATCAGCGGCCACCGACAGATGAGGATGATCACGATCCTGCATTCATACAATTATTTGATTTGGCTTTGAGAAAGAAACTGATTAATCAGGCGCCTTACACCTATGGTCAGACACATAATTTCCAGATCACGGTATTCAATCAGGGCACAATACCTGCCACCAATATCGTATTAAATGAATATATCCCGCAAGGATATACATTCAGTGCAAACAATGGCTGGACCGGTGGACCATCTCTGGCCACCCGGACTCTTGCGGGTCCCCTGGCTCCTGGAGACAGCATCAGCGTAAGTCTGGATCTGACATTCCAGATGGTGGCTGTACCCACCAATAAGTCCTGGATCAATTATTCTGAAATTGCCTCTGCAAGAGACAACAATGGAAATTTGGCAGATGATGTGGACAGTGATCCGGGATCAAATGGACCTAATGAAAATAATGTGTTGCCTGGAAAATCCGGTGATGACGACATAGCTTCTACCACAGATAATGGTGTCGGTAGTCAGGACGATCACGATCCTGCAGGACCCTGGATTTTTGACCTTGCGACGATAATCGAAAACAGTACAGACGTAGTCAGCAATTATGGCGAAGTAATTGGATTCCCGATTACGGTAAAGAATCAGGGGAATATTCCGAGTGCCGGATATACGATGAGTGTACTGGTACCGACCGGATTCCAGTTCAATGGAGGACTGAATCCCGGCTGGAGTTACAACAACGTTTCCAGAATAGCAAGCTATACTGTACCGGTAGTGGATACGATCCATCCCGGAGATATGGATATGTATTTATTAAATCTTACGGCACAGCCATCATCAGGAGCAGATGCCTGGACGGTGGAGATCGAGATCAGTGCAGATAATCCGGTAGCAGACGAACCCGGAATCAACGATATAGATTCTAATCCGGATGCAGTATTCAATAACGATGCAGGGGGAGCACCCATTCCGGACAGCGAAGGAGGAAGTTTCCCTGGTAGCGATGATATTCTGATGGGTAATGGATCAGGCGCGATAGGCGGTACAAATGCTCAAACTGATGAAGATGACAATGATCCTGAATACGTCAGGGTATTTGATCTTGCATTGCGCAAGCGTCTTATGACAGCCGGTCCTTATGTATATGGTCAAACCCATAGTTTCCAGATCACGATATTCAATCAGGGAAATGTGGCTGCCACCAATGTGGTCGTCAATGATTATATCCCTGAAGGATATGGATTTACTGCTAATAATGGTTGGTCAGGAGGCCCATCTGTGGCCACCAGGACAATAGCAGGACCTATTCAGCCTGGCGATAGCGTGAATTTGCTGTTGAACCTTACTTTTAACTCCGTTTCCAATCCGGGTTATAGAAGCTGGATTAACTATTCAGAAATTGCTTCTGCAAATGACAATAATGGAAATCCTGCAAATGATGTGGACAGTGATCCTGGATCAAATGGACCTAATGAAAATAATGTTTTACCTGGTAAGCCTGGTGATGATGATGTTGCATCCATTACTGACAATGGAATAGGCAGTCAGGATGATCACGACCCTGCGGGTATCGAAGTATTCGACCTTGCGCTTAGAAAGAATGTGGTCACTGTCGGTCCATACTCATATGGTCAGGATGTAGAGTTCCGGATCAGGGTTTACAACCAGGGTAATGTTACAGCTCAAAATATCAGCATTGTGGATTATGTTCCGGTTGGACTTGATTTCATCAGTGGCGGATTCAATAGTCCCTGGACATATACCAGCGGAAACAGGCAAGCCACCAGAACGATCAGTGGTCCTATTAAACCGGGTGACAGCGCAGAAGTATTGGTCAGATTAAGGGTATTGCCCAATCAGGGTAGATCTGATGCCTATCTGAATTAT
>Ga0116144_10004560_pt1 | contig 13081 bp, 10 predicted proteins | sample AD_UKC035_MetaG_FD_89746 | JGI IMG/M metagenome (GOLD analysis project Ga0116144, IMG submission 89746) | Active sludge microbial communities of municipal wastewater-treating anaerobic digesters from USA - AD_UKC035_MetaG | ecosystem: Engineered > Bioreactor > Anaerobic > Digestate | place: USA... | reverse complement strand
TTCGGCGGAAAAACGGGGAGCGGTCGATCCCCCCGCAGAGGCGGAGATAAGAGGCGCGGCGCCCTGCACCTCCGGCGGCAGATGCTCAGACCGGAGGACCGGGCCGTCGCTCATGATGACCGCCTGCTGTACAAAATTCCGTAACTGGCGCATATTGCCCGGATAGTCGTAGACCATGAGCAGGTCAAGCGCCCGTTTGTCCGGTCGTTGCACCGTGGTATGGAAGCGTTCGTTCGCCTCGCGGATGAAATGCTCCACGATGAAGGGGATGTCCTCACGGTACTCGCGTAAGGACGGCAACCAGATCGGCACGACATGGAGCCGGTAATAGATGTCGAGGCGGAAGGTCCCCGCCTCTATCATCCGCTCGAGATCGCGGCTCGTCGCGGCGATGACGCGGACATTGACCCGTTGCGGCGGCTTGGAGGAGCCGACCGGACGGATCTCTCCCGACTGCAGGGTGCGCAGTATCTTCACCTGCAGGAGTACCGGCAGATCACCGATCTCGTCAAGGAATATCGTGCCGCCGTCGGCCCGCTCGAACTCGCCGGTCTTGTCGGCGTAGGCGCCGGTGAAGGCTCCCTTCACATGACCGAACATTTCGCTTTCAAGCAGTTCCGACGGTATCGCGGCGCAGTTGATGACGACGAAGGGCCGGTCGCGCCGCGGGCTGTTGAAATGTATCGCATGGGCGATGAGTTCCTTGCCGGTGCCACTCTCGCCACGCAGGATGACCGTCGCATCGGTCCGCGCCGCCTTCTCGATGCGCCGTTCGACCTCTTTCCACTTCTCGGTGCGCCCGAAGATCATGATGCCGTCACCGCTCTGCGCCGTCTCACGGTACAGTTGGGCGCGACGGATGAACATCGTGGCGGTCTTGGCGATCGATTGCAGGTTCTCGGCATCGCTCACCGAGAACCGTCCCTTGCGCTGACTCTCGATAGCGATGACGCCGATGCACCGTCCCTGAAAGGTTATCGGCACGATGAGCGAGCTCTTGATGCCTTGGAATATCGGATAGTAGTTGCCGTCGCTTTCGGTGTCGTTGCAGATGTAGTACTGGTTGGTGCGATACACGATGGCGGTGATGGAGCGCTCCTTGGTCGAGAACTTCTCGGGAATGACCGATATCGCCTTGCCGACCACCGCGCGCGGTTCGATGATGAAGTCACCGGTCCGTTCGTCAAGCAGGAGGATGGCGCCGATCTTCGCGCCGAGTTTGCGCAGGGAGAGTTGTAGCAGGTTCTGCAGGAGTTGGTTGAGTTCGATCTCGTTGAGCCAGTCCTCCTCCCGTTTCTCCGCATCGGTGAGCCGCCACAGCATGTCGGACTCCTCGCCGGCCGCCACTTTACCGTAACGCTCGGCGAGAAGACCCCAAAATTGCGGGACAAGGTCACCGGCGATGAGCCCGAAGGAATCGCCATCCTCCGGGGAGACGAACTCTATGAAAAGCATCGCGGTGACCCCCTCCTCGACCGCGCGCCGCTCGTAGAAGAACGAATGCCCGGCCCGCTGGACCGGTCGTTCGAACAGCGCACCCTCACCATAACGACCGGTGCCGGCATCGTGCAGCGAGGCCTCTATGGCTTCGAAATAGCGGCGCAGGCCCCGTTCGAGGCGGCGACCACGCGGCAGAAAGGTGACCAATTCGTCTTCGTAACGATTCCATATCGCGACGCCGAGGAACAGGTGCGGGGTCAAGGCACGGAGTCCTCCTTCGAGCGAGGAGACCAACTGCGATATCGTTCCGCTCCCCACGAGCGCACCGAGTATACGAACCAGATGGCGGTATACCTGTGCCGGATCGGACGCTTGGGTCATAGGGTCCTCCCTGAGTGCAACTTTAGTTGACAGATTATCGTCGTTTTAGTGAGTGTCAACTTTTTGCGACGGGGCGTTCCGCAGGATGAGCAGGCCTCCCAGCACGACAAAGAGAAGTCCCGGCCAGAACAGCGCGGAGAGGCGCTCGCCGAGGAACATCACCGCGAACAGCGTGGCGAGCGCCGGCTTCACGATGAAGATGACCGAAGCGGCGACCGGGGTCAGCGCGCGGATGGTCTTGACGAAGGTGACATACCCTATGCCGCTCACCACGACCCCAAGGTAAAGAAAGGCGGCAAGACGTGCCGGCTCGTTCGTCACCTCGAGAGGCGGAAGCACCCCGACGCCCGTCACGAGAAGGTAGACCGCGGAGAGGAGGATACCGAACGAGAAGGAGACGATATTCACCGGAAGCGAACCGATACGACGAGCTACCGGTTTGTTCAGGAGGGTGTACAGTGCAAAGGCGGCGGCGGCGGCGAGCGCATAAAGGACGCCGACATCAAACCGGAGCCCCTGGTCGAACATGACGAGCGCGATGCCTATCATCCCGGCAACGATGCCGGCGATGCGGCGCCACGAGAACGATTCGTCTCCCGTTACCAGAGAAAAGAGGTAGACGAAGAGGGGATTGGCGCAGATGACCGTCGCGGCGGTCGCGGCGGTCGAATTTTTCACCGCCGCCTGAAGCATCGACATCGCGAAGAATGTGTTAAGAAACCCGAGAAAGGCGAGCAGAAGCATATCGTGCCGACCGATGCGGATCAGGTCATGACACCGTCCCCGCGCAACGAGAAAGAGAAAAAGAAAGATCAGGCCGACAAGAAAACGGTGGAAGGTGAGTTGGAATGGGTCGACGAACGGCATCAGCGGCTTGCTGACGACCTCCATCGAGGAGAATATGAGAAGGGTGACGAAAAAGTAGGGCATCCCGCCTCCGCTTGTCGCTTCACCTTACCTTTTTCACCCATACTCGCAAGAAAAGAATTTTTGTTGTTGCCTGCGGAAAAACTTTTGTTACAATGGGCCGATCCACGAACCATGGAGTTCTGCGCATGTCCATTGGTGCACGAACGCATCTCTTCTTCTTCGCCCTTCTCCTGCCTCTCCTTGTCGAGGCGCGGGGGCAGGTGGGACTCGATGTACTCGAGGCGCGCGGCTTCGACGCGATAGCCGGGGAAAGGGTGGCGCTCGTGGTCAACCACACCGCACGCAACGCTGACGGGAAACATATCATCGACCTTCTGCTCGACGGGAAAAAGGCAACGGTGGTCCGCATCTTCACCCCGGAACACGGCCTGACGGGGCTTTCCGACGAAGCGGTCGCCGATTCGACCTACCGCAATGTCCCAGTCGTGTCGCTCTACGGCAAGGAGAAGAAGCCGAAGCCCGAACTGCTGACCGACGTCGATGCCGTCGTGTTCGATGTGCAGGATGTCGGCGCCCGCTACTACACCTATCCGGCGACGCTCGCCTACACCCTCGAAGCGGCGAAGGCGGCTGGAAAGAAAGTGATCGTTCTCGACCGCCCGAACCCCGCCGGCGGATCGGTCGTCGCGGGGTTCGTCCCTCCCGTCGAACTCACTGGGAAGTTCACCAGTCTCTACTCCATCCCGACCCGCCACGGGATGACCATCGGAGAGTTGGCTCGCCTTTTCAACGACCACTTCGGCATCGGCGCGACGCTTGAGGTGGTCGCGATGAGCGGCTGGACGCGGACGATGCTCTGGCAGGACACCGGTCTGCCGTGGGTCCCGCCGTCACCAAATCTGAAAAGCCCTGACGCGGCGCTCATCTACGCCGGGATGGGGTGGATAGAGACGACCAACATTTCGGTCGGTCGCGGCACCGAAGCGCCGTTCTTCCTCTACGGAGCACCCTTCATCGACGGGACGAAATGGGCCGCCGCGCTGAAAAAAGCGCTCCCCGCCGGAGTGTCCGCCGCGCCGGCGACCTTCACCCCCGCCGATAAACTGCACCGCCACTTCGGCAAAGAGTGCGGCGGCGTGCGGCTGACGGTGAATGACCTTTCCGCCGATCTGTTCGCCGCGGGGCTCGCGATGCTGCGGACGCTCTCCACCCTTTTCCCCGACTTCGACCCGACCTCCGACTTCGCCATCAGCATGGGCAAGGCGGGTATCGACAAACGGCTCAAGAACGGAGAGACGGTGAAGAAGATACTCGCCGAGGCGGCGGCCGACTGCAAGAAATTCAAGAAGATCCGGAAGAAATATCTGCTGTACTAGACCCTTCTCAGGACCGAACTGCCCCACGACAGCCCGATGCCGAACCCGCAGATGAAGTAGTGCTTGTGCTGCTTGTTGTGGAGTTCCTTCTCGAGCAGGAGCGGTATCGAACTCGACACCGTGTTGCCGTAGTCGCGGCAGTCCCACGGCATCTTATCGGGACTGATGTCGAGGTTCTCGCTGATGACCTTGTGCATGAATCGGCTCGCCTGATGCATGATCCAGCGGTCTATCTCTTCCTTCTTGAGGTTGTTCTTCTCAAGCGTCCGGCGGACATTCTCGGGCACATATTTGGCTACGAACTTCACGACCGCCGGACCATTCATGTAGAGCCAGTTGTCGACCAGTTTTATCTCGCGCCACTTTTCGCTGAGATTGCCGAAGACATACTTGCCCGGCACAAGCACCGGGTCATCGGTGATGTAGGTCGCCGTCGCGCCGTCGCCGAACAGGAGCGAGGTGTTCTTGTCCTCGGGGTTGACGCACTTGGTGTAGGGATCGGCGGTGATCAAGAGACCGCGCGTCATACCGTTCTCCTTCATGAAGCCGGTGATGACCGACAGACCATACATGAAGCCAGAGCAACCGAGCGGGATGTCGAACGAGGCACAGGTGTAGGGCAGACCGATCTTCTCGTGCAGTATCGTCCCGGCGTGCGGCATCCGCTCGTCGGGATTCTGCGTGACGAAGACAAGCACCTCGACCTTCGTGCGGTCGATGTCGATCTTCGAGGCAAGGTGCTGGAAGGCTTTGTAGCCCATGTCGGTCGCCTCTTCGCCGGGGTCACGGAAGGCATGGCGATCGACGCCGATCTTGTCGCGCAGGAAGGTGTCGTCGATGCCCCACTTCTCTTTTTTGTCGTGATTGGGCTCACGACCGACCGGAATGTAGATGCCGATTTCCTTGATACCAAGCATTGTTAGGCCTCTTTTCTGTACTCAGAGTTCAAAAATCGGGACCAACGGGAGCGACACTACGCCGCAAAAAAACTTTGTCAAGAATTGTTTATGGTTCGGTGAGCAATTTCTTTAGTAAATGAAACATTTACTTTTCTTCCGGAAAAAAGGTCCGTTGCAAAAAAAACTTCGCCAAAACAGCATTTTCCTCTTGTATGCCGATATTTTTTCGCTATACTCCCCCTTGGTCCGCGAGTGAAGAGGCACCGTGAAGATAGTAAACATCGTCGACCTGAACCTCGTCAAGATATTCCTCAGCAAGTTCTATCTTGCGCACGGTCTTGATTACCTTTTCATCGTCCCCCACAAAGAAACTATAGAGAAACAGATACCGCTCTTCCAGCCCGATCTGATCCTGTTGCAACACCAGTACTCGGAGGCCCCCGTCGAAGACATTGTCGCGCAGGTCCGCGCCCTGACACCGGCGCCGATAGCCGTTTTTTTCCTCAGGTCGGATAAGGAAACGGTGAAACGGTTTTCTTCTCTGGGCAAAAAGGGGAAGGATCTCTTTTTCTACGACAAGCACTCGTTCGCGCAGGAGTTCGAGGATCTTCTCAACCGGCAAACGACCGGCATCTCACGCGAACAGGTCGCCGCCGAGAACGAGGTGCGGCATTCCCTGCTCTTTGCCGATGACAGCGCCGTGATGCGCCACTTTGTGCGCCGCGCACTGGCCGACCGCCCCATTACGCTCCATGTCGCCGACGACGGCGCCGAGGCGTGGGACCTGTATCAGGAACATCTGCCCAACCTCGTCATCACCGATATCGAAATGCCGCGGATGGACGGGCTACAACTCTGCAAGAAGATAAAAGAGAACAATCAGGGGCGTTTCATCCCGGTCATCATCCTGTCGAACAAGAAAAAACCGATAGACATCGACACCGCCTTCGATATCGGCGCGGACGATTATCTCACCAAACCGACCACCACCGAGGAATTCAATCACAAGATAGACGAATATCTCTCGGTCCTCGACCGTAAACAACGCAACAAGATACTTCTCGCGGACGACAGCAAGGTGTCGAGCGAGATCATCACCCACGCGCTCGTGAAGAACAGTCTGCAGGTCCTGCACGCCGTCGACGGCGAGACCGCCTTTGACCTCGCGGTGCGCGAACGGCCCGACATCATCATCACCGACATCGAGATGCCGCGCCTCAACGGTTACGAACTGGCGAAAAAGGTGCGCCAACACCCTGATCTCAAGGAGACATCGCTCATCATGATGAGCGCCCGCGACCGGCGAAGCGACATCAAAAAGGGAGAGAAACTCGGCATCTCGCGCTATTTCATCAAGCCGTTCGATGTCGAGAAACTGGTCATCGTGGTCGAACAACTGCTTCTGGAAAAGTACAACATCTACCAGAAAGAGTATGAGTACATGCTCTCCACGATACAGTCGCTCATCACGGCGCTCGAGGCACGCGACCACTACACCAAGGGACACACCCAGCGCGTCAGCGCCTACGCCTCGCGGCTCGGTCGCTTCATCGGCATGTCATCTTACGCGCTCAAGGAACTCGAGATCGGCTCGAACCTCCACGATGTCGGCAAGATCGGCGTCCGCGATGACATTCTGCTCAAACCGGGCCGCCTATCGGCCGAGGAGTACGCGAAGATACAGGAACACGCGATCATCGGCGCCGAGATACTCCGTCCGCTGAAATTGCTCGAGAACATCATTCCGCTCATCCTCTTTCATCACGAACGGTGGGACGGACGCGGGTATCCCTCCATGATACACGGCGACAAGATACCGCTAGGTGCCCGTATCATCGCGATCGCTGACACCTACGACGCCATAACCTCCGATCGCCCCTACCGCAAGGCGCTCTCTCAGGAGGATGCGCTTCAGATCATTCGCGAGAACCTCGGTAAACAGTTCTGTCCTGAGACCGGCAGGGCCTTTCTGGCCATGATGGAAACCGAAGGGGCTACTCTGCCCAAATAACCGATGTTTCGCGGCACAGAATGGTTTTGTTGATTTCCGCATGCCCGTCGCTTATAATCGGTCCGTTTTGGGCGAAAGTTTCAGGAGCGCCGCATGGACGAACAGACGAAACGGGACAAGGACGATGTCATATATACCCGCAGTTCCAAGCGGGTGGATGTCGAACTCGGGGTCTCCTTCGAGATGGCCGATGAGGGTCCTCATAAATTCTACACCGGTATCACGCAGGACATCTCCCAGGGGGGCGTTTTCCTCGCCACCCACCGCATCCTTCCCATCGGCGACAAGGTCCGGCTGACCTTCTCTCTTTCGGGGCGCGAGATATCGGCCCAGGCCGAGGTGGTCTGGTCCTGCGACTCGGTGACCGCAGCGACCTACACCGGTCCCGGCATGGGACTGCGTTTCATGTCCATCAGTGAAGAGGACAAACGCTTCATCGAGGAATATGTGAAGCAGCGGGAGACCATCTATTACGACGATGGCGAACTCTGACATAACCGTTCCGGGCACTAGACCAACATAATGTGGAGGATACCATGAAGATCGTGATCGCGTGTGCGGTCGCCGCTTTTTTAAGCGTCGCCGCCTGTCATTCTTCGGCTCAGCAACCGGGAGCTCAGTCTCAACAGGTCGACCGGGCGAACATACCCGACAAGTACAAATGGACGCCCAGCCACATCTACGCCACCCCGCAGGATTTCGAGGCCGACTTCGATACGGCGAGCAAGATCGTCCTGCAACTGAAGGGGTTCTCCGGTACGCTCGGCAACAAGGAGAGCGCCCGTACCGCCCTCAAGACCTATTTCGAGGGGATGCGCACGCTCTACAACCTCGAGACCTACGCGAGCCGCATCAAGGACAGCGACATGAACGATGTCGAGGCACAAAAGATCGCCGGTCGCGTCGAGACGCTTTTCACCTCGTTCATCGCCGCCGCAAGTTTCCTGCAACCTGAGATACTGAAACTCTCCGACGAGACGATCAAGGACTATCTTGCCGACGAGACCTTTAAGGATCTCCGCAGACCGCTCTCCGAGATGGCCCGCTGGAAACCACACACCCTGACCGTCGCCGAGGAAAAGGTGCTTGCCGAATTCACCGGGACCGCCTACGGCCCCTATGAGGCGTACACCACCTTCACGACCACCGACATGCCGCGCCCCGACATCACCTTCTTGAACGGCGAAACGGTCCGGCTCGACGATGCGATGTATGTGAAGTACCGCACCTCCTTCGACCGCAACGACCGTAAGTTGCTCTTCGAGTCCTTCTGGGACACCTACGGCCACTACCAGAACACCTTCAGCAAGACGCTCACCTATCAGACCAAATACTACACCACTGCGGCACGACTCAAGAAGTTTTCCTCCTCTCTGGAGAGCAAACAATTCGAAAAGGAACTGCCGCCCGACTTCTACGACAAACTCATCGCACACATCCGCTCCATCCTGCCGGCACTTCATGAGTATATGGCCTTCCGGAAAGAGATGTTGGCCGTCGACAAGGTGCGCCCCTACGACATGTATGTGCCGCTCACGACCGCCGAATACAAGAAACACTACTCCTACGAGGAGGCGGCCGATATCATAAACGCGGCGGTCTCACCGATGACCGACGAATTCAAAGAGGCGATAAAAAAGGGCATGACCCCCGGAAGCGGATGGGTGGATGTGTACCCGTCCAAAGGCAAAGCCGACGGCGCCTACTGCGCCAGCGGGACCGTTACCAATCACCCCTTCGTCCTTCTCAACTGGACCGACGATTATGACTCACTTTCGACCATGGCTCATGAGATGGGCCACGCCATGCACTCCTATTTCTCGAACAAATATCAGCCGTTCCCGACCGCCGACTACAATCTCTTCAACGCCGAAGCGGCATCCATCTTCAACGAGATACTGCTTTCCGCCCACCTCCTGAAGAACACGAAGGATACCGAGGAGCGGATATTCCTCCTGAACAACTTCGTCGAGATGACGCGCGGCACCGTTTTCCGTCAGGCGCTGTTCGCCGAGTTCGAGAAAAGATTCTACGATGTCGTCGAACAGGGCTCACCGCTTACCCCCGATGTCATGAAGAAACTCTACAAAGAGATAAACGAGGAATACTACGGCGCCTCGAAAGGGCTGTACGAGATGGAGGACCGCTACGCCGTCGAGTGGTCGTACATCCCCCATTTCTACTACAATTATTACGTGTTCCAGTATGTGGTCGGCTTTGTCGCCGCGCTGACGCTCGGCACCAAGGTGATCGAGGGACAGATACCGGCCGCCCAGTATGTCGACGGACTTCTTTCGGCCGGCGGCTCGAAGTCACCGCTCGAGATATTCCGCGATGCCGGCATCGACATGACCAGCGATGAACCGTTCAAACTGACCGAAAAGATATTCAGGGAACGGCTCTCCGAACTGCGGGAACTTCTCAAGGCGCAGAAAACAACCTCACAGAAGTAGCGGGGTCGGACCGGAACACCTATTCCTCCTGCTCCTCCTCTCCATCCTTTTCCCCTTCAGAAGACTCATCTTCGTCCTTTTCGATGTCTTGGACCAGTTTATTCTTCTTCCAGGTACCCTCCAGCCGCTGGGCACCGGGACAGGTCAATACACCGTGGCCTTCGTAGGAGCCGTTCTTGAACCCGCCGGTATATTCGCACCCGTTCTTCATGGTCAACCGTCCCTCACCGGCGATCTTCCCATTTTTGAACTCGCCTTCGTACACCTTACCGTCCTTGAAGGTATAGGTCCCCTGCCCATGCACGATACCATCCTCGAAAGTGCCTTCGTATCGCTCGCCTGATGTGTACTTCATGACCCCATACCCGTGTTTTTTGTCCTCTCTCCACTCGCCGTCGTAGAGATCGCCGTTGGGATAGGAAAGCGTCCCCTTGCCCTGCCGTTTGCCGTTCTCGAAATCGCCGTTGTACTGCGTTTCGTCGATATAGCGGAACACGCCCTTCCCGCGAATGATGTCGTTAACGAAAGCCCCCTCGTAAACATTCCCGCTTTTGAAACGCATGGTGCCGGTACCATGCATCTGGTCGTCCTTGAACTGACCGGTGTAGATATCGCCGTTCGGGAAGGTCAGTGTCCCTTCACCGTTGAAGCGGTTGTTGAAGAACTGTCCTTCATACACCTTGCCTTCCTTGAAGAGGTATTTACCTTTTCCTTCCATCAAACCGTTCTTGACCTCGCCGATGTACTTGTCGCCGTTCTTGAAGTTGACTGACTCCTCCGTGAAAGGATTGTTCCCATCATCGATGACCTGTTTTTTCTTTTTTGGGGCCGCTTCTTCTTCTTGGGGCGCCGACGCACAGGATAGTACGAAAGACAGCGCAAGCACGGGGACAAGGAACATCGATACGCTCCGCATGCGTTAACCTCTCTTGATGATGACCTTACACCGGGTAGGAGTGTAGCGCCGAAGCAGGGAAAGTCAAACAGAGCCATCCCCAGCGACGGCTTTCTCCTTAAGGGGCTTGCTATTTCGATCCAAGGCCCTATAATGAACACCGGTCGAGTAACTTGGATACAGGGGGTTTTCATGAGAACGATCATTGGGTCGCTGGTCATGCTTTTTGTTGTTGGCACCTTCGCGCAGGAAGCGACGATCACCACGGCGAGCGGGAAGACCATCAAGGCGAAGATAGCCAAGATAGAGGCCGAGAAATACAACGGCACCGGTCGAGCGCCCGCGAACGAATTTGCGGTCGTTCAAGGGAACAGCGAATACCTGCTCTCCTTCGACAAGATATCTTCGCTCAAACTGCTCGAAACCGACGATATGTCTTGCTACGAGGATTCGGCCTACAAGCCGACCCGCGAGTTTTGTTCGAAAAAACTGGTCTACGAGGTCAAACTTAAGATCCCTGACAAGAACAAGCAGAAAATAGAGATCGTGGATGAGCGCAAATTCATCTTCACCCTCGCCGGTCAGCCCGACCCCATCGTGACCTTCTTCTACAAGATACAGGCAAGCGACGAAGGAAAGGAGGCCGAGACCAACCTCAAGCAGATCGAGAACATGGTCAAGGACTTCCAGCAGAACGGCATTAAATCCATAAAATTCTAGCGATCAGCCACGGAGGGACCTATGCTTGCACTGAACAAGGACAATTTCACGACCGAGGTCGAGCAGTTCGACGGTCTGGTCATCATCGATTTCTGGGCGCCGTGGTGCGGCCCCTGCCGGATGCTCGGTCCGGTATTCGAGGAACTTGCCGCCGAATATGCGGCCGACCCTAAGGTGAAATTCGCCAAAGTGAACACCGATGAATGTCAGGATCTCGCCGTCCGGTTCAAGATACGCGGCATTCCGACGATAAAGATAGTGAAGAACGGGCAGGAGGTCGACCAGTTCGTCGGCGCCGGCCCGAGATCGACCTATCAGGAACTCATCAAGAAACACTTATAATATCAGCATACAGTCGCCATAACTGAAGAACCGGTAGCGTTCGGCGACCGCTTCGCGATATGCCTGCATCGTCAGCTCATAGCCCGCGAAGGCCGACGCCATCATGATGAGGGTCGAACGCGGTAGATGAAAATTTGTGAGCATCGCATCGACAAAGCGGAACGAATAGCCGGGATAGATGAATAACTGTGACGACCCGCCGCCCACCGCGAGCATACCGCCCGCCGCCGCCGTCTCGAGCGTCCGTACCGTCGTGGTGCCGACCGCCAGAATCCGCCGGCCCGTCGCCTTGTCGGAGTTGAGCCGCGCCGTCGTTTCGGGAGCGATATAGTAGAATTCGCGGTGCATGACATGTTCCTCGACCCGGTCGACCTTGACCGGCATGAAGGTGCCGATACCGACATGGAGCGTCACCCGTTCGACATGACCGCCGGTCCGTTCCCGGAGTAGGTCAAGCATCGTATCGGTAAAATGCAGACCCGCCGTCGGCGCCGCGACCGAACCGGCACCCCCCGCATAGACCGTTTGATAGGATTCGCGATCCTCGGGACGGCTCCTCTTTTCGCCGCGCCGTTTGAGAATGTAAGGCGGCAATGGCATATCGCCGTTCTTTTCAAGATATGCGGGCATAGCCGTCGCCGGGAACGAGGTGCGTATCCGGCACGACTCCCCGATCCGATCAACTATTTCCACCGTATCGCCCGAATTCAGAGTCACGACCTCGCCCGGACGAAGCTGTTTCGAGGACTTCGCCAGCGTATCGCAGGTACCGTCGGGCCGCGCGCCGAGGAACAGGAACTCTACCGCGCCGCCGGTCCCTTTTTTGCCGAAGAAACGGGCCGGCAGAACGCGGCTCTCGTTGAGAACGATCGTCGTGTTCTCATCGACCAAAGAGAGAATATCGGCGAACCGGCGATGCTCGACCGTACTGTTATCGCGCCGCACCAGCATCATCCGGGACGCGCCGCGCGGCAGCGGTTCGGCCGCGATCAATTCCTCGGGAAGTTCGTAGTCAAAGCGGGATACATCCATCAGTACATCTTCCGTATCTCGGCGCCGGGGAGATAGTGTTGCAGTATCTCGCGCCAGGTCTTCCCCGCCTGCGCCATCCCCGCCATGCCGTACTGACAGGCGCCGACGCCGTGTCCGAAGCCTTTGCCGGAGAAGGTCAGTTTGCCGCCCGAAAGCGTTATGGTGAAGTCGTTGGAGTAGACGGTCGTGTAGCCGACCACCTTGCGGAACTGGTTCACTTCGATCCGCTTGCCGTTGACGATGACGGCGGCGACCCGCAGATCGCCCTTCTCTATAGAAACCTTCTTCAACTTGCCGACGGCGTAACCCGCCGCCGCCAGTTTTTTCGCCACCTCATCGGCATGCAGAACGCGCGTCCAACGGTAGAGCGACGAATTCTTGCAGTGATCGCACTTCACCGGAACGAGATAGGGCACCTCTTTGCCCCAGACCTCCTTCGCCGACGCGGTGCGGCCGCCGCAGGTCGAATGGAAATATATCTCGGCTGGCAGGTCGTTGTAACTGAGTATCTCGCCGCGCGTGTCGGCGACCGCCTTGTTCGCGGTGAGATCCTCCTTCTCAAGTCCACCATAGACCTGATCGAGCACCGTCGGGTCGAGGTCGTAGAGCGCGGTGCGCGGTCGCATCACCTTCTTGTGCACCGCATAGGTCCGGGCGAGGAC
>Ga0116144_10004557_pt1 | contig 13088 bp, 12 predicted proteins | sample AD_UKC035_MetaG_FD_89746 | JGI IMG/M metagenome (GOLD analysis project Ga0116144, IMG submission 89746) | Active sludge microbial communities of municipal wastewater-treating anaerobic digesters from USA - AD_UKC035_MetaG | ecosystem: Engineered > Bioreactor > Anaerobic > Digestate | place: USA... | reverse complement strand
GGCAGCGGCGGGAGGTGTCACGAGCTTCATGGAGATGCCCAACACGGTGCCGCAGACCCTTACCCAGGATCTGTTGGCGGAGAAGTATGCCCTGGGTGCTGCCCGTTCCAGCGTGAACTACTCCTTCTACATGGGCGTCAGCAACAACAACCTCGATGAGGTGCTGCGTACCGATCCCGCCACTGTCTGTGGTCTGAAGGCCTTTCTCGGCTCGAGCACCGGCAATATGCTTGTCGATGATCCGGTCACGCTCGATCGCCTCTTCCGCAAGGCGCACATGCTACTCGCCATCCACGCCGAGGATGAAGGGACGATCCGCAGGAACATGCAGGCGGCCGTGGAACGCTGGGGTGATGCGATCCCCGTGGAGCAGCACCCGGTCATCCGCGATGCCGAAGCCTGCTACCTCAGCAGCAGCCATGCGGTGGCATTGGCCCGGGAGCACGGGACCCGGCTGCACGTCCTGCACATCAGTACGGCCCGCGAGATCGAACTGTTCGATCCCGGTCCCCTCGTAGGGAAACGGATCACGGCCGAGGCCTGCATCCATCACCTTTGGTTCACTGATGCGGACTATGCCACGAAGGGCGCCCTCTTGAAATGGAATCCGGCCGTGAAGAGCGCAGCGGATCGCACCGCCATCCGCAAGGCCGTGGTCGACGATCGCATCGATGTGGTGGCCACCGACCATGCGCCGCACACGCTGGAGGAGAAGGCACGACCCTATGCCTCCTGCCCGTCCGGCGGACCGCTGATCCAGCACTCACTGGTCGCCATGCTCGAACTTGAACGGCAGGGGGTATTCACCCTGGCCCAGGTCATCGAGAAGATGTGTCATGCACCAGCACGCCTCTTCAACATCTCCAAGCGGGGTTTCATCCGGGAGGGCTATCATGCGGATCTCGTTCTGATCGACCGGGAGGCGGCCTGGACCGTGGACCGATCGAACATCCTGGCCAAATGCGGCTGGTCGCCATTCGAAGGCCAGCGCTTCAAGGATCGCGTGTTCCGGACCTGGGTGAATGGCCGCACCGTGTTCGCCGAAGGACGCGTGGACCCGGGAGTGCGTGGTGAACGACTTCGTTTCGAACGATGAGGTGGTGCATGGTCCTTCCCGTCCTGGTCCTGGCCTGCACCGGGGACGTTGACACGCCACCTGATGGGGTGTTGCCTGAGGACCGTTTCTCGGAGGTATTGCTGGAGTCCTACCTGATCGAAGCAGGTTCGAACCAGGAGTTCCTTGGTGGCCGGGTCAGTGCCGTGTCACCGGATCGCCAGTACACGGAGATGTTCGACCGGCTCGGCACCTCGAAGGAGGAGTTCGACGGATCGTTCACCTATTGGTCCTCCCGGCCCGCCGAGTTCAAGGTGATGCATGAGTATATCCTGAACGAACTGAGCCGCAGGAAGGACGAGTTGGCTCAATGAGCGGGCTTGCGTAGGAAACCGGCGATGTTGGACACGGCCTCCTCCACGTTCCTGAACCGATATCCAAGGAAGGCCTTCACCTTCGCGGCGCTGTATGACCGTTGACCGTTCGCACTACTCGCTGTGGCGCGGGTGATGAAGGGTCGCGATCCGGTCAGGAAGGACCGGACCGCCTCCGCACGCCAACCTGCACCAAGCATCCAGGGGCGCAGACGGTGCCTTGGGCCCGGATGTCCGAAGGCTTCGGAGAACAGACCGAACAGCCGTTCGTAGCTGATGTTCTCCCCCACCAGCAGGTAGCGCTCGCCCACCGGGCTCTTCTCGGTCAATGCCATCATGCAGGCGGCCACATCCCGCGCATCCACCACCGCGTTCGAGCCCGCAGGGAAGAAGCGCGTGCCCTTGCGCAGGCGATCGACCAACGCCATCGAACTGCGGCCGGCCACGCCGGGACCAAGCACCACGCAGGGATTGACCAGTACGGCTTCCAGTCCTTCGGCGATGCCGCGATACACCTCCTGCTCCGCTGCGTATTTGGTCAGCGCGTAGGTCGACAGGCGCGAATTACGGTTCCACGGCGAACCTTCCGTACGCGGTGTTCCTGGTGCCTCCGTACCGATGGCCGCCGTGCTGCTCACATGGCAGAAGCGACGGACCCCGTGTTCCAGGGCAGCGTTCACCACATTGGCCGTTCCGGTCACGTTCACCTTACGCATGGCCGTGGCATCGCCAGGCGCAAAGGAGACCAGGGCCGCGGTGTGGTACACATGGCGCACCCCCTTCATCGCCGCATCCAGCGCCACCACGTCAAGGATGTCGGCCTCGATCCATTCGATCGCGGTCAGCAGCGTGTCGGCATCAGCGTGGTAGTGTCGGAAGATGCGTTCCACGATCCGGTGATCACGTCCTGGTCGGTGGAGGGCACGCACCGGCCCCCGTTTGGCACACTCCAACAGCACGTGCGAACCCACGATGCCGGTGGCGCCGGTGACCAGATGCATGCGACCAAGGTAAACCAGCCCGAGCGCATGCCCCGGCTATCTTTGGCGGCCGTAAGAAGTGTATCCCTTCACCGATGAGCCGTGACTTCCTGCATGAACTGAAATGGCGCGGAATGCTGAACGACAGCACGCCCGGCCTCGATGACCACCTTCGGAAAGGCCCGGCGAGCGGTTACATCGGTTTCGACCCTACGGCCGATTCCCTGCATGTGGGACATCTGGTCCAGGTGATGACCCTCACCCATTTCCAGCGCTGCGGGCACAAGCCGGTGGCACTGGTGGGTGGTGCCACCGGCATGGTCGGTGATCCCAGCGGCAAACGCGCCGAGCGCGACCTGCTGGACGAAGAGGCCCTGCGTCACAACCAGGAGTGCGTGCGCGTCCAATTGGAGCGCTTCCTCGACTTCTCGGGTACGGTGAACCCCGCCCGCATGGTGAACAACTACGACTGGTTCAAGGACATGGGCTTCCTGCGCTTCATCCGCGATGTGGGCAAGCACATCACGGTGAACTACATGATGGCGAAGGACAGCGTGAAGAGCCGCCTGGATTCCGGTCTTTCTTTCACCGAGTTCAGCTACCAGCTGGTGCAGGGGTACGACTTCTACTGGCTCAACAAGCACATGGACTGCACCGTGCAGATGGGCGGTAGTGATCAGTGGGGCAACATCACCACGGGAACCGAGCTGATCCGACGCATGGGAGGTGGTGAGGCCTATGCCGTGACCACGCAGCTTCTCACCAAGGCGGATGGTACGAAGTTCGGCAAGAGTGAAGGAGGCAATGTGTGGCTCGATGCGCGGCGTACCTCTCCCTACAAGTTCTATCAGTTCTGGCTGAACAACAGCGATGCGGATGCCGCGAAGTCAGCACGGATCTTCACCACGTGGGAGGAGGCCTTCACCGAGGACCTCATCGCGCAGCACGCAAAGGCCCCGCATGAACGACGCCTGCAGAAGGAGCTCGCCGGTTTCATCACCACGCTCGTGCATGGGGAGGATGAGTTGAAGGCGGCCATCGCGGCCAGCGCCATCCTCTTCGGCAATGCGAGCGAGGGCTTATCCACCCTCACCGAGCAGCAGTGGCTGGATGTGTTCGAAGGTGTGCCGCAAGCCGATGTGCCAAGGGCCGCACTTGATGCCGGGGCTGCCGTGATCGACCTGTTGACCGACCACACCGGGTTCCTTCCGTCGAAGGGCGAAGCGAAGCGTGCACTGAAGGAAGGAAGCATCAGCTTGAACAAGGTGAAGGTGGATGATGCGCGTACCATCAGCTCCGCCGACCTGATCAACGGAAGGTTCGTCCTGCTGCAGCGCGGCAGGAAGAACTACTTCCTGGTGAAGGCCGTCTAGGCCTCCAGCAGCAGGTTGCATCCGCGCAGATCACTGTGGTCGAAACGGCCAAGCACCTCGAAACTTCCGTCCTCGAACTGCCGGCCAAGGTCCTGGGTCGCGATGAACGGGCAGCTTGCGATGTTCGCCAGATCGATGACGTTGATGCCCCCGTTGCGGCCCTGCCGCTGAACGGAGAACGGATCGTTCGCATCGCGGATCACCACGCGCATCCATGGCGGCGTTACGTATCGTCCTTCACCGGTGGACCAAGCCTGGCTCAATAGCTCCGTCATGCCGTATTCGCTGTGGACCGAGCGGACATCGAACGCTTGCATGAGGATCCGGTGGAGTTCCGCACGCACGATCTCCGGCCGCCGCCCCTTCATGCCGCCGGTCTCCATGATCACCAGGTCGGGCAGGGGCTGGGCGTACTGTTCCGCAAGGTCGAGCAAGGCGAAGGTCACCCCGAGCAACATGGTCCTTCGACCCTCCCGCTGTGAGCGACCCAACAGGTCGGCCACTTCTTCAAGCTTGTGGAGATAGGTGCCGCTCAGCGGATCACCCGTGGCTTCGATCAGGCGTTGCGCCATGTGGACCAACGAGCTGCCTTCGCGTTCCAGGTAGGAGGGGAGCAGGGCGATGATGCGCCAGTCCGAGGGGTCTCCGTAGGTCGCCATGAAGGAGGTGCGGAAGGAGGTCTCGTACAAGCCGGGCCAGGGCACGTGGTGCACGCTGGTGGTGGCCCCGGTGGTGCCACTGCTCGTGAAGTGGCTGCGCGGGTCCAGCCCTTCCAGCAACACACGATGGTTCTTGAAGGCGCTGATGGGCAGGAACGGGATGTCGGCCAGGTTGCCCACGGCCTTCGCCTCCACGTGCAGCCCGTGCAGGAATCCACGATACACTGGATTCCTTTCGGCGTGTAGCTGAAATAGCTCCAGCGCCAGCGCGTTGAACCCTCGGTCATCCAGGTGCGCGAATGGGCGTTCAAGCAGGTCCGGCGGGATGTGGGCAGGCAACGTCGGCATCAGTGGATGACCCACCTAACTTTGGGCGGTATGAACTTGAAGGACAAGGGAGCGGCAAAAGTAGCGGGGGGGCTGGCCATCGTGGCGGTGCTCCTGAGCGGCTGCCTCAAGACCGAGGAGTTCCCGGCGGTCCCGACCATCGCATTCAAGTCCTTCGAGTTCTTCGGCGACTCCGCCTCCCTGGTCATCTCCTTCACCGATGGGGACGGGGACGTTGGCCTGGATGCGACGGACAACGCGCCTCCTTTCGACACGGCTTCGACCTACTACTACAACCTCTTCCTCGAACACAGCGAGAAGATCAATGGTGAATGGCAGGTGGTCCAGTTCGCCCAGCCGATCAACTATCGCATCCCGCGTATCACCCCCACCGGACAGAACAAGACCCTGGAGGGGGAGATCGCCGTGGCCATCGACCCCTTCCCGCTCTACATCACCGGGAACGCGGATACGGTCCGTTACAGCGTGGAGATGGTCGATCGTGCATTGAACCGGAGCAACAAGGTCCTCACCAACGAGATCATCGTTCCCTAGACCTCGCCGGCCAGTGCCTCGGACACGTTGATGACGTGGTCCCCGACCTTCTCGCAGCTCGAGAACAGATCGTTGTAGATCAAGCCGCTCTTCACATTGTAGTCACCCGCTTCGATGCTCTTGAGGTGCGCTCGGCGCAGCTGGTCACGCAGTTGATTGATGCGCTGTTCGGCCTCCATGGCCTCATCGATCGCCACTTCGCCATCCTCCGCTTCGAGGTTCCGCAGCATGATGCCGAAGGCCTTGTCCAGCAATGTGAGCAGCTCCTGCAGGTTGGCCCGTTGTTCCGGTGTGAACCAGAGCCGCTCCGCGTTCTTGCGTTCCAGGAGTCGTGACATCTGGTAGAAGATGTCGCCGATCCGTTCCAGGTCGCTGATGATCGCCAGCATGGCGCGGATGCGTTCGCTCATGTCCTCGTCCTTCGCCTCGGCGCTCGTGCGGGTGAGGTACTTGCTGATCTCCACCTCCAATCTGTCGGTGATGTCCTCGTAACGCGCGATCTTGCCGAACAAGCTGGAGCGCTCGACCTCCGTGGTGCTCACCAGCAGCTGGTTCACCAGAACCGACATGCTCGCGGTGAGCTTGCCGAACTTCAGGATCTCCTTCCGCGCCTCGATCAGCGAGACTTCCGGAGATACGGCCATCACCGGATCATGGATGTACTCCAGCCGGTATTCGCGATCATCCTCCGTGCGGCTTGGCACCATGCGGGTGACGATGCGCTCGATCTGCGGCACGAAACCGATCAGCAGCACGGTGTTCAGCACGTTGAAGGAGATGTGGAGATAGGTCAGGGCCCACACGATCGTGTCGGGTGAATCGAACGGCGAGATGCCATGGACGCGTTCCACGTAGCCTCCGATCGACCGGATGTACGGACCGAACACCAGCAGGGCCCACAGGACCCCGATGGCCTTGATCACGAAATGGGCCCGCGCTGCCCTGCGTCCCCATACGTTGGCGACCAGGGCGGCCAGGTTCGCCGTGATCGTGGTGCCCAGGTTCATGCCCAACACCGATGCGGCCGCCATCTCGTAACCGATGATCCCGTGCTGGCACAATACCATCGTAGCCGCAAGGGCCACACTGCTGCTCTGCACCATCATCGTGAACAACATGCCCCCCACGGTGAACAACAGTACCGAGAGCGCGCCGTGATCGCCTGCTCCTTGCAGGATGCTCACCGCCGCCGTATCCGGCCCGGGTACCACGTTCTTCAGGAACTCCAGGCCGAGGAAGAGGATCGCGAAGCCCACCATGAAGTCGCCGAAGGGCTTGGAGTGCCGGCTCTTGAGGAAGAGCAGTGGAAAGGCCAGACCGATGATCGGCAACGCGAACACATGGATGTCCATGGAGGCGAAACCCAGCCAGCTGAAGACGAGCGCCTTCATCGTGGTGCCGATGTTGGCGCCCATCAGGACCCCGATGGATTGCCGGACCGTGATCAAGCCCGCATTGGCGAAGCTCACCACCATCACCGAAGTGACCGAGGAGAGCTGGATGAGCACCGTGGTGACGAAGCCCGTGAACACGCTCATGAAGCGGTTCGCGGTCATCACCTTCATCACATCGCGCATACGTGCCCCTGCCACCTTCTGCAAGCCCTCGCTCATGGCCTTCATGCCATAGATGAACAGGCCCAACGACCCGGCCAGGGTGAGGAACTGGATGACGCCGAAATGCATGTGGAGGTGCGCGCTGCGCGGGGCGCAAGCTATCACCAGCATGTTTCCGGTATGTTAAGGCATCGCTGGTTCCACTGCCCGTAAAGGCTTTCCGGTCGGCGCGCGCTCCCGGCTACTTTTGTGGCGCACCGTTCACCAAGAAGGCATGGGTCCGTTCTCCCCCCGACAAGTCGCCCTGCTGGCTGCCGTGGCAGTGGTATTGGCCGCGGGCCTGGTGCTCTCCCTGGCTTGGGCGTTCGGTGGACTCGCGCTGGACCCGCTCTGGTGCGCGATCATACTGGTCGGGCTCTTCGGCGCGGCCTACGGCGCCTTCGCCTATGGGATCGACCGGTTCGTGCATTCCCGCCTGAAGCTCCTCTATCGCACCGTGCACGACATGCGCCGCCCGAAGGCCGGTGAGGAACGCATCGACCTGCGCGGCGATGTGCTCGGTCGGGTGAACGCCGAGGTATCGGCGTGGGCCACGGAACGAAGCACAGAGATCAGGGCCTTGAAGGAACGGGAGGCCTTCCGACGTGAGTTCATCGGCAATCTGGCGCATGAGCTGAAGACCCCGATCTTCAACATCCAGGGCTACATCCTCACACTGCTGGAAGGCGGGCTCGAGGATGAGAAGGTGAACCGCGACTTCCTCCATCGCGCCTCCAATGGCGTGGACAGGTTGATGAAGATCGTGGAGGACCTGGACCTGATCACGAAGCTCGAGAGTGGTGTGATGGACATGCGCCTGGCCCGGATGGACCTGCATGCCCTGGTGAACGACACGATCGAGAACATGGAACTGCTCGCGAGCGGACGCGGGATCCGACTGGTGAACGAGGTGCCTGCCGGCACACAGGTGCTGGCCGACAGGAACAGGATGGCCCAGGTGTTCACGAACCTCTTCGGGAACGCCATCAATTACGGCAAGGAGGGTGGGCGCTGCGTGGTGCGCGGCTACCCCTTGGAAGATCGTTTCGTGGTGGAGGTGGTGGATGATGGCATCGGGATAAGCGCGGAACACCTGCCCCGTCTGTTCGAGAGGTTCTACCGCGTGGGCAAGAGCCGTGCGCGCAACGAGGGTGGTTCGGGCCTTGGACTGGCGATCGTGAAGCACATCATCGACGTGCATGGTGGGACGATCACGGTGAAGAGCACGGAAGGGGAGGGCTCGACCTTCACCTTCACCCTGGAACGCGCGAACTGATCACGTCAACGGATAGCCTCCTCATAGAGCATCACTTCCTTCTCGTTGTTGATGCTGATGCGCGGGATGTCATCGAAGATCGTGAGCTTACCGGTGACGCAGACACGCTTGTTCAGCAACCAGACCTCGGGATCGTAACTGAAGTTCGGTCCGTTGTATTCCCAGATCGTGGCGTAGAAGTCCTGATTCGGATGCATCCGGTCGAAGTTCAGGTAGATGGCCTTCGCCTTGGCCGTCTTGCGCGTGCTCACCACCGTGCCGCATACGGTCGCGGTCTTGCCGATGTGGTACTTGGCCTGTACGGAATTGAACATGCCCTTCGGCAGTGGCGCGCGCAAGGGTTCCACTTCGCCCTTGTTCGGGTCGCCATCAGCATACCAGTCCTTCAGTTCGCGCATGGCCTCGATGCGATCCTCGGTGGCATCGTCCAACGCATGGAAGAAGTCGAGTCCGGTCAAGGTTTCCACACTGTCCACGGTGACCGCGTAGCTGATGGGCGGCCCGTCCAATTTGCTGTTCCGCATCACGAAGCCGATGGCCCTGGGGCTGTCCCCATCCAGATCGGCGAACACCTTCCAGAAGTACTCGGGGATGCTCACCTCGTTCTTCCGGTCGGCCTTCTGCATGGTCGGCAGTCCTTCGCGCAGCACCGGACCGGTCGCCACGAATACCCGGCGCTTGCTGAAGTTGACGTACCGCCGTCCCCAGTCCTCGAGGTCGGCCCAGGTCTCCCGGTTCAATTCAGGGACCTGTGGGCTGATGTTGGAATAGTAATAGGTGCCCTGCAAGGCTTCGAGGTTCCAGCGCATGTCCGCGCTCGGGACCATGTGCCCGCGATCGAAACCGCTGTTCCAGTAGTCCGCGGTCACCGCGGTACCGGACTTCACCAGGGGGTCAGGCAGGAAGGAGTCGATGCGCGCGAGGTTCCCCTTGATCAGGTCCGGTGAAGCGATGTGCGCGGTCCATTTCGGTTGCTCGTGCCGCTCGCTGTAAACGAGCAAGTGACCCGGATGTACGATCACCTCCTCGCCATCCTCCAACCTGGGCAAGCCCATGCGTTGGAGGTCACGGCGGATGATGGCCAGCTTCGCGCTGTCGATCCGGGCGGTGAGGCGTGTGCTCTGCTCCTCCAGACGGATGCGTTCTCCTTCGAGGGTCTTCAATCGGCCCTCGAGGTCGACCTGTGCGGATACGGTGAACAGTGGAGCGAGGCCGAGGGCCAGGTACAGGACACGTGCGGTGATCATGAACGGCTAAATGTAGCGGACTCCGGATCAGCGGAGCATGGCCGCGAGGTCATCCAAAGCGCGTTCCAAAAGGCTGTTCCCCTTGGATATCATCCGTCTGAGCGTGACCGCCTCGGGATGAAGCGCCGCCTGCACATCCACCCGGTCCTGCGCCTGGACCAGGAAACGACCGGTCCGGCCGTGCAGCTCACCGAGGTATTCCTGTTCCGCTTGACCCGGGGTGGGGATCACCAACGCACTGCGGCCCAGGGCGACCAGGTCCATCAGCGTGGTGTAGCCACTGCGCGAAATGATCAGTTCGGCACCGGACATCACCTCTGCCAACTCGCGCGCGGCCAGGTGAGGCACGCGGGTGAGGTTCCCCATGTGGTCCGGGCCACCCACACCAGGCATCCCGCGAACGAGCAGGTGGTTGCCGGGCAGGACGCGCAGTTGATCCGACAGGATGACTTCCAGCAAGGTCCGGTGGGGCTCTGGTCCGCTGATCACCGCCACGGTCCGCCAGGAGGATCCTCCGCGGCTGTCCGACGCTTCCATCCGGCTCGCCGTGCCGACATAACGGGCATTCGGCGGAAGGGTGGCGCCGTGCGAGAGATCCCCAGCGAGGCCGGGCGCTTCAGCCTCGTCCATGATCCAGCACCGATCGAAGCGTGCGATATGCCGCAGGTTCAGCTTCCTCAGCGCCGGCTGTGCGATCGGCGTGAACGGAAAGACCTGGTGGGTGACCAGGATGCTCGGCAGGTCCGGCGATCGCAGGCCGAAGCGCTGGTCGCTGATCACGGCATCCAACTTCAGGTCATGACGGATCCGGTCGAACAGCATGCCCTCGGCCCGCACGCTACGCACCATGTCCGGGAATTGACGCACCATGCTCCACAGCTGGCTCCGGCCTTTCGCATAGCGGATGTCCGCGCCGGGAATGCGCACATGTTCGAGGTCTGGGAACTCGTTCCGCAACAATGCGAGCGGACCTTTGTCCGCACCGATGATGGGCATGGCACCACGCTCCATCAAGGCACGGATGATCGGCACGCAACGCGTACTATGGCCTAGGCCCCAGTCGAGGGGAGCCACCAGGATACGTTTGCCGGCCAGCATCGCTCAAAGGTCGCGCTCCGGTGTGAACCCCATGTGACCGGTCCGTGCATGGTGCATGCCAGCTATTTTCGCGGCCCTCATGGGCAAGAACAAGCTCAGCCGTTTCGCAGAGAACCTCACGTTCGAGCACGTGGTGCAACCGACCTTCACGGAGCTACAGGCGGCCGACCTGAGCTACAAGGGCCGGTGGAATGCGGACTTCTTCGAACGGGATGCGCCGCTGGTGTTGGAGCTTGGTTGTGGTGGTGGTGAGTACACCGTGGGCCTGGCGCAGCTGCAGCCGGAGAAGAACTACGTCGGCATCGACATCAAAGGGGCGCGGATCTGGCGCGGGGCGAAGACGGCCAAGGAACTCGGCCTGAACAACGTTGGTTTCGTGCGCACCCACGTGGACCACATCCTCCGGTGCTTCGGAAGACACGAGGTCAGCGAGATCTGGCTCACCTTCAGTGACCCACAGATCGGCAAGGCGCGCAAACGGCTCACCAGCCCGCTCTTCCTGGCGCGATACAAGGAGATCCTGAAGCCCGATGGTCTGATCCACTTGAAGACCGACAGCCCCCTGCTGTACGAGTACACGCTGGAGCAGATCGCCGCGCACAGGCTGCCCACCTACGAGCGAAGTGCCGAGGTATATGCCGAGCTGGTTCCGCGCGTCTCACCCGAGGAGCGGGCGGTGCTGAACATCAAGACCTATTACGAGCAGATGTGGTTGGAGGAGGGTCGGACGATCCACTATGTGCGGTTCGGGATCGGTGACACGTTCACCACAACGGTGCAGGGCGCGTAGAGGTGGGCGCAGGTCACTCCGGTATGATCCTTCGTTTGCAGCTGGAAGGATGATCTCCGTGCAGTTTGAACTTCTGAAGTGAACATTTGACCATGCCTAAACAACTCCTCAACAACGCCGTCCAGGAACGCGACTTCTTCGCCGATGTGATGGCCGTGGTCCGCCAGATACCGAGGGGTCGCGTGACGAGCTACGGCGCCATCGCGAAGTACCTCGGGGCCGCGCGTAGTGCCCGCATCGTGGGCTATTGCATGAACAACGCGCACACGGTCAGGCCGAAGGTGCCCGCCCACCGCGTGGTCAATCGGATCGGCATGCTCAGTGGCAAGCACCACTTCGGTTCACCTTCGGCCATGGAGTACCTGCTGAAGAAAGAGGGGGTGAAGGTGAAAAAGGACCAGGTGGTGGATTTCCAGAAGAAGTTCTGGGACCCGGCGGTGGAATTGGGGTTGTGAGCCCAAGGCTACCTTTGTCGCCCATTCCATGCCCATCACCGAAGAAGCCATCCGCAGCGCCCTCTCGCGCATCATCGAACCCGACCTGAAGAAGGACATCGTGGAGCTCGACCTCGTGCGCGATGTCACCGTGGACGAGAACACCGTGCACGTGCATGTGGAGGTGAGCAATCCGGCCATGCACAGCCGCAAACGCATGGAGGAAGCGGTGACCTTCAACCTGCAGCAGGCACTTGGCAAGGATGTGCATGTGGTGGTGAAGGTGACACCCCTGAGCGGTGAACGCGGCGAACTGCGCAAGGTGCTCCCAAGGGTGAAGCACATCGTGGCCGTGGCCAGTGGCAAGGGAGGCGTGGGCAAGAGCACCATCACGGCCAACCTGGCAGCCGGGTTGGCGCGCATGGGCTGGAAAGTGGGCCTGGTGGACGCCGATGTGCACGGCCCGAGCATGCCCATGATGTTCGATGCGGTGCATGAGCGCCCGACCACCACGGAGAAGGACGGCAAGCGCTGGATCGTCCCGGTGGAGAGCCACGGCGTGAAGCTGCTCAGCATCGGCTTCTTCGCAGACCCCTCCCAAGCCATCGCCTGGCGCGGTCCCATGGCAAGCAAGGCCCTCGAGCAACTCTTCAAGGATGCCGATTGGGGTGAACTGGACATCATGCTGGTGGACCTGCCTCCGGGTACGAGCGACATCCATCTGAGCCTGGTGCAGGCCGTGCCGCTCACCGGCGCCATCGTCGTGAGCACGCCGCAGCCCGTCGCCCTGGCCGATGCCCGCAAAGGGGTGGGCTTCTTCCAACTGCCCAGCGTGAATGTGCCGGTGCTCGGCATCGTGGAGAACATGGCCTGGTTCACGCCGGCTGAACTGCCCAACAACAAGTATTTCATCTTCGGACAGGGCGGCGCGAGCGCATTGGCTGCGGAGTTGAACGTTCCTCTTCTGGCCGAAGTGCCCTTGGTGCAGAGCATCCGTGAGGCGGGCGATGTGGGCCGCCCAGCCGTGATGCAGGATTCCACCCCGATCGCCGCCGCTTTCCACGATCTTTGCACCGCGGTGCAGGAACGGCTGGCCGAGGTGACCACGTCCACCCACGCGACCACCACCGCTTGAACGATGGAGACCACCGACCGACCCTATTTGGAGCAGCGCATCCGGGAGGCCCTGGCCGACCTGCGTCCCTTCCTGGAGGCGGATGGTGGTGATATCACCTTGGAAGAGGTGACCGCTGACCTGGTCGCCAAGGTGCGGCTGCACGGAGCCTGCAGCAATTGTAGCATGAGCCCCATGACCATGAAGGCGGG
>Ga0116144_10004556_pt1 | contig 13089 bp, 7 predicted proteins | sample AD_UKC035_MetaG_FD_89746 | JGI IMG/M metagenome (GOLD analysis project Ga0116144, IMG submission 89746) | Active sludge microbial communities of municipal wastewater-treating anaerobic digesters from USA - AD_UKC035_MetaG | ecosystem: Engineered > Bioreactor > Anaerobic > Digestate | place: USA... | reverse complement strand
GCGGAATCTCGCCTTGCGGGACAAGTATCAATTCCAATGGTGGGCATGTTCTCTTGTCAACGCACAGCCGTATAAGGGCAAGAAGAAAGGAGCGGATGGCGGCATAGACGGGCTTATCTATTTTGAAGATGACAAAACGGGGATTGCCAAGAAGATAATCGTATCGGTGAAGGGCGGTGATAATATTGGCCGCACCATGATAGCAGACCTAAAGAACTCCGTAGATCGGGAGAAGGCGCAAATAGGAATCTTCATAACGCTTGTCGCCCCAACTCGGCCGATGGAGCAGGAGGCGGCTTCGGCGGGATATTATGAGTCGCCCATCGGCAAGACATATCCCAAGATTCAAATACTCACCATAGAGGAGTTGCTTGCAGGCGCAAAGAGGCCGGAGTATTTTGACTTGACGGCGGGCGGATTAAACTTCAAAAAGACGAAAAAAGAATCATCACAAGCAAAACAAGAATCTCTTTTTTGAATCATTCCCCCGCTCCGCCCCTGTAAAGCGGGGATAGGCATTAAAGTAAATATAAAGGTCGCTTTTGCCGGCGGCATGTCGAAATATTCCTTTTTTCATATTATATTCAAAGAAACAAGGCCAGGCAAGAGCAACTGACTTCTGGAGTTTCTCCTTATATGCTTTTTTTCGCTTTTTCCATTTGTCGGCATTCTCGCCGCCAAATCGTTTGGGGTCTTCGTTCGGTGGAGCGATTTTTTCATGCTTCACATAGGGGGGATTACCAACAACAATATCAAAGCCTTTTTGGGATCCTTTGAATATTTCCACAAATGCGATATCCCAGACAAAAGGCAGGGTTTCCACTCCAGACATCGCCTCGATAGAGTCTTTTAACTCGGTAAGTTCTTCCTCTTTCCGCTCAATATCCTCTTCTAACTTCGCCATGTCTTTTTTTGACTTGCTCTTCACCTCGCCGAATCCAGCAAAACCCTCCTGTCCTTCGTCTTTTCCCTTCCTGTTGGAAAGTATTTTTATCTCGTTCTTCAATGCCAAACACTTACTCTCAAGGAGAGCAAGGAAGATGTTTTTCTCTTCCCTCTCAAGTTCGCCCTTCTTGATGCCTGACTCTGCCTGATAGAACCGCTTCTTTTTGCCTTGGAGCGCGGTTATGCGCCCTCGTATCTCAAACGGTATATCGAAAGAAGTACGCCGAAGTCCGAGGTTAATGCCGCCAATCTCCTGCACAAGGCTGTCGCCACAGCGAACATTGAAGGAGAGATTAGGAAGTAGCGGTTGCAAAGTCAGCTCCTCGGGCTTGAGATCGGTTTCTATCGCCAATTGCAACCATAAACGCAGTTCGGCGACATGGACCGCCCATTCCATCACATCAACGCCATATAGTTGATTGCCGACAATTCGACGACGACGACGATAAGCAGTTTCTTCCTCCCCAAGTTGCATGTTGGCCCGCGCTTGGAGGTCATCGAGCACCATAAGCATCCCGATAAGGAATGAGCCGCTCCCGCAGGCAGGATCACAGACGGTCAAATCTTTAAGAACTTGACTGAAGCTAGGCCATAAGTTGTGTTCCGAAAAAGCGGCGGCGGCCCGATTCTTTTCCTCTGGGTCATGAGCAAAGACTGCATCATACAACAGCGACCGATACTCCGAGCCTAGATAGTTTGTGAGGCAATCCACCAAGCTGAGCCGACACATAAGGTCTATCTCGACCCGTTCGGTGTAAAATATACCACCGCCACCACGTCGATCCTCTTCGGAAATTCCTTCGAATGTGATGTTCACCAGTTGCTCATACACCTTTCCTATCATCTCGGGGTCAACGGCCACATCCACATCGAAGGGGGTTGCTTCGGTGATCGTGAAGTTGTATCGTTCAAAGAATCCGGGCGTACCTCCCTTGTAATTATCAAAAAGCTTCTCAAAAAACTCATCCGGAAGATCGGCCGTATATTGCCCATCGAGTTTATTGGGGGCAAACAGGCCGCCGTTGAGGTATGGTGCCGTGGCAAGCATGCCGCGTAGATCCTCCGGCAAATAACTGCGGTCGGCGCGTCCCGCCTTGAATTGGCCGTTAAATGCCTCAAAGAACAGAACTGATAGCCAATTCTTGAAGAAAGAATCCTTTTTCTGTTTTGACCTTTTATATGAGTCCCAAAAATAACGAATGAACTGAGGATTGCCCCCCAACCATCGCTTCTTCTGGATAAAATAGAGGAACATAAGGCGGTTGAGAACTTGAAGCGCATAGTCATGCGCCCAGCTTTTGTCTTTCGATACCTTGAAAAGACGCCCCTGAAGATCGTTAAAGATATCAAGATAATTATCGAAAAACTCATCCGTGACCTTTTGGACCGAGAATGCTTCTTTTATCAGAATCGAAGTGGAAAAATCCGCCCCGCCTACTCTTTCAAGGAATGTCCGATTTGGTTCGTCGGGGTGAATGAAGTATGTATAACGCCGGAAGGGATTGAAGGTTACTCTTGTGTCTTCGTATTGACGGTGAATAAGGCTGAAGCGAAAAGACCCTGCATTGTCGTGGAAGACACAGATGGCGCCCCAATAGGAAGGGTAACGATCACCGAGTATCTTGCGTACCGTATCGAACTGTGCCTTGCGCGATGAGTGTTCGTTGAGGTTCCCTGAAACTTTTGCGGCAAGAGTCACCAATTTGCGGTGCGATTCGAGTTCCATGTCGCCGATCACCGAAAAATCGGTGAAGAGTTCAGAGTCATACCCGCGAAGAGGTGAAAGCTGTTGAACGAAGTTGTCGTTCGCCGCCCGGAAGAAGCGGGTAAGTTCCTTGCGGTCGAATCTCTCGGCCACTTTTTGAAGTAGTTCGCGCGCCATGATCAGGACCTCCCTCTATTCTTGCGTCCTATTCTCGATTGCAATGATGACTTCGCTTTCTAATTTCCGGACGCTCTCTTTTATAGTCCGCAGATAATCCTTACCCAACATGACTCGGAGTTCCTTTAGGGTCTCTGTCAATTCTTTCGGTTTCTTGTGCGGGAGTCGGGATATGCGCTGCAAGGTGTGCTTAGCAAGGGTCTTGTATTCCTGTATATCTTCGAGGAGCATTGCGACGAAACTGCGGTATTCTTCTGCTCCCGGCGGAAGATTATCGAGGATCCGGTTGAGGTTTGCCGCCGCTTTTATGCTAATATCATTGCGGGGGGCTACCGAGGCGGGATCGCTCATGCGCTCGACGAGGTAGCGATAGCGCTCCCATGCCGCCGATGAGAATGTAAGCGGTTCCTCTTCAGGGCCACACGCGATGAGGGGGAGCGCTTCGGGGAAGGCAAGTTCTTCTGTCTTTTTCTCATCGAATATTCCGCGTACAAAGAAAGAATACCCCTTGCGGATGAACACCAGCAGATTGTCTTTTTCAAACTGCTTGGCGCTCTTTACCCGTGGCGCCACCTCCGCCAGTTTTGTGACCACATCGGGGTGCGCCTTTTTCAGTTCCTCATAGGTTCGCCGTGCCGTCGTGAGAAAACTCTCTTCTTCCATTTCTTCGGGGTTTCTCTGGATCTTCTTGAAGAGCGTCGCCGGTGTTACCTCCTCGTCGGGCTCAAATATCCGCGCATCCTCGCCGAGAGCGTTGTGGATCATGAACATCTTCTGCTGAGCGGTCTCGCGCAGTTTAATGACATCGCCGCCCTTCTCGGTAGGAAAGAAGTTATAGATGTAGAGGTGGTTGAACAACTTCTTCCCGATGCGGTTGATGCGCCCGACCCGCTGAATGACCCGGGTCGGATTCCATGGAATATCGTAGTTGATGATGGCTCCCGCGCGGCCAAGGTTGAAACCTTCGGCCATCTTGTCGCTCGCCAAAAGAATCTTTGCCTCGTTCCGCTGGTTGGGCTGCGAGGCATCGAAGTTCTCAAGGATGGTCTTGATCGCCCGGTCGCTCAGGTTGTCGGGCATGACAAGGATCTCGCTACCAAAGCGCAGGGTGAGCCGCTCGGCGAGGTAATGAAGGGTGTCGGTGTATTCGGTGAAAAAGACGATTTTGCGGTCCGGCACCCTCTTCTCACGTTTGTCGAGAATTTCCGGAATCTTCCGAACCAGTGCATCGAGTTTCGGGTCGTTCTCGATGAGATGCAACCGATCTATTTCTTCACATATCTCGGTGAACAGATCGATATCCTTCCGGATGTCACCCATAAACTGTCGCGGCTCTTCAAAGTCTTCATTGATGTGATAGATGTGGGCATATCTCTTTTCGCCTTGTACCAGCATCTTCTCGATATATTCATCGAGTCGTTCCGAGATCTTTTCGTCTTCCGCCTCGAGGAGTTTTTCCATAGCGCGTCGATCGAGGATGAACTTGCCTTTAGTTTTCTTTATGAATTCCAAGACCCTATTTCCGACAGAGACAAAGTTTTCCATCGTCTTGCGGAAGGCGGCGAACGAACTCTCGAAACGTTTGACCGCGAGGCGTCGCATGAACTCTTTCAAGTTGTCCTGCATTTCACGTTCAAGGTCTCCGATATTTTCCCCTTCTTCCTCTTCCTCCTTGCGACGCTTCTTGCGCAACTCATCCTTTTCATACCGGTACGGCGTGTAAATGGCACCGATAAATCGACCGTCTTCACCTTCACCAAAATACTCTTCAATTACCCGGTCATAAAAATGTGATTGTTCTTTTGAGAGTTCGTAGAATATTTCTTCAGGCGCCTTAACCTCCGGCATCTCGCCAACCTCTTGCGCATAGGTGGGATCATTCTTGATGTCAAGGCGGTTCCGACGAATAACGGCCGGTCGTATTGTATCTTTGATTCGTTGAGAAAGTTTCCTTGTTTCTTCCCTTACAAGACGAACATCCACAGGCAAAGATCCAAAGAGTCGTTGATAGTAATTCTCTGCCGTAATCCTTTTTTCGGGTTTTTTGCTGTTGTAATACTTGAGGATATAAGAAAGTTTTGCATACAGGTTACGATAACTTCGAAATCGACCTTCAAGGTCTTCGTCAAGGGTAAGCACCGATTTCCCCGGCACGACGAACAGTTTCAGCAGCGCGAACAGGTCGGCCGGGGTGTTGTTGAACGGGGTCGCGGTAAGGAGAATGACTTTACGACCCCGGCAGATTGCCTTGAGTTGTTCGTAGGAGTAAATACCCTCGTTCCGAAAGTGGTGCGCCTCGTCAACGATGACGACTTTAATGCTGGGGTCATTCGCAACACACTCAAAGGCTCCTTCCAAGTTGCCTCGCGAAAAAATGTCCCAATTGAGTAAATCGAAGTCTTTGCAGTATTTTTTCCAACCGACCGTCCGCGCCTCGTCACCAATGAGGGCCGGCGGGCAGATGATGATGCCTCTTTCGCGCATCTCATGGGCGATACGACTTGCAATAACGCTCTTTCCAAGCCCTGTGACATCGGCAATGACCACTCCACCGTTCTCTTCAATAATGTCAAGTGCCTGAGCCACTGCATCGTTTTGATAGCGAAACTCCCGATAACCTTTTTCTTCGAGTGATTGCGAAAAGGCAACCGTGTGATTGGTGGCCGTCAAGACCTCAAGATAAGTTTTTAGCACCAGAAGGTATGCCTCAAAAGGAGAAAGACGCGAAATTAAGGTTTGCTCAGCAATGATTTTGATAAGCCGATCTCGCGTCGGTTCATGCTCCGTTATCTTGATCGCTGTCTCCCACAACTTGTTAAAATGGTCTTCCGCCGCCTTGGTAAGGCCAAAATCGCTGATCTCCACATTGAGTTCGCCTTGCCCGACCTGACCGGCACGTGTGAGATTGCTGCTGCCTGAGATAAATAACTGTGAACGGAGCTGGGAATAACTCTCTTTGAAATTGAAGATATACAACTTGGCATGGTTGGGGTCGAGCGTTTTCTTTATCTGGAGCCGCCCTTCTTTTAGGAGGTCGAGAAAAAACGATATCTGTTCATAACACTCCTCAGAATCAAAATCTTTCTGACGCATTCCTGTCTTAATCGACTCCAGATAGCAGGAACGGCTCCTTTCATTGCTCATTGTCTCATCGTTCTTGGGAACCTCGACCACCATTTTGGGGATAGTCGCATCCGTATCAAGACCGACCAGAACTTTGAGCGTAGCTTCAGGGTTGTTTTTCAACGAAGAATATATCCCGCGAATACCAGAGAAATAGAAGAATCCTACAAGAAATTTAAGTTCCCGGCTGATGGGGACCAACTCATTCAGTCGTTTTTCTAAGGTGTTTGTTTTTTCATTTGTGATGAACATGCTTTCCCTCTTTATCGGGCCGTGTTATTTCACTTTTTCCCCCGCTTCCCGAATCTCTTCGCGAACTTCCCCGCCCCGCGCCTCACTTTCATTTCCCTTTCTTCGTTATCTGCTTCAACTGTTTGATGTCCGTTTCTATCTCGGCGAGACTCGCCTCTTTTTCGGCACGCTGTTCGTTCTTGCGGTATTTCTCGTATTCGGTCTCGGACTTCTGAATCGCCGTTTCATGGCTTATCTTCCCGGCGTGGGTCAGGAGTTCTCTGCCGTTCATCCGCAGGATCTCATCCAGTCTCGCTATCCAATCGCTCATGTACATCGGCTTGTGCTGTTGCGCCATCGTCTCGGCGAACGCGAGGTATTGTTCGACCAACAGCCCGAGCAGTTTCATCTCTTCCTCGGTCAGGTAGTTCTTCGCGATGGCGATGTCGCTCTTCTTTATCTTCGCGATCCCCGCCTTGTCGAAGGAGCGCATTCCCATGAGAGGCAGGGTCGCATCGACCCGGCGGTAGATCAATTCGGCGGCGGTCTGCTGATTGATGGCCCAGAGCAGTTTGTTCTGCACCACCTTGAAGAACTCGATGGTCCGCTCGTCCTGCGGGTCGTAGTCGATGCTGGTCGCGTAGATGTCCTTTATCTTCTGGTAGAAGAACCGCTCGGAAAGGCGTATCTGCCGGATACGGTCCTGCAGTTCGTTGAAGTAGTTCATCGAGTTGCCGGTCTTGAATCGCTCGTCGTTGAGCGCGAACCCTTTGACGATGTACTCTTTCAGCCGCTTGGTCGCCCAGATGCGGAACTGGGTCCCCTGCGGCGATTTGACGCGGTAACCGACCGATATGATGACATCGAGATTGTAGTAGTTGGTCGGTTTGGTGGAAAATTCGGGATTTCCGAATTTCCTCATGACCTGCCCTTCGACCAATTCGCCCTCTTCAAAGATATTCTGGATGTGTTCGTTGATCGTCGACTTCGCCTTATCGAAGAGGATCGCCATGTGTGCCTGTGTCAGCCAGACGGTCTCTTCTTCGAGACGGACATCGAGCCGGATGTTGCCGTCGGGATTCTGATAGATGACTATCTCGCCTTGCGGCTGGATGATCGGTTGCCCCGCCATCTTCACCCTTTCCGACACTTCCCGAACTCCCTTCTGAACTTCTCCGCGCAACACTCTACCCCCGCGCCCCGCTCGATGCAATTTTTTCCACCACCGCACCGACCGAACACCCTCACCTCACTCCTCTCCCTCCACAGGGCGAGGAAGTCCGTGTATCCTTCTACCTGTTGAGGGAGAAGGCAGGGATGAGGGTATTATGCCGGCCGGGACGCCGGGTGTCCCCGCACGAAATTTTCAGAACAGGCCGCTGATAGCGCCGTCGCTGTCGATATCCATCCGGTCGGAGGCGGGCGTTTCGGGAAGCCCCGGCATGGTCATGATGTCGCTCGTGTAGGCCACCATGAAGCCGGCCCCGGCGCTCACCTTCACATCGCGTATCTCGACGGTGAAGCCGGTCGGCCGCCCCCGGAGATCGGGGGTGTCGGAGAGCGACGACTGCGTCTTTGCCATGCAGACGGGGAGTCCGCGATAGCCCCAACTTTCGCGCTCCTCTATCTTGGCGAGGACCGAGCGGGGGATATGGACGCCCTCGGCGCCGTACATCGCCTTGGCGACCTTCTCTATCTTGACCGCTGCCGGGTCGTCGAGTTCATAGGTGTATCTCACCGGGCCGTGCGCATCGTGCGCCGCGCCCCACACCGCCGCCGCGAGTTCGGTCGCCCCGGCGCCCCCTTTGGCCCACACCTCGACGGGGAAGCAGACCGCGCCGTGCCGTTCGCAGAGCCGTCGCGCCGCCGCTATCTCGTCGTCGCTGTCGCCGGGGAACCGGTTCAGGGCCACGAGGACCGGCCGGTCGAACGAGCGCATGTTGCCGATGTGCTTTTCGAGGTTCGGGAAGCCCCGTTCCACCGCGCCGGGGTCGGGTCGGCCGAGGTCCTTGCGCACCACCCCGCCGTGATATTTGAGGGCGCGGACGGTCGCGACGACCACCACCGCGTCGGGCGGGGTCATGCCTTTTTGCCGCGAGACGAGGTTGAAGAACTTCTCGCCGCCCAGATCGGAGGCGAAGCCCGCCTCGGTCACGACGATGTCCGAAAGACGGCGCGCGAGGTCGGTCGCGATGATCGAATTGGTGCCGTGGGCGATGTTGGCGAAGGGGCCGGCGTGGATGAAGGCGGGGTTGCCCTCGATGGTCTGGACGAGGTTGGGCTTTATCGCGTTGGCGAGCAGTATCGCCATCGCGCCGTGGGCGTTCAGGTCGTGGGCGTGGAGCGGCTCGCCTTTGGGTTTGACCGCGACGATGATGTCGCCGAGCCGTTTTTTGAGGTCGTCGAGGTCGTAGGCGAGGGCGAGTATCGCCATCACCTCGGAGGAGGCGGTTATCTCGAATTTGCTCTCGCGCACCTGCCCCGATTCCTTGCCGAGCCCGATGACGATGTTGCGGAGCGACCGGTCGTTCATGTCCATCACGCGGTGCCACACGATCTCGCGCGGCAGGAGACACTGCTGGGTGACGCGGGAATACTGGTTGTCGATGAGCGCCGCAAGCAGGTTGTGGGCCGTCGTCACGGCGTGGATGTCGCCGGTGAAGTGGAGGTTGATGTCGGTCATCGGCAGGACCTGCGACCAGCCGCCGCCCGCCGCGCCCCCCTTGACGCCGAAGACCGGCCCGAGCGACGGCTCGCGGAGCGTCACGATGGACCGTTTCCCGATGCGGTTCAGGGCCTCCGACAGGCCGATGGCGACGGTGGTCTTCCCTTCGCCGAGCGGGGTGGGGGTCATCGCGGTGACGAGCACCTGTTTGGCCTGCGGCTCGCCCAGCGCGCGGGCGGTCGGTCTCACCTTGGCGATGTGGTCGCCGTAGGGTTCCAGATGTTCGCGGCGCAGTCCCAGTTTCGCGGCGATGTCGGCGATGGGCCTGAGCGACACCTGCGAGGCGATATCGAGATCGGTGGGCATGGGCGGCTCCGTCAATCGGTCCGGGACGATAGTACCGGCGAGAGGCCCGAAAGGCAAAAAAAAGAGGGCCCCGGGAAAGGGCCCTGCAATTTCGGAAGAGACCAGCGTGCGAAGAGATCACGCTCCGGGACTCACAACCCTAGAGTATCCAGATAGACCGTCCTTTATTCAAAAAGTTTCCCCGTGTCTTGTCAATACCTTGAAATAACTTGTGATAGACATCATTATCCCCGTTGCGTCGGAAAAGGGCGGGGGTGATATCCTTTTCCGCGGTCGAACAAATCGACCGGAAGTAATGGCCGCCTGCTTTCTTGACTTATCTTTTCGGAGAATTAGTTTTGTCTTGATCTTTGGGGAGGTGTCGAGAAAATGGTGGTCCGGACAAGAGAAGATCAGAACATCGAGTGGAAAGAATCTTGGCGCGATGAACACCTGAAATGGATCTCCGCTTTCGCCAATGCCGAAGGCGGTGTACTGGTCATCGGCAAGAACGATAGCGGTACTGTGGTCGGCGTGGCTAACGCGAAAAAACTTCTCGAAGACATTCCCAATAAGATACGCGACATCCTCGGCATCGTTGTGAATGTTAATTTGCGGAAAAGCGGTGGACGGGAATACTTGGAGATCATAGTGGAGCCGCATCCCTATCCGGTCAGCTATAAGGGAGAATATCATTATCGGAGCGGCAGCACCAAACAAGAACTCAAGGGGGTCGCTCTTGATAGATTCCTTCTGCGCAAATACGGAAAACGATGGGATGGCGTGCCGGTCCCCGGATTCTCTCCGGCCGATTGCAGCCAATCCGCGTTTCAGTTGTTCAAAGCAAAGGCCGCCAAAAGCGGTCGCATGAGCGAAGATGTTTTACAGGACACCGACCTTTCGCTTCTCGAGAACCTGCAACTCACCGAAGGGAACTACCTTAAGCGGGCCGCGACTCTTCTATTTAATGAAAACACCGAGAAGTTCGTCGGTGGATCCTATATCAAGATCGGTTTCTTTGTGACCAATGACGACCTCCGTTATCAGGATGAGATACAGGGCAATCTGTTTGCACAGGTTGAGAAAACGCTGGACCTGCTTTTTTCCAAATATCTGAAGGCCCACATCCGGTACGAAGGGATCCAGCGTGTGGAGGAGTTCCTCTTCCCCCGTCCAGCCCTGCGAGAGGCGATCCTCAATGCAGTGGTGCATAAAGACTACAGCAGCGGGGTCCCGATCCAGCTCAGTGTCTATGAAGACCGGGTCGTGCTTTGGAACCCTGGACAGTTGCCGGAGGACTGGACACTACAACGACTCTTAGGTAAACATCCGTCGAATCCCTACAATCCGCTTATTGCCGGAGCTTTCTTCCGCGCCGGTTATATAGAATCGTGGGGACGCGGTATTGAGAAGATCGAAAAGGAATGTCGCGTACACGGCATCAGGCCGCCCGAATACGACTACGGTATGTCTGGATTGATGCTTACCTTCCAAGCCGATCCGGAACATTTGAGAAGAGCACGGGGCGATGAGGACCCGTCGACAGAAGTGGGCGGAAAAACGCCGGTGAAAACGCCGGTGAAAACGCCGGTGAAAACGCCGGTGAAAACACCGGTGAAAACACCGGTGAAAATCCTTCAGTTGCTACAAGAGAACCCGTCTATGACCTTAGCCGAAGTTGCCCGCGAGATCGGCAAATCGTTGAGCGCGGTCGAGCGCGCCAGCACCAAGTTGGTGAAGGAAGGTCGCTTGCGATATGTCGGACCGCAAAAAGGCGGTCACTGGGAAGTAATGAAAGTCGATGAATAGCGTGGGGGCACCGACCGATTCCACTTTCCCGAAAATCTTGTCAAACGGGGGCGCGGTCGCTATGATGGGCCCGGATCACACGGAGCCGGCCATGCCACGCAACGAGACCTTCGGAACGGTGCTTCTGCTCGACATCATGAATTCCTCCGAGTACGCCAATGTGCTCTCGGTCAAGGATTACTACGAGACCTTCCTGCGCGAGTTCAACGACACGGTCCTGCGCGCCGCCGAGATGTATTTCCGGCTCTATCCCGGCGGGGCGTACGACGCGACCAACCACTATGTCGAGGTGGTGGGGGACGAGGGGCGCATATTCCTGTTCTCCGACAACCCGGGGCGCGATGTCCAGACGGCGCTCGACCTCGCGGTGCTCATCAAGATCGCGTGGATCAACGGGCCGTTCAACCGGGCGCGCATATTCCAGAACAAGGCGCCCGAGGACCTCGGCGCCGGCATCAATTCGGGCTACCTGTACATCAAGAAGAACGGGCAACTGGAAGGGTTCGGCATCAACCTGACCAAGCGGATCGAGAGCCACACCCGCTTCGGGTCGGTCAGCAAGATCATGCTCCACAAGACCTCCCGTTCGATACTCGACCGCTATGTGACCGAGAACCGCATCGCCATGCGCCTGCCGGTGAACGGCAAGGACATATCGCTTCCGCAGCATTATTTCTTCCGGTTCGCCGGGAACATCGAACTGAAGGGTATCGCCCAGCCGGTGCCGATATACGAACTGCAGTACATCAACTGGGGCGATCGCCCGTTCTTCATGGAGAGTTCCTTCATCAAGGCGCTCGCGAAACGGTCGGTGGCCGATTTCACCAACATCCTCGAGACGGCGCTGTCGCTGTCGGTGCTCGACACGACGATAAACAACATACTCCTGTTCCTCGCCCTCATGAACGGCGACTGGGAAAAGGCGTCCCGCGTCGCCAAGACGCTGTACGAAGAACTCGACAACATCATGGAGATACCGCTCGTCGCGGCGGTGGCGAACATCAACCTTGCACGGGGCACCACGAAGGATGCCGCCCGCCGGTGCCTCCTGTACGGCCGCCGGTGGCTCGAGATCGCGCGGACCATCCGGCCGCACGCCGAGCAGATAGACGAACTCGAGGAGATACTGTCGGCCTTCCGTTGAACCGCGGTCCCGCGGCGTTAATCTTTCAACTGTTCGTCGGTCTTGCCGAACCGGCGGGTGCGCCCGGCGTATGACCGGAGCGCCTCGAGGAATTCCTTTTCGCGGAAATCGGGCCAGAGGACATCGGTGAAATAGTATTCGGCGTAGGCGCTCTGCCACAACAGGAAGTTGCTGATGCGCACCTCGCCCGAGGTCCGGATGATGAGATCGGGGTCGGGGAGCCCCGCGGTGAAGAGGTGCTCGCTTATCAGGTCCTCGGTGATATCTTCGGGACGCAGGGCGCCGCGTTGCACCTTTTCGGCGACGGCGCGCAGGGCGCAGGTCAGTTCGTCCCGCGAACCGTAGGAAAGGGCGAGCGTGAGCGTCATGTCCCAGCCGTTCTCCTCGGTGTCCTTCTTGACGCGGAGCGCTTTTTCGCGAGTTTTTTCAGGCAGATGTTCCATATGACCGATGAAATGGAGCCGGATGCGGTTGTTGATGAGCTTCGCCTTTTTCTTCTCGAGGAAGTCGCCGAGCAGCTCCCACAGGCCGCTCACCTCGTCGGCGGGGCGGTTCCAGTTCTCGGTGGAGAAGGCGTAGAGCGTGAGGTATTCGACGCCCGCCATACGGGCCGCCTCGGTCACGATATCGACGCTCTCGGCCCCCTCGCGGTGGCCGCGCAGACGGTTCCACATCCGTTTCTTCGCCCAGCGGCCGTTGCCGTCCATGATGACGGCGACATGCCGGGGGACGCGCGCTATGTCCTGTGGGGAGGTCACCGGCGATCCTTCCGGCTACCCGGCGTTCATCTTCTTCTGGACATCCTCCATGAGCGAGAGGATGTATTCGTTCCCCGGTTCCATGGAGTTGGCCATCTTGAGTTGGGTCATCGCCTGTTTGAGCGAGCCTTCGGTGATCGCCTTCTGGGCGAGGAGCGCGAAGCGTCGTGCCTGCTTGTCGTGGATG
>Ga0116144_10004555_pt1 | contig 13091 bp, 14 predicted proteins | sample AD_UKC035_MetaG_FD_89746 | JGI IMG/M metagenome (GOLD analysis project Ga0116144, IMG submission 89746) | Active sludge microbial communities of municipal wastewater-treating anaerobic digesters from USA - AD_UKC035_MetaG | ecosystem: Engineered > Bioreactor > Anaerobic > Digestate | place: USA... | reverse complement strand
GTGGACGATGAGCGGATCGAAGCTCGGGCGCGCCTTCGCGGTGAAGACCTTCAACACCGCCTCCGCATCGAAGGCGTTGGCAGCAAGCCCGTAGACCGTTTCCGTGGGGATGGCCACGATGTTCCCAGTGCGCAGCAGCTCGGCAGCGGTATGCAGGTCGGTGCCGAGGTGGGCTGACATGTCGCAAAGGTCCGCAACTTGGCCTTGCGGGGTGCAGCCACCCCGATCCAAGAGGAAGGAAAGCCCCATTTGTCCGCCTTTCACACTTCTTAACCTGCCACCGATGCGTTCGGCACGGTTTTCCACGTCATATCCATAGAACCAAAGACGTACGACCATGCCACGCGCTAAGAAGAAACTGGTGCTGACCCAACCGATCAAAGAAGGCCTGAAGGCGATCAAGGTCCGTTTGGACCACCGCACGGTGATCACCCTGGCCAGCTTGAAGGCGCTCGACTTCTGGAAGAAGCGCTACCCGCAGGCGCAGGTGATCGGCTGATCAGCCTGGGCTGAGCCCATCCACATAACGCCGGTCATTCGCCAGCCGAGGCATCTTGCTCTGGGCATCGTTCAGGCCCCGGGCCTTCATGAAAGCGGCGAAACCACCACGGTGAACAGGCTGAATGATCAGTGGCCGCAATACTTTGCCGGTGATAAGGTCCTTGTAGTACACATTGCGCTTTTGCAAGGCGGCATCCACCAGGCCCGCGAATCGGCCTGCATCCGTGGGTGGTGACGCGAACTCGATGAACCATTCGTGGTATGGCAGCCCTTCGCTGGGCGCCATCTGAGGGGCTACGGTGAACTCGGCCACCTCGCACGGCATCTCCTCCATCGCCTCTTTCAAAGCTCCCTCCACTTCTTCCGCGATGACATGCTCGCCGAAGGCGCTGGTGAAGTGCTTCGTGCGCCCGGTGACCACGACGCGCGGTGGCGCAAGCGACACGAACTTGATGGTGTCCCCTATCTCGTAGCCCCAAAGCCCGGCATTCGTGTACAGCACCAACGCGTATTGTACGCCTACCTCGACCTCGGCAATGGACCGCGGCCGCTGGTCCGTGCCATGCACCGGGACGAAGCCGAAGTAGATGCCATTGTCGAGCACGAGCAACAAGCCCTCCTCACCGCTCTGATCCTGATAGGCGATAAAGCCTTCGCTGGCCGGAAAGAGCTCCACGCTCGGGACACGCCCGCCGATCAGCGCTTCCATCCGGCTTCGATAGGGCGCGTAGTTCACCCCGCCGTACACGAAGAGCGAGAAGTTGGGGAACACCTCCTTCACCGTGCCCTTGCCGGTGCGCCCAAGCAGGCGCTCGAAGTACATCTGCACCCAGGCGGGGATGCCGCTGATCAGCCGCAAATCCTCCTTCATCGTCTCCCCCACGATGGCCTCCACCTTGGTCTCCCAATCGGTGATGCTGTTGATGGCGAACGAGGGCATCCGGTTCTTCAACAGATAGGCCGGCACATGGTTGGCCACGATGCCACTGAGGCGGCCGCTGGGGATGTGTCTCGTGCGATCGAGCACCGGGCTGCCCTGCAGGAAGATCATCTTCCCGTCCACGAAGTCGGCCTTCCCACTATGGGCGATGTAGGCCAGCAGCGCACGCCGCGCGCTGGTGATGTGGTTGGGCAGGCTCTCCTTGGTGATGGGGATGTACTTGGCGCCACTGGTGGTGCCGCTGGTCTTGCAGAAGTAGAGCGGCTTGCCCGGCCATAGCACATCCTCCTCGCCGAAGCCGATGCGTTCGATGTACGGTTTGAAGCCTTCGTAGTCGCGCAGCGGAACGGCCTGCACGAGGTCGGCGTGGTCGCGCACGGCGTGCAATCGATGTTCCAGGCCGAAGCTTGTATCGCCCCCGAACCGGACCAACTTGTTCAGCACCGCGGCCTGTGTGTTCACCGGGTCCATCGCTCGCTGCATCACCGCCTTGGTGACCGCCCTGGCGTATGGCTTCGCGATGATGGACTTGAGGCTCATTCGAAGACCATGTACGCCTGCGGGTCCAAGGGTTCGCCGCCAAGCCATAGTTCGAAATGAAGGTGAGGGCCGGTCGTGAGCTCCCCGCTGCTACCGACGATGGCGATGGCCTCCCCCGCCTTCACCTTGTCGCCCACCTTCTTCAGCAGCACGCTGTTGTGTTTATACACGCTCACCAGGTCGTTGCCATGCTGGATCTGCAGGACGTGCCCGGCATCGGTCGTCCAACTCGCCAGGGTGACCGTACCGGAGAGGCAGGCCTTCACCGCTGCATCGGCCTTCGCCACGATATCGATGCCGAAATGTCCCTTGGAACGCTCGAACCTGCTGGTGACGATGCCGCGCAAGGGAGGGAAGAAGAAGACGCCGGCCAATTCGCGCCGCTCGGTATCCACCCCGCCCTCCCTGACACTGAAGGCCTCTTCCCGCGCCACCCGTTCACGCAACAGGCTATCCGTAACGCCGGGCTCCAGGTCCTCCGCCGTGGGCTTCTTCGCCAGTGGCGCCAACAAGGCGGCACTATCCGCCGGCAGCTCGCCGCTCAATACCGCACGCAGGTTGGCGATGTAGAGGTCTCGCTCCTGGATGCTCCGCTCCAGGGAGTCGGCCAGCAGCAGGCTCCGGTAGGCGTTGCGCTTGGTCTCCTGGTCCGCATAACCCGGGATGTACCGCTTAAGCGGGGTGAAGACGATCACGGCCGTGACGAAGGCGCCGTAGAGGAGGAATGCAGCCGTGCCCAGCAGCAGCACGTTCAGGCGGTTCAGCCGCATGCTGAAGCGCTCCTCGAACGTACTGTCGTTGATGAGCATCAGCCGGTACCGGTCCCGGAGCTTCTGGAGCATGCGCCGCCTGGCGTTGCTCTTCTTGCCTTCCTTCCTGGCCGGTGCGATGGGCATCGGACAAATATCGCGCTCTACTTTCGGGCCGTGGCGTTCGTGGAACGATATGCGGAGATCAAAGCGCGGGAAGGGCGGAGCCCACGCGCCATGCTGCGGCATGTGGTGCTCGATGGACTATCCCAGAAGGACCGGCTCATCGGCAGGACCGAGCGCGGTCTGCGACTCCCGCGTGTCCAATTCCTGTACATACACCACTCCTTCTCGGACGAACTGGACGCGCTGCGCCGCCTGGTGGAGGACCTGTCCCACACCCATGCGTTCATCCCCTACAGCGAAGGCGTGACCCGCGTGCAGGAGGGGCGCATTGACAGGCCCTATATCTGCTTGAGCTCCGACGACGGCTTCCGCAACAACCTCGATGGCGCAAGGGTGCTGCGTGAACTGGGGGTCAGCGCCTGCTTCTTCATCAACCCGGCGCTTATCGGGCTGAACGACGAGATGGAGAACGCCCGATTATGCGCCGATCGCTTCCACCTGCCACCCGTCCGTTTCCTGGATCGCAAGGAGGTGGAGGAACTCGTGAGCCTGGGTCATGAGATAGGCTCGCATAGCTGGGAGCATCATCGTATGTCAGCTTTGCCCTATGAAGCGATGGTGGAGGACATCCAGCGGACCCGGGAGACCCTTCTGCGTTGGCTCGGCCGGGCCGATCATTTCGCATTCCCTTACGGTCGATTCGCCGATCTGACCGCTTCAGGATACCGAGCCGTGTTCGCTGCCGGCCATGTGAGCTGCGCCACGGCCGAGCGCGGGTGCCATGCGAACACCCGACCCATCCCTGCGGACCACCTGCTCATCCGTCGCGATCACATCATCCTGGACTGGCCGCTCGCGCACATCCGCTACTTCCTCGGCACCAATGCCATGAATGGCAGTGCGGACCACAACCCTTACTGCGCTGCGCCATGAGGGTGGTGGTGCTCACCAGCGCGCGCAGAGGCACGGCCAGCCATCATCTGCCCTTCCTTGTGGGCAGTCCACATTTTCAGGTGGTGCGGGTGATCCTGGCCGGTGCACCCACCACGCCGAACAGTGGGTTGAAGAAGAAGTTCCGGAAGGTGATGCGGATCGGACCGCTCGGAGCGATCATGGGATACCGCATGCGGGCCTGGTACACCACCGATGTGCAGGCGATCTCACCCCTGGAGGACATCGGGGTGCTTTGCGAGCGCTTCGGGATCGACCTGGTCACCACGCCGTGGGTGAACCACGTGGATACGGTGACCGCTATGAAAGCAGCGAACGCTGACATCGCGCTCAGCCTCGGCAACGGCTATATCGCCTCCAAGGTGTTCACGCTGCCCCGCCTCGGTATGCTCAACGTCCACCACGAACTATTGCCCGAGTACCAGAACGCCCAAGGCGTGATCTGGCCGCTGTACAACGGTTCCCGCATCACCGGCTACACCATCCACCGCATCGACAAGGGCATCGACACCGGTGCCATCGTACACCGGGAGGAAGTGCCCATCCGCTTCGGTCCGCACCTGCGGGACACCGTGACGCGTACGATGGTGGCCGTATTGAACGCGAGCGCCGCCGGCTGCCGCGCGGTGCTGGAGGACCTGCCCACGAAACTGGCGGCTGCCAGGCCACAGGGCCAGGGCCGGAAGTGGACCACGCCCAGCTTCGGGCAATACCTGCGTATCCTCCGCAACCACCGCCGCCTGCGCGATGAAGGGTGAGATCCGATGGTACGGACCCCGGATCCCCTGGCCATAATAACTTCGCCCGTTCGCAGTTATCCCTTGCGTTCGTCCATGCGCCTTCCCCATTTCCTTCGCTCCGCCGGTGCGGTGCTGCTCGTGGCCGCCCTTGCCGTGGGCTGTTCACAGGAGAAGGACGCCTTCCTGAACCGGACCTTCCACCGGCTCACCACCCGCGATAACGGCTGGTTCAACGCCAACGAGAAACTGAAGGAGGTGGTGGCGGGGATCGAAGAGGCCCATGTGGACGATTACGACCATGTGCTCCCGCTCTTCATCTATGGTTCCGATGATCAGGCCAGGAACGCGACACCGGACCTGGAGAAGTGCATCGAGAAGTGCTCGCTCGTGATCGAACGGCACTCCATGAACATCCAGGGCAAGGAGAAGAACAAGTGGATCGATGACGCGTGGTTCGTCATCGCCAAGAGCCACTTCTACAAGAAGAACTTCTACGAGGCGGAACGCGGCTTCACCTATGTGAGCCGCCGCTTCAAAGGGGAGAACCGGCAGATGCAGAGCCTCGTATGGCTGGCCCGCACCGCCATCGTCCTGGAGCAGTATGGCAAGGCGCAGAGCGCACTGGACGAGGTGGGCAACCAGAAGGAACTGCCCAAGGACTTCGACCATGGTGAGTTCGAGGCGGTGCGTGCGGAACTGGAACTGAAGCGTGGCAAGGTGGATGATGCGATCGTACACCTCGAGGCGGCCATCCCCAATGCGCGCACCAAGAAGGAACGCGTACGGTGGGCCTTCGTCCTGGCCCAGTTGTACCAGCACAAGGGCTTGGAGGAGAAGGCGATCAAACAGTTCGCCATCGTGGCGCGGATGAGCCCGCCCTATGAGATGGCCTTCCACACCCAGATCTTCCAGGCGCTCGCCTTCAACAAGGGCAACAGCAAGGAGATCCGCAAGAAGCTCAACCGCATGCTGCGCGATGAGAAGCACGTGGACCACTTCGACATGTTGCACTACGCGATCGCCGACCTGGACCTGAAGGAGCGCAAGGACTCCTCCGCGATCGACCACCTGATGACCAGCGCCCGCGTGAGCACCACGGATACCAAACAGAAGGCGAAGACCTTCCTGCGGCTCGCGGACCTCTATTTCGATGACCGGGCCTATGGCGATGCTCAGAAGTACTATGACTCCACCCAGACCATTCTCGCTGAGACCCATGAGCGCTACGAGGAGGTCACCACCCGGGCCCGGGTGTTGGGGGAGCTGGTGGAACAGTTGCGCATCATCGCTCTGGAGGACAGTCTACAGGGGCTCGCTCAACTGGACGAAAAGGACCTGGAGAAGAAGATCCGCGGCATGATCCGCGAGCGGGAACAGGCGGAAGCCGAGCGGAAACAAGCCGAGGAGGAGGCACGGGCCCTGGCCGAGGCCAACCCCGATGCCGGCAGGAACACCCAACCGCAAGGCGGCACCCGCGGGGCCTGGTACTTCTACGACCCACAGCAGATCGGACGGGGCCTGTCGAACTTCCGAAAGAAGTGGGGGAACCGGCCGCTGGAGGATGATTGGCGCCGCAAGGACAAGAGCGGCAGTGCGTTGGCGGACCTGACCGAAGAGGAGGAGGAGGTGGAAGGAGGTGGAACGAAGGAGGAGAAGGAGGCGGAATGGAAGGACCCTGCGTTCTACACCAAGGACATCCCGAAGGACGATGCCGCCTTGGCCGCTTCCAATGCCCGCATCTGTTCCGCGCTGTACACCTCCGGCATGATCTACAAGGAGCAGCTGAAGGATGCGGATAACGCCATCGAGAGCTTCGAGGTATTGAACGGGCGCTTCGAGGAATGCCGCTACACACCGGAGAGCTACTACCAGCTCTACCGGATCTACCTGGAGAAGGAGCAGACCACGAACTACTTCGCACCGGACGGCATGGGCTCGCAGTATTATGCGAACGTGATCCTGGAGCGCTGGCCTGATTCGGAGTTCGCCCGTCTCATCCGCGACCCGAACGTACTGCAGGCTGATGAGGTGAGGCGGAAAGAGGAGGAGATAGCCTACAAGGAGGTGTACGACCGCTACCGGCAATACCTGTTCACCTCGGTGATCGTTTCCTGTGAAGGGGTGATCGCCAACGAGCCCAACAATCACTTCCTGGCCAAATACCACATGCTGCGGGCCATGGCACTGGGTGGCATGCGCGACCGTGCCGGCTTCCGCGCCGCGTTGGAAGAGGTCAAGATCAAGTTCGCTGGTACCGATGAGGAGCGTGCCGCCACCGAGATGCTGGCGGCGTTGGACCGCAGTGCGGGCACGCCGCCGCCGCCGCCCAAGCAGGGCGCGGCCGGCTCCTACACCCCGGATGCGGGTCCGCACTTCTTCGCCCTCATCGTACCCAACCAAGGCTCCGACGTTACCAGCATCAAGACCCGTATCTCCGCCTTCAACCAGCTCTATTTCCCGGGAACACCGGTGGAGATCACCAACAGCTTCCTCGATCCGGAACACCAGGTGGTGCTGATCAGTGGATTCCCGACCAAGGAGATGGCCATGCAATACCATGGCCTCTTCACCAGTGGCAACCAGGAACTCGTGGGGATCAACGACCAGGGCTACCCGGCCTTCCCGATCACCACGGCCAACTACGCGCAACTGTACAAGAGCAAGGACGTGGATGGCTACAGCGCCTTCTTTGCACAGAATTACCTTGACCGTCAGTAGGATAAGTCGGATCGGCGCCTATCTTTGACCCGTCTTCACCTTGGAACCGAACTGAAAGATGTTGTTCCGATCCGAAAAACCTGCGAACCCGGCACCCATGAACAAGACCGCTGAACCCGTTAGCCCCGGAAAGATCAATAGCATCATGGAGGGCACCTCCATCGAGGGCGAGATCAAGAGCGATAGCAACATCCGCATCGATGGCAGGGTGAAGGGCACGATCAATGCCCGGGGCCGCGTGATCGTGGGGCAGACCGGCAGCATCGAGGGCGAGATCATCTGTCAGAGCAGCGATATCGAAGGCACGGTGATCGGCAAGGTGAACTGCCAGGACCTCTTGAGCCTAAAGGCCACCGCCAAGTTGCAGGGCGACATCAACACGAAGAAGCTGGCCATCGAGCCGGGCGCCGTGTTCACCGGTAACTGCAGCATGGGCGGTGGTGTGGTGAAGGAGATGGATCCCGTGCGCCTGCGGACCGACGGCGCCAACGCACCGCGTACCGAGCAGCAGGCCGCGCGCTAGGTGCGCCTTCCACGGTCCGTTCCGATGGCCGCACCGCAACGGTCGTTCCTCACCATATTGGTGGCGTTCACACTGGCCTGCGTGGCCGGGCTGGCTTTGACCGCTCGTGCCCTGCACCTGCCATGGGATCCCGTCTTCCTGGGCATGCCGCTCTATTTCGCAGTGCTCACCTTCCTCCTGCATCGCTGGCAGGAAAAAGCACTGGCCGGTGACCCGAAGGGCTTCGTGCAACGGTTCATGACCGCATTGGTGGTGAAGATGTTCGCCTCGGTCGCGGTGCTCGTGCTCCTGTTGCTCACCACTGCGGAGCGCTTCATCACCCCGATGGCGCTCGGGTTCGCTGTGCTCTATCTCGCGTACGTTGTGTTCAGCACGATCCGCCTGATGCGGCTCTCCCAACATGCCGGCCGGCCATGAGCGGACCGTCACGCCGCTTCCCGAAGAAGGCGCAGGAGGGCTATAACAGCTACCTGCGCTTCACCGGTCTCGGCTTCACGATGATCGGGATCATCCTCGCCTTCTGTTTCGTGGGCTATTGGCTCGATGGCGTGATCGGCTGGAAGTACCCGGTGCTGACCGTCGTGCTGAGCCTGGTAGGCATCGCGGGGTCCATGGTCTACCTGTTCAAGGAAACGTCCTCGAAGAAGTAGCCCGCACCGGGGGCCAAGCGCTTGCGCAGCTGAAGGTCGACGCCAACGCCTTGTTCTCAGCACGTTGTGAAGATCCTGGAAGAAGAGGATCCACCATTGCCGGCCGAGTCCTACCTTCGCGGCCGCAAACAGGGGTGTCCCCCTCCCGTGATGTCGATCCCGAACCTGCTGCGTGCCGCGTCCCTCCTGATCGGAAGCCTTCTTTTCGGCACCGCGAACGCACAACACGCAGGGCATGATAAGGCCACCCACCTCGATGTGGTGGATAGCACCGTGGCGGTGGTGGTGGCTGCGGATACCGACGCGCCCAAACTGGCCCTCGAGGAAGCCGAGCATGGTGGCCGGTTCGATGCCGGGAAACTGATCATGGGCCACATCGGCGATGAGCATGGCTGGCACCTCTGGGGCCATACCACGCTTCCCCTGCCGGTCATCGTGTACAACACGGAGCGCGGTATCTCCATCTTCAGCAGCAGCAAGTTCGATCACGGACACAAGACCTATGGCGGTTACATGCTGCATGAAGGCAGCATCGTGGCCACCAAGGCCGAGGATGGCACCGACGTGCATCATGCGACGATCGATGAGCCATTGACCAAGGCCACCTGGGACATCAGCATCACGAAGAACGTCCTGAGCCTTTTCATCAGCCTCGCCATCCTGCTCTTCGTCTTCATCGGCGTGGCCAAGGCCTACACCCGGCGAGCGGGTCAGGCGCCCACCGGTTTCCAGAACCTGGTGGAACCGATCATCCTCTTCGTGCGTGACGATGTCGCCAAGAGCGCCATCGGCCCGAAGTACATGACCTTCATGCCGTACCTGCTCACGGCCTTCTTCTTCATCTTCCTGAACAACCTGCTGGGCCTGGTGCCCTTCTTCCCGGGCGGGGCCAACCTCACGGGCAACATCGCGGTGACCCTGGTGCTCGCGCTCATCACCTTCATCATCGTGACGGTGAAGGGCAACAAGCACTACTGGCACCACATCCTGGCCATGCCGGGCGTACCGGGCTGGGTGCTCTTCATCCTCACCCCGGTGGAGATCCTGGGCATGTTCCTGAAGCCCTTCGTGCTGATGATCCGACTCTTCGCCAACATCACGGCGGGTCACATCATCGCGCTCAGCTTCTTCAGCCTGATCTTCGTGTTCGGCGAGACCAACGCGGGCGCCGGCTACGGTGTTTCCGTGATGTCGCTGGCCTTCACGGTCTTCATGACCATGCTTGAGCTGCTGGTCGCCTTCATCCAAGCCTACGTGTTCACCTTCCTGTCCGCCATGTACATCGGCGCGGCGGTGGAGGAACCACACCACCATTAGAACCTGAACTTCCCAAAACACGAACACATGTTCCTCTCTGTCCTTCTCGACCTCGGCACTGGTTACGGTATCGCCGCCCTCGGCGCTGGTCTCGCTGCTGTTGGTGCCGGCATCGGCATCGGCCGCATCGGTGGTGACGCCGTGCAAGCCATGGCCCGCCAGCCGGAAGCCATCAACGACCTGCGTGCCAACATGATCCTCACCGCCGCTCTGGTCGAAGGCGCCGCCTTCTTCGCGATGGTGGTGGGTCTGCTGGTGGTGCTGAAGTAAGCAAGGACGACCTGTCCGCGCTTCCTTCCTCTAACCTTCAATAACGCAAGCCCATGCTGCTCGCTAGTCTCGTAGAGCCCTCCTTCGGCCTCATCTTCTGGATGACGCTGTCCTTCCTGGTGGTGCTCTTCATCCTGGCCAAATTCGCCTGGAAGCCCATCCTCAATGGGTTGAAGGAGCGTGAAGCCTCCATCGCTGATGCCCTGAACGAGGCGAAGAAGGCCCGTGAGGAGAACGCCGCGATGATGGCGAAGAACGAGGACCTGATGCGCGAGGCTCGTGAGGAACGCGAACTGCTCCTGAAGGAGGCACGCGACATCCGCGACCGCGAGATCGCCGGTGCGAAGGCCAAGGCCAAGGCCGAAGGCGACGCCCTGCTGGCCCGTGCCCGCGAGGAGATCCGCAACGAGAAGAACGCTGCGATCACCGAGATGAAGAACCAGGTGGCCGAATTGAGCATCCTGGTGGCCGAACGGATCCTGAAGGAGAAGCTCGGTGACGCCGCCGCCCAGAAGGCGCTGGTGGACAAGGTGATCAGCGAAGCCGACCTGCGCAAGTCATGAACATCACCCCGGTCGCATACCGTTACGCGCGTTCCCTGATGGAACTCTCCAAGGAGAGGTCCGAAGTGGATGCCGTGAACGATGACATGGGGCTGGTGGCTGAGACCTGCGCTGGGAGCAGGGAGCTGCAGGTGCTCCTCAGCAGCCCGGTGGTGAAGGCCGACAAGAAGGAGAAGGTGCTGGACCGGATCTTCGCTGGTAGGATCGGCACGATCACCAACACCTTCATCGGTATCGTCATCCGAAAGGGTCGCGAAGCGTTGCTGCCCCAGGTGGCCGCCGCGTTCAACGAGCTCTACAAGCAACATAAAAGCATCGTCACCGCCGAGGTGACCAGCGCCGTGCCCCTCACCGACGATGCCCGCAAGCGCGTGGTGGAACTGGCCAACGCCAAGCACCCCGGCAAGTCCATCGAACTGGTGGAGAAGGTGGACCCGTCGCTCATCGGCGGTGTGACGATCCGCATCGGCGATGAACAGTACGATGGCAGCGTGAGCCGCCGCCTGAACGACATGCGCCGTGAATTCTCCAAGAACCCGTACATCCCCGAGATCTAACGCCTTTCCAAGATGGCCCAAGTGCAACCCGCCGAAGTGTCGGCGATCCTGAAACAAGAACTCGCAGGCTTCCGCAGCGAGGCCGAGCTCGAGGAGGTCGGTACAGTGCTTCAAGTGGGTGATGGCATCGCCCGCATCTACGGCCTCAAGGGTGTGCAGAGCGGTGAGCTCATCGAGTTCACCAGCGGCCTGCGCGGCATCGTGCTGAACCTCGAGGAGGATAATGTGGGGGCGGTGTTGCTCGGCCCCAGCGTGGGGATCAAGGAGGGCGATACGGTGAAGCGCACCAAGCGCATCGCCAGCATCATGACCGGCGAAGGGATCGTGGGCCGCGTGGTGAACACGCTCGGCGAACCCATCGACGGCAAGGGACCGATCAGCGGCGAGCTGTTCGAGATGCCCATCGAGCGCAAGGCGCCCGGTGTGATCTACCGCGAACCGGTGAAGGAACCCCTGCAGACGGGGATCAAGGCCGTGGACGCGATGATCCCGATCGGTCGTGGCCAGCGCGAACTGATCATCGGCGACCGGCAGACCGGAAAAAGCACGGTGGCGATCGACACGATCATCAACCAGAAGGAATTCTATGACGCCGGCAAGCCGGTGTTCTGCATCTACGTCGCCGTGGGCCAGAAGGGTTCCACGGTGGCCGGTACGGTGAAGGTGCTCGAGGAGGCCGGTGCCATGGCCTACACCGTGGTGGTGGCCGCCAACGCCAGCGACCCCGCACCGATGCAGTTCTACGCCCCGTTCACCGGTGCCGCCATCGGCGAGTACTTCCGCGATACCGGCCGTCCTGCGTTGATCGTATACGATGACCTCTCCAAGCAGGCCGTGGCCTACCGTGAGGTGTCATTGCTGCTGCGTCGTCCTCCCGGACGTGAGGCCTACCCGGGTGACGTGTTCTACCTGCACAGCCGCCTGCTTGAGCGTGCCGCGAAGGTGACCGCCGACCAGAGCGTGGCCGAGCAGATGAACGACCTGCCCGAAAGCCTCAAGGGCAAGGTGAAGGGCGGTGGGTCCCTGACCGCTCTGCCCATCATCGAGACGCAGGCCGGTGACGTTTCCGCCTACATCCCTACGAACGTGATCTCCATCACCGATGGCCAGATCTTCCTGGAGAGCAACCTGTTCCTGAGCGGTGTGCGCCCCGCCATCAACGTGGGTATCAGCGTGAGCCGCGTGGGTGGTAACGCGCAGATCAAGTCCATGAAGAAAGTGGCCGGTACGCTGAAGCTCGACCAGGCGGCCTACCGCGAATTGGAGGCCTTCAGCAAGTTCGGATCCGACCTCGACGCCGCCACCAAGGCCGTGTTGGACAAGGGTGCGCGCAACGTGGAGATCCTGAAGCAGGGGCAGAACAGCCCGGTGCGTGTGGAAGAGCAGATCGCCATCATCTACTGTGGTACGAAGGGCCTGTTGAGCAAGGTGCCCGTGAAGAACATCAAGCAGTTCGAAGCTGAGTTCATCACCATGCTCCGGAACAAGCACAACGATGTGCTCGAAGCCCTGAAGCGTGGTGAGTACAACGACCAGATCACCGACACCCTGGAGAAGGTGGCCGCCGATCTCGTGAAGAGCCTGGATAACTAAGCCTTTCGAAAGCGCGCGATGCCCAGTCTGAAGGAAGTACGCAACCGGATCGTCTCGGTCAACAGCACCAAGCAGATCACCGCCGCCATGAAGATGGTGAGCGCGGCCAAGTTGCGTCGTGCCCAGGATGCCATCACCCGCATGCGTCCGTACGCGGAGAAGTTGCAGCAGATCCTGAGCAATGTGAGCGCCAGCCTCGACAGCAGTGAGGGCAGGTACAGCCAGCAACGCGAGGTGAAGAAGGTGCTGCTCGTGGCCATCGTGAGCAATCGAGGCCTCGCCGGCGCTTTCAACACGCAGGTCTTCCGCCAGATCCGTCGCACGGCCGCACAGCTGGAGAACGAAGGGAAGAC
>Ga0116144_10004550_pt1 | contig 13096 bp, 3 predicted proteins | sample AD_UKC035_MetaG_FD_89746 | JGI IMG/M metagenome (GOLD analysis project Ga0116144, IMG submission 89746) | Active sludge microbial communities of municipal wastewater-treating anaerobic digesters from USA - AD_UKC035_MetaG | ecosystem: Engineered > Bioreactor > Anaerobic > Digestate | place: USA... | reverse complement strand
GCTGGATGATCAACTGGGCCGACTGCTGGGTCAGGTGCAAAAGGCGTCCGAGCAGGGGGTGCAGCCGCAAGACCGCCAGGCCATTGCCGCCACCTATGGCGCAGCGCTGGACGCGCTCAACGCGGCCTGGGGCACGCACTTCTGGGGACATATCTACGGGACGTGGGCCGAAATCCCGATCCCGGTCAATCCCGGCACGCACAACCCCAGCGCGTGCCTGGACTGGCAACGCTTCACCTCGTGGCTGAACGTCCGCTTCCAGCGCGATCAGGTGCGGATTCTGCGCGAGGTCTGTCCACAGCACTTCATCACGCACAACTTCATGGGCTTGTTCCCCGAACTGAATTATTACGATCTGGCGGCAGACCTGGATTTCGTCAGTTGGGACAATTACCCGGTGTGGGGCGGCCAGCCTGACATCCCTTACAACGCTTCGGAAGCGGCGGACTTGATGCGCGGGCTGAAGAAGCGCAACTTCTGGATCATGGAGCAGACCGCCGGGCCGGGCGGGTGGGGCGCGTATGGACGCAATCCCCGCCCTGGCGAGATCCGCAAGATCGCCTACCAGCAGGTAGCGCACGGCGCGGATGGGATGATCTGGTTCCGCTGGCGCACCTGCACCGCCGGGCGCGAGCAGTACTGGCACGGCCTGCTCGGCCACGATGGCAAGGGCCTGCGGCGCTACGATGAAGCCGCCCAGACCGCCGGCGAACTCCATCGCCTGAGCGCGCTGCTGGAGGGCACGACCGTCAAAGCGTCCGTGGCGATCATCTACGACTACGACAGCCTGTGGGCCGTGCGCATCCAACCGGGCTACGCCGGGAACACGTACCACGCGGCGGTGGAGCGCGTCTACCGTGCCCTGTTCCGCGCGGGCGTCGCTGTGGACATGATCAAGCCCACCGACGACTTCACGTCCTACCGCGCCGTCTTCGCGCCGGACTTGTACGTCCTGCCCGACGCCGTAGCCCACGCGCTGAGTCAGTACGTCGAGAACGGCGGCGTGATCTTCTGCGACAGCCGCACCGGCGTCAAGGACGAGACGAATCTGTGTCACGCGCGCACCCTGCCCGGTCTGTTGACCGAAGTGTTGGGGATCGCCATCGAAGAATACGAATCGCTCAACCACGAGTGGCGCGGCGAGGCGTTCACCTACGCGGTGCGAGGCTGCGGCGACTTTGCCAACGTCGCCTACACCGCCACCAAAACCGCCGAGTGGGTGCGGGCCGACACCGCAGAGACGCTCGCCGGTTACACGGACTGGCACATGCAGCCCTTCGCCGCGTTGACGCGCCACCGCTTCGGCCAGGGGTGGGGCTATTTCCTGGGTACAGTCATCGAAGAAGAAGCGTTCTACGACCGGCTGATCGCCGACATCCTGGCGCGCGCGGGTGTCGTCGCGCCGCTGACGCCGCCGCCCGGCGTCGAAGTCTCCGTGCGCGAAGCCGGCGACCGGCGGCTGCTGTTCGTCCTCAACCACACGGAGACGCCGCAGACCGTGTCCGTCCCTGCCGGGAAGACGGAGCTGTTGACCGGCCTGACCACGGACGCCACGCTGACCCTGGATCGCTTCGGCGTCGCCGTCATCCAGTTATGAACACTTCCTTGAAAATGAGCCGTTGGAACGTTCGAACGTTTCAACGTTCAAACGTTGAAACGTTGTGTCCTTCGTGTCCTTTGTGGTGAAAAGGATTTCCTATGAATGAAACCCTACTGCATCCTGATCGCAGAGACGGGTGGCTGGCAGCCCTGATCGGCGTGGCGGCGCTGCTGGCTTACGTGCGGACGCTCGCGCCGGACGTGCTTTACCACGACAGCGCCGAATTCCAAACGCTGGCCTATACGCTAGGGATGACCCATTCCACGGGGTATCCCATCTACTTGCTGCTGGCGCGCGGGGTGGGATTTTTGCCGCTCTGCTCGCCGGCCTGGCGCATCAACCTGTTCTCGGCGTTGTGCGCGGCGGGGACGGTGAGCGGCGTCTACCTGCTGGCGCGTTTCTTCACGCCGAACCGCATCGGGGCTGCGTTGGGGAGCGCGGCGCTGGCGCTATCGTACACCTTCTGGTCGCAGGCGATCATCGCCGAAGTGTACACGCCGGGCATGGCGTTCCTGGTCGCCATCGTGCTGCTGCTGGCCTACTGGCAGCGCGATCCGCTTCCGCGCCGCCGCGCGCTGGCGTGGGCGACGGCGTTGGCGTGTACGGCGCTGGGCGTCCACCTCTCGGCGGCGTTGAGCGCCCCGACCGCGCTTCTGTTTGTGCTGTGGGTGACAGCGTTCCAGCCCAGGGCGCAATGGTGGGCCTGCCTGCGCCCGGCCATTGTGGGATTCGGCATCGGGATCGCGCTCTATTTTGGGACGTTCTTCTTGTTGGACCTCAACAATCCGCCGTCCAGCTTCATCCAGACGATGTTGTATCCCTCGCGGTCGGTTTGGGGACTACAAACCACCGATCTGGACAGCTTTTTTGAGCGGTGGTGGCTGACGTTTATGAGCGTGCAATGGCGCGGGATTATGTTCCCGGCGGACAACAACCTCGCTTTGGCCGTGAGTCAATACCTCACTCGCGTGCTGGGGCAGGAGTTTTCGCTGTGGATGATAGGCTTTGCGCTCATCGGTCTGGGGGAGATACGCCACGCCGCGCGGCGTCTCGCCGCGCGCACCGGCAACCCTGAACTGGACGATTTCAACACGCGCACCAAAGCGTTCATCAAGGGCATCCCCACCGCGCCCACCCTGAGCCTGGGCGTCTTTATGGCGCTCACGCTGCTGGTGATGCTGCTCTTTATCCTCAACTATCATCCGGGGGACGACTACGTGTTTTACCTCGGCACGTACATTTTCATCGCTGCGGCCATCGGCGTGGGGATCGGGCGCACGTTGGACTGGCTCGCCCGTTTCCTGGCGAAGCGCAAAAGCTGGGTGCGCCGCCTCACCCCGGTGATGGCGGCGCTGTGCGCGCTCGTCGTGGTCACGCCCTACGCCGGGGAACGCTGGGAGGCGCTCAGGGCCGGCGCGGGAACGTTTGTGCTAGAAACGTATCCCTACCCGCTCGAAAACCTGAAAGAACCCCGCCAGATCGCCAGCCTGCGGCTGTCTCTGCTGCCGGACGACGCTTTCGTGGTGATGGACTGGCGCGCGCTCTACGCCACCTATTATCTGGCGCACGTCGAAAAGCTGCGTCCGGGCATCGTTCTCAAAGAGGCCACGCCCTACGGCAGCGACGGCCAGATCGCCGACTCACTGGTGGAAGAAATGATCGCGGCCATCCAGGCCGGGCGTCCGGTCTACACGGACCAAATCCGCCCCGGCTTGCGGGCGCGTTTCCGCGTCATGCCGGCGGCGGGCGGGGAGTTCTACCGGCTGACGCTGCCGCGCACGCCATAGTGCGATAACTTGTGGCGCATTATACCTCAAGTCGCTACCTGCGACTTAAAAAAGTAACCGGCAGTGAGTGGTATGTGTGAACTTTTGGAGGGATAGTTATGATCGAATACGGGATGGAGGAGGTGCGGACCTGGTTCTTTGAGGTTTGGAACGAACCCAACCTGAAGTTCTTCTGAGCCGGTAGCCAGGAAGAATATTTCAAACTGTATGCCCATTCCGTGCGCGCTATCAAGAGTGTTGATAGCCAGTTGCGGGTGGGCCGCCCGGCGACGTCGGTCAATGCCTGGATCCCTGAGATGCTGGCCTTCTGCCGGGGCAGCGCTGTGCCAATTGACTTTGTTTCTACCCACCACTATCCTACCGACGACCCGTTATGGCGGCACAGCGGCCTGACGATGGAGGAATTCTTCCGACAATTTGCGCACGAAATGGGCCGGTATGAGTGCGGCGTCCTCCGCCAGATGACGGAGAAGGCTCGGGCCGAAGCCGGCAGTCTGCCACTCTACTACACCGAGTGGAATACCTCCGCAGTGTTGCCGGACAGCATCCACGATGAGCCTTACTCTGCCGCGTTGGTGGCGAAAACTATAGCCGACAATGCCGGGCTGGTGGATGGCTATTCTTTTTGGACGTTTTCCGACTTATTTGAGGAAGGCGGGCAGTTTTCCGCCCCTTTTCACGGTGGCTTCGGGCTACAGACCATTCATGGCATTCCCAAACCCACCTATCGGGTCTTCGAAATCCTGCACCGGTTGGGCCACTGGAGATTGGCTGTCGTAGGGGAACAGGGCTCAACTGTGGAAATACTCGCAGTCCGTGGGGGCGACAGTCTTACGTTACTGGCTTACAACCACAATATCCCCGGCGGTGAGATCGGCACGGAAGACGTTGCGCTCACCCTGAAAGGCATTGCGCCACACACGCCGGTCTCAATGACTAGAGTCGATCAAGAACACGCCAATCCGAAACAGAAATGGATCGCACTGGACTGCCCTGAATATCCCACACCTCCTGAACTTGCTGAAATCGAACAGGCTTCGCTACCCGTCACCGAGGAACTGATCCCTGAAACCGTAGAAGAGGGTTGCCAGCTCAAGTTTTCCCTGCCGCCACATGGCATCGTATCCATAACCCTAAAAATATCCTTTCAGGTCTTGCCATAAATTTGGAACACACCCGGAACGACCGCCTAATTTTCTTTCCCCTCTAAAGCTTGTATAATTTACCCTATGGGAATCTCTGCCTTGAAGATTCATCTTTTGGGTATGCTTGATCTCGTCTTTGAGGATAAAGCCCTTACGCTACCCGCTTCCCCCACCCTTCGTTCGCTGCTGGCCTATCTCATCCACAACCACGACCGCGCCATCGCCCGTGACCGACTGCTGGGCATATTCTGGCCGGAGCGTTCCGACGCGCAGGCCCGCCGCGCCCTCTCCAACGCGCTGTGGCGCATCCGGCAGACGCTTGGCCCGGCAGCAGAGCGCCTGCTGACGGAGCACAACAGCGTCACCTTTACCCTCTATCCACAGGACGATCTGGACGTTGCCACCTTTGAGTCCCTGGCGCCCGGCGATCCGGCCCAGGCCATCACACGCTACACGGCGGATTTTATGGAAGCGTGTTACGACGATTGGGCCATCTTGGAACGCGAGCGGCTGAACGAATTGCGCCTCAGCACGTTAGCGCGCCTGGTCGCATTGGAAAAACAAAACGGCCAGTACACCCAAGCGATTGATTACGCGCTCCAACTCATTGCCGTGGACCCGTTGCGGGAAACCGCGCACCAGGACTTGATGCGGCTGTATCACTGTATGGGGCGGCCGCAAGCCGCCCTGGAGCAATTTGCCGTGCTGCGCGACCGGTTGGCCGCCGAGTTGGACGTGCCCCCCACGCCCGACACCGTGACGCTCTACGAGGACATCAAAACAACGCTCGAACAAGGAGACCGCGCGCCCATAACGCCGCCGCTTTTGCTGCGCGATCTGTCGCACCTGCCCTTTGTCGGCAGGTGCGCTGAGCGCGCCGCGTTATTGCATGCGCTGCAAGCGGCCGCCCAGGGCCACGGCGGATGGGCGCTGCTCAGGGGAGAGGCCGGAGTGGGTAAATCGCGCCTGGTCGCCGAAGCCATCGCCGAGGCCGAGTGGCACGCCTTTCAAATCGGCGCCGGCGCGGCCAGGCCCGCCACGACGCTCACGGCCTACCACTCCCTACAGACTGTGCTGATCCCCTTGCTGACCCCGTTGCGTATCGCCCAACTCGCCGCAATGATTGACTCCCTGTGGCTGAACATCGTCGCGCCGATTTTCCCGCCGCTCCTGGAACACCTGGATTGCGCGCCGCCGCCACCGCTCGAACCGCAAGAAGAGCAGCGACGGTTGCGAGAAGGCATCGTCCGATTTGTCGCGGGCCTGGCCGCCATCGCGCCCGTTCTGCTGGTGCTGGAAGATGTGCAGTGGCTGGACGAAGCGACGCTGGCCGTGTTGCCCCTCCTGGTTTCCAATTTATCCCCCCACCGGCTGCTGTTGATCCTCACCTACCGTCCCGCCGAAGCCCGCGCCCGCGCCATTGTACGAAAGACGCTTGACGCGCTCACCCCCATCGTACCGGCGCTGCGCCTGGAACTCCGGCCCTTTGAGTGCGCGGAAACCGTGACGCTGGTACAACGCGCCTTGGGCGTGACGGAAACGGCAAAACCGGTGCGCGCCTTTGCCGAACGCATCCAGCGCGACATGGGCGGCAACCCGTTTCTTTTGATCGAGAGCCTCAAATCGCTGCTCGAACAGGGACACCTCGCGCGTTCCGCCACCGGAGCGTGGCAGCTTCCGCCCGATGATCTGCCGCTGCTTGCTGCGACCTCCATCCAGGCGCTCATCCGTAGCCGGTTGGCGCAGCTACCGGCTGCATCACGCGCGGTGCTGGATACCGCCGCGGTGTTGGGAGAACAGGCCGAGTTCCCACTGCTCTTGGCGCTGGGGCAGGCGGAACCGGCGGCCCTGCTGTCCAATTTGGAGACCCTGATGGCGCGCGGCTTTCTGGTCGAGCGAGAAACGGGGTACAGTTTTGCGCACGATCACATCCAGGACAGCGTCTACCGCCTCCTCACCCCGGAACGCCGCCGGCAACTCCATCACATGGCTGGGACCGTGTTGGAAGCACACACTCCCGATCGCATCGAAGTCCTGGCGCAACATTACGAGCAGGGCCAGGTCTGGGACAAGGCCCTGCACTACTATCGGCAAGCCGGGAAGCGCGCCGTTCGGATGCACGCTTACCCCATTGCCCGCCACCATTACGATCGCGCCATCGCCTTGGTCAACGCCGCACAGGCGCCGCCTGATGTAGATTTTGATTTGCTCGGCGACCGCGAGCGAGTGCTGGACGTCCTGAGCGAGCGTGACGCGCAGGCGGCAGATTTAGAGGCCATGGCGCAGTTGATCACCAAGGGCTGCACGCCCCAACATCTGTTGGCCCTCTATTGCCGCAAAGCCTACTTCCTGGGCCGGATCGCCCACTACGGCGACGCCCAAGAAACGATTTCGCTGGCTTTGACGCTGGCCGATCTGGAAAAGGACGAATCCGGCAAAGCGGCCGCCCTCGTCACCTTGGGCACGCTCAACCTTTGGGCCGGGCAGCCCAACGAAGCCATCCCCCACTTTCACGAAGCCATTGACCTTTACCAACGCGAGGCCGATCCCGCCGGAGAGACCGCAGCGCGCAATGCCCTGGGGGACGCGCTGTTGAGCGTCACCAACTTCGCCGCGGCGGAGCGGGAATTGCAGTCGGCGCTCTCCCTCTCCCGCTCTTTGGAAGATCGCCCTGGGGAAGCGAAAGCCCTGATGAACCTCGGCATCCTCTCCATGCAGCGCGGCGATGCCAACACGGCCATCTCGTGTTATCAACTGGCCCTGGAAACCTCGCGGGAGATCGGCTATCGGTACAACGAGATCTGCGCTCTGGGCAATCTGGCGAACTTGTTTTATTACCAGGGCAACGCGGCGCAGGCGATCAGCGCCTACAACACGATCATCCCCCTCTGTGAAACCATCGGCGAGCGCCGGGTAGGGGCGCAAGCGCGCATCAACCGCGCCTCCATCCAACTCTCCCTCATCGGTGAGGCGGCGCCCGCCCTGGCGGACGTCGAAGCCTCCCTGGCCTACCATCACGAGGCCGGCGATCCGGTCGGTGAAGGGCACTGTTTGTGCGTCAGGGGGCAGATCGCGATCCAGGAAGGCCGCCTTCAGGCCGCGCGCGCCGACCTGGAACAGGGGCTGGCGCTGCTGTTGGATGCCGGCGAACGGTGGGTCGCCGTGCAAGTCTACCACTTTCTGGCACGCCTGAGCCTCGCCGAAGGCCGACCGGACGCGGCGAGGCGTTACGTAGATGAAGCGCAGGGTACCTGTCAAGAACTGGAGCTGACGGACTGGGCCGTCAACGTCCTGGCCCTGCGCGGACTGGTGTTGTTGGCGCTGGGCCAACCGGAAGCGGCGCTGGCGGCAACGACGGAGGCGGTGACCACGTTGACGCCCGACGTCACAGAACCCTACCTGATCTTCTTCTGGCATTACCAGGTGCTCAAGGCGCTGCGCTTATTCGATCGCGCGCGCGGCGCGCTGCAACGCGCCTACGACCTTTTGACCCAAACGCTCGCAGACTTTTCGCCGGAAGAACGCGCGCGCAGCCTGGCCCAGGTCCACGAGCACCGCGCGATTGTCGCCGCCTGGCAGGCCCTCCAGCCCCACCAAATTGTCGTCCGGCTGCCCCACGCGGACGCCCCCGCCGCCGGACGCCCCCTGCGCGACGATGAACAGGTCGCCGTCACCTGGACGATTTTCACGCCGGAGGATGACGCAATCACGGGTAAAATCGCCCGCCGCCAGCACCAACTGCTGCGCCTGTTGCGCGAAGCGCGCGAGCAATCCGCCGCGCCCACCGTCCAAACCCTCTCCGTCGCGCTTGACGTTGCCCCCCGCACCATCAAACGCGACCTGGCGGCCCTGCGCGCTCAAGGCCACGACGCGCGCACCCGCGGCGGCCCATAGAAAATGGCCCCATTGTTTCTCCTGTTTTTGTGCCCCGTGAGATAACGCCAAGAGAGTCCTCTGGTATTCTGAGAGTGATCAGCAGTGACGCGGTTCGCCGGGTGCGGAAAGAGGTTACCGCTGAGAACGCCAAGGGCGCCGAGGCCCATCTTTATCTCTGCGTTCTCAGCGTCCTCCGCGGTGAAAAAACCGGAAACCGCGCAAGACTGCACTATGTTCCTGATTCGCACAAACTAAGGAGAAAAACCATGAAAGTGAACCACCTGATCGCATCCATTCTTTACGGCCTGGGGCTGATCCTGGCCACATTGTGGCTCCTGGCCTCCGGACCGGTGACCCCGGTCTACGCCGATACCTTCACCGTGACCAACACAGCGCAGAGCGGGCCTGGATCGTTACGCCAGGCCATCCTCGACGCCAACAGCAACCCCGGCCACGATGTGATTGATTTTGGCATCACCGGCACCCTCTCCCCGTGGACGTTGCCGGTGATTGACGATGACCTGACCATCACCGGGCCGGGCGCGACACAATTGGCCGTGAGCGGCGGGAACGTGCGGCGTGTGTTCGAGATCGCCGGCGGTGCAGCCGTAACGATCACCGGGCTGACGGTGTGCGATGGGTATGCACTCGATTACGGCGGCGGTATTTTTAGCGCAGGCGACCTGCTGCTTCAAAATGTGCGTATGTTGAGCAGCACCGCACCTTACGGCGGTGGAATTTACATCTCGCAGGGAAATGCAACGTTGAACGAAACCCAAGTAGTCAACAATGACGCCAATGAGGGTGGCGGGCTCTACATCGCCCAGGGCAACGTGATGTTGGGCGGCACACAAGTGCTCAGCAACGCGGCCGGCTATGGTGGTGGGATTTATCTCTCACAGGGAAATGCAACGCTGGCCGAAACGCAAGTATTCAACAATGAAGCCAATGAGGGCGGTGGACTCTTCATCGCTCAAGGCAATGTGACGTTGAGCGACACGCAAGTGCTCAGCAACGCGGCCGGCCATGGCGGCGGGGTGTACGCGGGCTCGAGCGGCATAACACTGACATCAAGCGGCGGCGAAATCAGCAGCAACTCGGCCATCACCTACGGCGGCGGGGTGTACGTCGTTGCGGGTAATGTCGCGTTGACCGGAACACAAATCAGTAACAATGTGTCCTCTCAGGGCGGCGGCGTGTACGTCAACGCAGGTCTTATAACATTGCATAGCGCACACATAGCCGGCAACTACGCCACGTTCGGCGGCGGCATCCATATCGCCGGGGGCAACGTTGCCCTGAATGATACACAGTTGGTCAGCAACACGGCAACCTCCGGCGGTGGCGGCGTGAGTCTTCGCGGAAGTGGCACAACGTTGAGTGCAAATAATGGAAACATTAACTACAACTCAGCCACCCAGGGCGGAGGGTTATACGTTCTCCAGGGCCATGCAACCGTGCAAGGGACGCAAATTCTCGGTAATAAAGTCTTTGATGGCGGTGGCGGAGTGGACATCCTCTATGGCGATGCAACCTTGAACGCGGTACAAATCATTAACAATTCGTCTAATAGAGCCGGGGGCGGCGTGCACCTCCGCTACAGTAACGCGGTGCTGACCATGAACGGCGGTGAGATCAGCAGCAATTCGGCCATCACGACAGGGGGCGGAGTACACGTCGCCGCGGGTCATGCAACGCTCGGTGACGTACAAATCCTCGACAACGCAGCCGAAAATGGCGGCGGGCTGTTTTCGAACGGCGGCTATGTGACCGTGACCCAGGCGTTGATCGCCGGCAACCAGGCCACCGGCGATGGCGGCGGGGTCTGCGCCCTCTATGGCTTTGTGACGCTGACCGGAACGCAAGTGCTCAGCAACACGGCCGGCTCCGAGGGCGGCGGGGTGTTCGTCTGGGAGGACCTGACGACGATAGACCACACGCAACTGTCCCATAACGCCGCGAGCACCGGCGGCGCGGGCGTGACCGTTCACCACGGCGCCGCGATCTTGAACGATTCGCAGGTCTTCAGCAACACCGCCCCTTATGGCGGCGGCGTGTACGGTGTAGGGGGCGACACAGTCTTGAACAGAACCCAGGTGTTCGGAAACACAGGCGATCGAGGCGGCGGGATCAGCATTTACCAGGGCAATGTCATCCTGAATGAAACCCACGTGTTCAGCAATTCGGCCAACAATGGCGGCGGAGTGTACATAGACCAACATCCCGCAATGCTAACCATGAACGGCGGCGAGATCCGCAGCAACACGGCCATCACGTCCGGCGGCGGGGTGCACATGCAGCAAGGTCGCCTGGCGTTGAGCGGAACCCAAGTGCGCAACAACGCCGCCGCCGATGACGGCGGTGGGGTGTACGTCCGGTATGGGACTGCCACGTTGACCGAAACGCAGGTCCTTACTAACGTGACAGCCGACAACGGTGGTGGGATATTCCTCTATGGCGATAACGCGACGTTGATTATGACCGGGGGAGAAATCCGCCGCAACAACGCGCGCGTCTATGGCGGCGGGATGTACATTGACGCCGGCGTCGCAACCTTACACGGGACGCGCGTGCTGAGCAACACCAGCACGAGCCATGGCGGCGGGGTGCTCGTTGACAAGGCGAGCGCAGCGCTGACCGTTGACGAGGGCGAGATTAACGGCAACTCGGGCAACTACGCCGGCGGCGTATACATCAATAAAGGCAATGTCACCCTGAGAAGGGGAAGCCTTGATGGCAACTCGGCGTCCGGGCGTGGCGGGGGGATGTTCATCGGCACCGGCAACGCAACGTTGAGTGAGATGCGGGTGTCCGGCAACGAGGCGACCCTGGGCGGCGGGGCGTTCATCAACCTGGGCAGCGCCACGTTGACCGGAACCCAGGTCCTCAGCAACGCCGTTACCGGCAACGGCGGCGGCGTGTACATTCTACAAGGCACGGCGACGTTGACCGGAACCCAGGTGCTCAGTAACACGGCCGTCTACCATGGCGGGGGGTTGTTCGCCGCCTACGATACCACGACACTGACCGTCACTGCCGGAAAGATCGCCAACAATTCGGCCACGACTTTTGGGGGCGGGGTGCACGTGGCCTTCGCCAACGTAACGCTGAGTGGAACCCAGATCCTTGACAATTCGAGCCGCATCGGCGGCGGGCTGTGTACCATCCACAGCGAGGCGCGAGTGCATGTGATCGGGGGAGAAATCAACCATAACCGGGCGTCCGATACCGGCGGCGGCGTGCATGTCATTACCGGCAGCGTGACATTGTCCGGCACACAGGTGTTCAATAACGCATCTAAAGATGGCGGCGGGGTGTACGTCTACAGTGGCACCGTGACGTTGAACAGCACACGGGTGCATAGCAACACAGCCGACGCGCAAGGTGGCGGCGTGCATGTAGCCCATGGGAATGCGACGCTAAACCAGGCGCAAATCACCGGCAATGCCGCTCCAGACGGCAGCGCCCTGTACACCGGGGGCGTCATCACACCCACAACCGCGCTGACGCTCACGGGCGACGTCTACCAGGCCGGCGGGCGCTTCGCCGGCTCCGCTCACGACTTGCGCATCGAGGGCGCGCTGGTGCTGGCCGGTGGGGACTTCTACGCGCCGGACGATCCCAACACCTTGACGCTCACCGGCCTCTACACTCACACCGGTGGCACGTATCACCAAACCCAAATCGTGGACGGCGACAGTGACGTCGGATTCCCCAAGGAGGGTGGGCTGTTCATCAATGCCAACAACATCAGTTTGGGCAGCACCCAGGTCGCGGATACCGCGGGGGATGACTGTATCGGCATAACCGCCGGAGAAGCTGTGAGTCATTGTTACATCATCACGCCCTCCAGTATATGGGGAGATATAACAGCAACGCTCACACTCTACTACCAGAACGCCGAGGCCAAACCGGGTCACGACTGTAACGTGATGGAAGCCTACGCCTGGGATGGCGCGTGGGACACCAGGTTAACGCGGGACGGCAGTTATGGCGATAACGGGCGGCTATGTGGCAGCGATCCGCAATCTATCCGCGTCATCGATGTCACGGACTTCCCCACGTTTACCCTGCGCGGGCCGGCCCCGGAGATTGACGTCGCGCCGCTCACCCTCGACTTCGGCGAGCAAGCAGCGAGCGCAGGCCCGACGCTCTCCCAGACGGTGACGATCACCAACACCGGCCTGGCAGATTTACACGTCATCGGCATCGCGTTGAGCGGCGATGACGCGGCGGATTTTACCATCACCGGCGGCGGTGAGGCCGTCACCTTGACGACCAACAGCACCCACACCGTCCACATCGCTTTCGACCCGGTCAGCGCAGGCGTCAAAACAGCGACCCTGACCATTCACTCGGACGACGCTGACGAACCCACGGTCACAGTGGCGCTGAGCGGCACGGGCCTGGCGGCAGAAATCGTTGTCGCGCCGCTCGCCCTCAACTTCGGCGAGCAGGACGTGACCGCCGGGCCGACACTCGCGCAGTGCGTGACCGTCACCAACACCGGCAACGCCGACCTGCACGTCACCGGCATCGCGCTCACCGGCGACGCCGCCGCCGACTTCCTCATCGCCAGCGGCGGCGCCCCCATCACCCTGACGGGCCACAGCACGCACACGATTCACGTCGCCTTCGACCCGATGACCATGGGCGCGAAAGCGGCCCAGCTCCAGATTCTATCGGAT
>Ga0116144_10004547_pt1 | contig 13108 bp, 6 predicted proteins | sample AD_UKC035_MetaG_FD_89746 | JGI IMG/M metagenome (GOLD analysis project Ga0116144, IMG submission 89746) | Active sludge microbial communities of municipal wastewater-treating anaerobic digesters from USA - AD_UKC035_MetaG | ecosystem: Engineered > Bioreactor > Anaerobic > Digestate | place: USA... | reverse complement strand
TGTGGAAGAGCAGCTTGTCATCGCACAAGCGGCAGTGGATACAAAGGAAAACGAGATTGTGGTCGCCCCACAAGTCTTGGAGCAAGCTGAGATTGCCGGAAAAGTGATTACTGGAGATGCGCTACATACTCAACGGGCCATTTCGGCAACGATCGTGGATCGCGGGGGGCACTACATTTGGCCGGTCAAAACCAATCACCCGCGTTTGTATGAAGATATTGAGCGCTTATTTGCTCCAGATAATCCTAAACCGGGCTTTGGGAAGGTTGCCACTGATTTTAGAACGGCCATCCAGGTCAATTCTGGTCACGGCAGGATCGAGAAACGCACCCTCCAAACCAGTTCGATGCTCAATGACTACCAGGACTGGCCTGGGCTGGGACAAGTTTACCGCCTCGAACGCAAGTTCGATTGGATCCGCCAGGGCAAAGTCTTCAAATCAACTTGTGAGATTGAGTATGGCATCACCAGCCTGCCCACAGCCTCGGCCTCGCCAGCTCAAGTCCTGGTTTACCGGCGCATTCATTGGGGAGTGGAAACTGGACTCCACTATCGGCGGGACGTTACTTTCCGCGAAGATTCTACCCGCATGACCATTGGTGCTGCCGGTAGAATTCTGGCTACCGTCCATAACTTGGTGATTGGCTTAATCAAACGCACTGGGCAGCATAACGCCGCAAAAGCCCGTCGATACTTTGAGGGTCACATCGCTGAGGCTTTTGCCCTTTTGCTCACTGTAAAATCCCCTTCCCGTAAAGCCGTCATTGGTAAATTATGACGATATCTAGCCTGGAGGAGTTGTCTGACATTTTCTTGAAAAAGCCATAACATACCTGGGCCGGTTTTCCCCAAAAACCGGCCTTTTTGGTATAATCCGTTCGTTTAACCCATCCAAATTGTTAGAGCCGTAAGGCAGGAGATATCGCTTGAACACCCCCAAGAAACCGGCTGAAATTGCCGATGATGTAGTTGTCATGTTGAAATATGTCCTCACCGTTGATGGCGAGGAAGTTGACAGCGCTGACGAAAAAGACCCCATTGCCTTTTTGCAGGGCTCCGGAGAAATTATCCCCGGGCTGGAAAAAGCACTGTACGGGATGAAAATTGGTCAGAGCAAGAAGGTTACCGTTGCGCCGGCTGAGGGTTATGGCGATCATGAACCCGAGGCGATGATGAGCGTTCCCCGCAGCGAATTCCCGGAAGATATTCCGATGGAAGTTGGGATTGAGCTGGATGTCCGCGACGAAGACGACGAAGTGATGAGCGCCACGATTGTGGACGTCACCAAAGACGAGATTAAGCTGGACTTCAATCATCCGCTGGCGGGCAAAACCCTGCACTTTGACATCACTGTGGTGGACCTGCGCGAAGCGACCGAAGAAGAGCTGGAGCATGGTCACGTTCACGGTGACGATGACGACGAATATGAGGACGAAGAAGAGGAATAGACCCCTCTGGCGGGCGGCGCTGATGCGCCGCCCGCTTTTTTTATTTTTATGCCCGGCGGTGCGGTATCATCTCAGGCAGATATGATATACTGATTCCGGTAGCTGCTCATGGATGAGATTCGTCAACTCGAGGAAGCAATTGCAGCCTTAGAAGCGCAACGCCCGGTGCTGGGCGATGCGGTGGTTGAGCTTGCGCTTGATTCAATGCTGCAAAAACTGGCGACATTGAAAGCCGGACAGGGAGAAGCAGAGCACGAAGCCCAGCAGCGGAAAATGGTGACGGTTTTGTTCGCCGATCTCTCGGGGTTCACTGCGCTGGCTGAGCAGATGGATGCGGAAGATATTACCGACCTGATGAATGCGTTATGGGAGCGGTTGGACCGAATTATCACCCAGCGGCGAGGGCGGATTGATAAACACATTGGGGATGCCATTATGGCTGTATGGGGAGCGGAGGCTGCGCAGGAGGACGATGCCGAACAGGCGATTCGCGCCGCGCTGGATATGCAGGCTGAGCTGATGCGGCTGAATAACAACAACGAGATTCCGGGGTTAAAAGCGCTGCCCGACGAACAGACGATAGCCATGCGGATTGGCATTAACACCGGAGCGGCGCTGCTGGGGGTGGTTGGCACCACCGGGGAAATTACTGCAATTGGCGATACGGTGAATACAGCCAGCCGGCTGCAAAACGCAGCGCCATTAAATGGAATTATCATTTCGCATGACACGTTCCGGCATGTGCGCGGGTTGTTCCGGGTGCGGGCATTGGAGCCGCTGGCGCTGAAAGGGAAAGCAGAACCGGTGGCGGTGTATCTGGTAGAGAAGGCGCGCCCCCACGCGTTCCGGCTGGCAACGCGCGGCTTTGAAGACCTGGACACGCGCATGATAGGTCGGGGAGAAGAACTGGAACAGCTACAGGCTGATTATATGGAGGGGTTGAATGAACAAAACCCGCGCATGGTCACGATTATCGGTGAAGCCGGGGTTGGCAAAAGCCGCCTGTTGTACGAGTTTAGCAGCTGGCTGGAATTACAAAACCACCTGACAGCGGCATTCAAAATCCGAGCAACGCAGCAAACCAGCAGCGTGCCGGGGCTGCTCATCCGGCAGCTGCTCACCACCCAACTGGAGATCCGCGAGAGCGACCCGGCGGAGGTCATCATTGCCAGGCTGGCGCATGGGTTGGAGAAGGCGCCCGGCAGTGAAGTGCCGCTGAACAACCGGGCATTAATCCTGGGGACTTGGGCGGGATTTGATTTGCCGGATGACAATGGGTTCATTGGATTGATTGGGGCCCGGCAACTGCGCGACCGCGGGATGATTCACCTGGCAGAACTATTGAGCGCCAGTGCAGCCGAGGTGCCGCTGGCATTGCTGCTGGAAGATTTGCAATGGGCTGATGAGCAGTCGCTGGATGCAATTGAATTTATCCAGCGCGCCTGTGCACATGTGCCGCTGTTTACGATTTGCGTGGCGCGGCCCGGGTTTCTGGAACGCCGCCCGGATTGGCCATCTCTTTGCAGCACCATGCTGGAACTGCGCCCGTTGAATGAAAATGAGAGTCGGACGCTCATCCAAGAAATTTTGCAGAGGGCCCAGCAAATTCCAGAGGCACTGTGCAGCCTGATTATCCAGCGATCAGAGGGCAATCCGTTTTATATTGAAGAACTCATCAAGATGTTGATTGAAGAAGGTGTGATTCAGATTCGGGAGCAGGAATGGCTGATTGACGCAACCCGGCTGGAAATGCTGCCCATCCCGGCAACCCTGACCGGGGTGCTGCAAGCCCGGTTGGACAGTCTGCCCGCGAGTGAGAAATTGGCTCTGCAGCGGGCATCCATTCTGGGGCGGATTTTTTGGGATCGGGCAGTGGCGCAGCTTGGCAAGACGGAGGACCGTCCCGAACAGGATGAGGCGGTGCAGAAGCCGCTGAACGGACTGCGGAACCGCCGGTTGATTTATCGGCGCGACAAACCTGCTTTTGAAGGCACCAATGAGTTTATTTTTGTCCATGTGCTGCTGCGCGATGTGGCTTACGAGAGTGTACTCAAGAGAGAAAGACGGCATTATCATGCCGAGGCCGCCAGGTGGCTGGGTCAAACAGCCCGAGCGGCCGGGCGGGCTGATGAATATGCGGTTTTGATTGCCGAGCATTATGAACAGGCGGGAGAAATGTTGAGCGCGCAAGAATGGTATGAGCGAGCGGCCGGAAGCGCCAGCCTGCGATATGCCAATGCAGAGGCACGGCGGTGTCTGACGCATGCACTGGCGCTGACACCTGCCAATGACCCGCATCACAGTTATGATTTGCGGCTGGCCCGTGAGAAGGTTCTGAATTTGCTGGGTGACCGCGGCGCGCAGCTTGAAGATCTAAATGCGCTTGAGGAGATTGCCAACGCGCTGGGCGACCCCAGGCGGCAGGCTGAAGTGGCGCTGCGGCGGGCGCATTATGCCGAAATCACCGGCGATTACGGTGAGGCGGCGGCGCATGCCAGCCGGGCGATCCGCCTGGCGCAGGCGGGAGGAGACGCCAGATTGGAGACTGCGGGACACCTGCAGCATGGTCAAACACTGCGGCGGCAGGGGCTTTATGAGGCCGCCGGAGAGGAATTTGAGATTGCATTGAAACAAGCCGAGGCTCTGGGAATGACAGCCATTGAGGCGGAGTGCCTGCACAGCCTGGGCAAGCTCAGTTTTCATCAGGGGAACTACGCGGCGGCTTCGGATTACTATGCCCGGACTCGGGTGATTCACGAGCAGAACCGGGACCTGCAGGGCGTGGGGGCGGTTTTGAACAGCCTGGGGATTGTGGCTGACAGTCAGGGGGATTACCCCACTGCCACACAGTACTATACCGAAGCCCTGGGGGTCTTCCGTAAAATTGGTGATCTTTGGGGGCAGGGATTGGCTTACAACAACCTGGGGATTGTATCCGGTGAGGTGGGGAACCTCTCGGATGCGCGCGATTATTACAGCCAGGCCCTACAGATCTGCATTCAGACCAACGATCGTTACGGCGAGGGCATGGCCTACAACAACCTGGGGATTATTGCCGATGCACTGGGCGATTATGGGGGGGCACAACGCTACTACGAGCATGGGTTAAAAATCATGCGGGAGACAGGGGGGAGGCAAGGTGAAGGGGTGGTGCTGGCGAGTTATGGGTTGTTGATGGTTCACGCCGGCAACGCCAATGGGGCGCTGACGCTTTCGGAACAGGCACTGGAAATTGCCGATGAACTGGGAGAACAGCGGGTTGCAGGTTATGCGCTGACCAATCAAGGACATGCGCTGCTGCTGATGGGTAAAAATGCAGAAGCGCTGGCAGCCTATCACCGGGCGGCGATGATCCGGCAGGAGCTGGGGGACCTGACGGTAGCAATCGAGTCACAGGCGGGCGAGGTGCGGTGTTTAGACCAACTGGGACACAGCCAGGAAGCCCTGACGCTAACGGAAACCATACTGAAACATCTTGAAACCAATACCCTGGACGGCGTTGAAGAGCCCGGACGGGTGTACCTGACCTGTTACGATGTGCTGCACGCCCATCAAGATGAACGGGCAGCCTCTGTGCTGAAGACTGCGCAGGAGAATCTGATTGGCAAGGCCAACCGCATCAGCGATGTCGAGTCACGGCGCGGCTTTCTGGAAAATGTGGCTGTCCACCGCCAGATTATGACTTTATTTACTGGACAAGGAGATGCTGCATGAAGCTGATTAATATTCCGCCACAAAAACTCATCAGCGGAGCCTATGCGCTGTGGGAAGATCAATGGCTGCTGTTGACCAGCGGGGATTTTGAAGAGAAGCGGTTTAATGCCATGACGGTATCCTGGGGCAGCCTGGGGGTAATGTGGAACCGACCCTTTGCTCAGGTGGTGGTGCGCCCCACGCGGTACACATTTGAATTCATGGAAAAATATGAGACCTTTACCTTGTGTGCGTTTCCAATGCAGTACCGACCAGCGCTCCAATTGCTGGGGGCGCGCTCGGGGCGAGACAGCAATAAGATGACTGAGTGCGGACTGACCGCGGTTGCAGCATCACAGGTTGGGGCGCCGGTTTATGCTGAAGCCGAGCTGGTCATTGAATGTCAGAAAATCTACTGGCAAGATTTTGATCCCGATCATTTTCTTGACGCCAAAATCGGCAATAATTACGCCGGGAAAGATTATCATCGGGTTTATTATGGACAGATTCTGGCTGTCTCCGGGATAGAACAATATCTGGCTGCTGAGGCAAAATGATGCCATTATGGAGGGCAGAATGCCGCTATTTGGCCCACCCAATGTTGAGAAATTAAAAGCCGGGGGCGATGTCCTCGGGTTGATTAAGGCGCTGGGATACGAAGGCGATCGTGGTGATACGCGGAGAGCCGCCATTGCAGCACTGGGGCAGCTTGGCGCGGCGGCGGTCCCGGCGTTGAGCGAGGCGCTGCAAAACAGTTCGCTGCCTGTAGCAACTGCTGCAGCCGAAGCGCTGGGGCGAACCCATGCACAGCAAGCGGTCAAGCCATTAATTCAACTGCTCAGGCAGCCTAACCGCTTTCTGCAGATGGCAGCCGTGCAGGGGCTGAAATTATTGCCCACCGCTGAAAGCATGGCGGCACTCCAGGAGGCGCTGCTGGGCAATGAAGAGACTGCCCGGGCTGCGGCTGAAGCGCTGGCGCAAATGAATCTACCCGTCGCCTGGCAGAGCCTGGCGGAAATGCTGGGACACAGCGAATTTAACGCCCGGATGGCTGCTGCACACGGGCTGGTAGAAGTGGGCACGGCCGGGACGCCTTTGCTGCTCGATGCGCTGGAAAATGGCAATGAAAACGCACGGCGGTCTGCGGCAGAACTTTTGGGGCAAATCAGGCCGATGGAGGCGCTGGCGGTACTGCTCGAAATGATGGCCGACTCTTCTGATTACGTGGCACTGGCGGCGGGTGATGCTGTTTGGCGATATGGCGACGCGGCCATCATTCCCTTGCTCAAGGTGTTGATCCAGGGGAATGACCGGTTGAAGACGGCCGCAGCCCAACAATTGATCCGACTGGGGGATCGGGCAGAGCGCCCGCTGCTGGCAGCGCTGCAAAACGCTGACCCCGATACCCGCGCCCGGGTGGCAGTGATTTTGGGGAAGATTGGAAGCGGCTGGACAGTGCAGCCATTGATAGCCCTGGCCCGGCAAACCGACCCTTCGCTGCGATACGCAGCAGTGCAGGCGCTGGCTGAAATTGGCGGCGCTGGCGTGGTTGAGGCCATGATTACGGCATTGGAGGATGAAAACCCATATATTCGGAGAGCCGCACGGGAGGCGCTCATTCGGATTGAGGAAACGGCTGAAACGCGCGCCCTGCGGAATCAAATTCAGGGGGCCTTACAAAGCCACCCGCCAGACAGGGAGTGACTTGATGAGCAAATCAATACCTGAACAAATTCAGGACCTGCGCAATGCCATTGCTGCGCAGGAAGTGCTGCGCCCCACCCTGGGGGATGCAATTGTGGATGCGACGATTGTGGTGCTCAATCAAAAATTGACAGCACTGGAAAGTGAGCTGGGAAAAAGCGAGGAGCAGCGCAAGCTGGTGACCATTCTGTTCAGTGATATTAAGGGATCTACGGCAATGGCGGAGAAAATGGACCCGGAAGAATGGTCCGACATTATGAAACAGGCCTTTCAGTTTTTGATTGACCCAATTTACCGGCACCAGGGATTGGTGGCGCGCCTGATGGGTGATGCCATTCTGGCCTTCTTTGGCGCTGAGACGGTGCGAGAGGACGATGCTGAGCGGGCTGTGCGGGCCGGATTGGAAATTTTGACCGGAATGAAGCCCTTACAAGAAGCTATTGCCCAGCAGCACGGGGCCGAGTTTGGGGTTCGGGTGGGAATTAACACAGGGCTGGCGCTGTTGAGCAATGTTGGCACTGATCAGGCGGGAGAATTCACTGCGCTGGGCGATGCGGTGAATCTGGCGGCGCGCATGGAGCAATCGGCACCGCCCAACCATTTATTGATTGCGCCAGATACTTATGCGCTGGTGCGCGAGCGCTTTGAAATTGAAGCCCAGGCGCCGATCATGGTCAAAGGGAAAAGTGAGCCAATACCGGTGTACGTTGTGGTGCGCGAACTGCCAAAATCAACCGTGGAGGTGCGGCGCGGGATGGCCGGGCTGGATGTTCCGATGGTGGGGCGCGAGGCGGAAATGGAGCGGCTGCGGGCGGGCTATCAGCAGGCCCGCGAGGGTAAGGCCAACTGTATCCTGGTCACGGGAGAAGCAGGCAGCGGTAAATCCCGGCTGCGGTACGAGTTCAGGCGCTGGGTGGAGCGCCAGGGTGAGGTAGTTCAAATGATGCAAGGGCGGGCGGATGCAGCAACATGGCATGCGCCATACAGCCTGTTACACGATCTTTTCGGCAATGCCTGCGGCATTCAGGAAAGCGACCCGGCGGCTGAGGTACGCTGCAAACTGGAGACCGGGCTGTCGCCCTACCTGGAGGCAGAGCGGGCGGACCTGGTTGGGCAGTTGATTGGGTTTAACCTGGCAGACAGTCCAGCAGTTCGAGCCTTTGGGCAAAGCACGGCCTGGGCACCCCTGGCTGAGGTGTATCTGGCGCAATATTTCCAGCAGGCCAGCCGGGTGAGGCCAATGCTGCTTTTATTGGAAGATCTGCACTGGGCGGACCAGGCATCGCTTGATTTTCTGCTGGGGCTGCCCAAGCAAATGCCCACCGGTGCCTTGATGCTGCTGGGGCTGGGGCGAACCGAGTTACTGGAGCGGCTGAGCGAGGATTGCTGTGAGAAAATCAACCTGGGGCAGCTTGACTCCACAGACAGCCAGCACCTGCTGGAGACATTGATTCCACAGGCAGACCGTTTGCCGGAGGCATTTAAGGCAATGGTTATCGGACACGCCAATGGTAATCCCTATTATTTGCAGGAGATTGTTCAAATGCTGCTGGATGAGGGGTTACTCTCTTTAGAGGGTGGAGCCGTTATGAGCGGGCAGGCCGATTGGGATAATCTGCATTTGCCCCCCACCCTGCAGGGCGTGCTGCAAGCCCGGCTGGACAGCCTTTCTGCGGTTGAGAAGCAGTTTTTACAGCGGGCGGCGGTGCTGGGCGAGCAGTTTTGGGATGAGGCTCTGACGCAGCTGCACACCGAGCAGGATGCGATTGCCGATATTGAGCAGCCCATTCACAACCTGGAAAAGCGGCAGTTAATCTACCCGGTTGAGGTTTCGGCGTTTGATGGGCTGGCAGAGTATATTTTCAAACACGCGCTGCTGCGGCAGGCAGCGTACGACACATTGCTGCTGAAGCTGCGGCGGGTCTATCACCGACAGGCGGCTCAGTGGTTACTGGAGCGATGCGGCGACCGGATGCCGGAATACCTGGGCAAGATTGGGGATCACTTTGAGCGTGCCGGGGAGAACGAGCAGGCAGCCCTGTTCTATCAGCAACAGGCACGGGATGCGTACGCCCGGTCGGCATTTCAGGACGCCCTGCCGACGTTGGAACGCGCCATTCGATTGACACGACCAGAAAACGAGCCACAGTTGGCTCAGTTGCACTTACAAATGAGCAATAACCTTGAAAAGCTGGGGGAATACGACGCTGCAATTGAACACCTGAATACCTGCCTGGGTCTGGCGCGGGGGACTGGCAGCACAGGTGTTGAAGCCGAAGCCCTGTGTATTATGGCCTGGATTATGGGAATTCGCGGGCAAGATGCCGAGGTAGAACCGTACAGCCGGAAGGCCCTGGAGCTGGCTGAACAGGCTGGGGATATGCGTATTATGGTGCGGGCGTTAACACAAGTGGCTGGATTGTATGAGGCCAGTGAGCCAACCAAGGCGCTGGGAATTTACGAACAGGCGCTGGTGATTGCCCGCCAGAGCCAAAATGCGTCGCAAATTGCCACCACACTGCTCAACATGGGCAATACTGAACTGAACCTGAGGCATCTGGAGGCGGCTGAGACGTATTACCTGGAAAGCCAGGCGATTTATGAAAAGAGCGGGAACCGCTGGGGGCTGGAGAACTGCATAAACAACCTGGCGATTATCTATAAACTGCGGCATGCGTTTGAAAAAGGCCGGGAAAACAGCCAGCGAGCGCTGCAAATTGCCGAGGAGATTGGCGATCAGGAAGGGCAGGCGCTGTGCCTGATCAGCCTGGCACACTGTGCGGGTGGGCTGCAGCGGATTAAAGAAGCACAAGACCACCTGCGGGCAGCGGTTGAGATTATTCAGAAGATAGGACTGGACCTCAACCTTGACCTGCTTAACATCATTGGGCGGATACTGGTGGCGCAGGGGCGGTATCAAGAAGCGGCGGAGTATGCAGGGTTGGTTCTGACCGAGCCGGACCTGATTTTCGAAATATCTCAGGATGTTCACGATTTACTGGATGAAATCAAGATGCACCTGCCCGGGACGACAATCGAGGCGGCAAAATTGCGTGGAAAAACTCTGGACCACGAAAACGCCATCCGGCGGTTTCTGGAAGAAAGCCGACAAACCGAGTAAAATAGAGTTCAGGTTTCATCATGCCAGCCCTAGACCCCGTCCTCATTTTTGCCATTGCCACCAGTATTATTTATATTCTGCTGTTAGGAGCCGTATTCCGGCGCACAATCGGCGGCGACCGGTCGCTGCTTATCCTAACGGTGGTATTAATACTGGGGCTATCGTGGTCGCTCAGCCTGACTTTTCCACGGCTGGCATTGTTCTCGGGTATTCGGATTGAAACGCTTAAGTACCGGATTCCGTTCTATCATATTATTACGCTGACGCTGTTGTTTTATGCGCTAACACGCAGCTTTACCCGCCGGCAAATTCCGTGGTGGTTCTGGGCGCTGGGGCTGGCCTGGCTGATGTTGACGGTAATCATATACGAGAATGTTCTGGGGACACCGGAAGAATGGTGGCTGGGGGGAAACCGTACCTTGCCGCGAAGTATGGGTAACACCCTGATCATCGGACCGGTGTGGGCTTTTCTGGTGATCAGCGGCTATGTGATTTTAGTCCGGGAATACAAGCAATTAACCAGCCCGCTGCATAAAAACCGGTTCCGCTATTGGATGTTAGGTCAAACTTTGATGGCTATTGGGGGTGGACTGGCCCTGTTCAATCAAAGGATTGTGGGGGGAACGGCCTTCTTGTTAGCAAATGTGGCTGTCACTTATGTGCTGACGACCTACCGACCCTTTGATTTACGCGAAGGCGCCGGGCGTTTTTCTGTTTTTCTCATCAATACAGTTCTGGCTGTGGGTATATATTCGGTTGGTTTTTGGGCGGCAAGCTGGCTGGTGCACCTGTATTACACGACCAATGCCTGGTTGATCTGGGCTGGGATGGGTGTGGCGCTGACCCTGCTGGTTTCGCCGCTGCTCATGCGCACCCATCGGTGGTTGACGGATATGATCTTTGGCAGCGGGTATGATGCCCGCGATGCGGTGCGGGAATATTCTGCCAGCATCAATAATATTCTGAGCCTGGAACAACTTACCAATGTGATCACCGGTTTTATGCAGGATACTTTTCAGGTTAAGCACTCTCAGCTTGTGCTGGTGAACTTTGAAGAGGTCAAAGCCAGTGACCCGCCACAGGGATATTATCTGTTGAAGGTTGTAGCCAGCGGGGAGGGACTTCCAACCGTGGCAATTATGGCAGACGACAGCCCGGTAGGTGAATATCTGCGGAATGCCCGCATTCCGCTAACGCAGTATGAGATTGATGTGCTGCCGCGCTTTAGAGAAACCGCAGGACCCGAGCGCACCTGGCTGACTGGACTGTCGGCAGATGTCTATGTGCCGATCTTCTCCAAGGGGCAGTGGGTGGGGCTGCTGGCGTTGGGGGCCAAGACCTCAGGAGAGCGTTTTTATGATAATGACCTGGCGCTGTTAAGTACGATTGCCGACCAAACCGCGGTGGCGCTGGAAAACGCCCGCCTGTTTGATGACCTGCGCCAGCGGAATGAGGAAAACGAGCATTTGAACCTGGAATTGACCGAGGCCTACCAGGAATTGGAGCGGCTTGACCAGGCAAAGTCCAACTTCCTCAACATTGCCTCGCACGAGCTGAGAACACCCTTGACCCAGGTGCGGGGTTACACAGATATGCTCAACGAAAGCATCAGCGAGAAGAATATTACGCCGGAGACTGCCGGGATTATGGCGCAGGGTCTGCGCAAGGCGACGCTGCGGTTGGAGAGCATTGTTGATATTATGTTCGATGTCTCACGGGTAGAAACGGGGACACTGGAACTGGACCTGGTGCCGCTGGCCATGCCCAGCGTGCTGCAACTGGCGACAGACGCCTGGCAGGATGCCCTGCGGCGGCGAAAGATTTCAGTAAATATTGTGGGCGTGGACAACCTGCCGACCATTCAAGGCGACCTGCAGCGGCTGAAACAAGCCTTTTCCAATGTTATTCAAAATGCGATTAAATATACGCCCAACGGTGGGCATATCCAGATCAGCGGGTATTTGCTGACCAATCCGGAGAATCCGGAAGAGCAGGCGGTGGAAATTATCATCGCTGATACGGGGATTGGGATTGAGCCAGCGGAACTTGAACGAATCTTTGATGCGTTTTATGGCGCAGGGGATCCAAACCTGCACAGCACAGGCGATTTCAAGTTCAAGGGCGGCGGGCCCGGGCTGGGGTTGACAATTACCCGAGGGATCATTGACGCCCACGGCGGGCGCGTGTGGGCGGAGAGTCCAGGGTATGATGAAACTCATTACCCGGGCAGCAAATTCCATATCCTGATCCCGGTGAACCCACCGACGCCACCGCTGGCCTGAGACAGCCCATGTTTTTGCCATCCACCCGATCTGAAATTGAAGCGCTCGGCTGGGATGCGCTGGATGTGATTCTGGTTAGCGGGGATAGTTATATTGACCACCCTGCCAGCGGCATTGCCGTAATTGGGCGTGTGTTGGAAAAGGCGGGGTACCGGGTAGGGGTGATTGCGCAGCCCGACATCAGCACTGAGAAGGATATTGCCCGGCTGGGGGAACCACACCTGTTCTGGGGTATCAGCGGGGGGTGCGTGGATTCGATGGTGGCAAATTACACCGCCACGCAAAAAAAGCGGCGGCAGGATGATTATACGCCGGGGGGCGAAAACAACCGCCGCCCGGACCGGGCAGTGATTGCATATGCCAATCTGATCCGGCGGTATTTTAAGGGCACCCGACCGATTGTACTGGGGGGGATTGAAGCCAGCCTGCGGCGAGTGGCGCATTATGATTACTGGGATGACCGGATCCGGCGGGCGATATTATTTGATGCCAAGGCCGATTACCTGCTTTACGGCATGGCAGAGAGCGGTGTGGTTGCCCTGGCTGAAGCACTGCGAGAGGGGCGTTCGCCGCTGGATCTGCGCGGGTTATGCTACCTGAGCAAAACACCTCCAGCAGAAGCAATTGAACTACCCAGCTATGAAGAGGTGACGGCCGATAAACTGGCGTTTATCCGGATGTTTCACACGTTTTATCAAAACAATGACGCGCTGACGGCCCGGACATTATGCCAGCGTCATGGCGACCGATATCTGGTACAGAACCCGCCGGGGATGCCTTTGAAACAGGCAGACCTGGACGCCATTTTTGCCCTGCCGTTTGAGCGCAAGGTTCACCCCTTTGACGCCCAGGGCGGGCCG